>Ga0302325_10015005_pt1 | contig 16489 bp, 10 predicted proteins | sample Palsa_T0_2_FD_201948 | JGI IMG/M metagenome (GOLD analysis project Ga0302325, IMG submission 201948) | Peat permafrost microbial communities from Stordalen Mire near Abisko, Sweden - Palsa_T0_2 | ecosystem: Environmental > Terrestrial > Soil > Palsa > Peat permafrost | place: Sweden: Abisko... | reverse complement strand
GCCCGACCAGCGCGACGGTACGGATGTTCTCGGTGACGTGCGGCACCATGCGTGCTCCTGGTGAAACGGATTGTGGCGTTCATTCTAAACGAGAGCGTGGCGGCCGCGAACGAAAACCGGTCAAGCTGCGCTCAAAGCCAAGCGGCGCGGGTTCACCGCGCCGCTTGGCGATGGTCGGTGCTGCAGCGCAGCGCGAGATCTACGCCGTGTGCAGCGCCAGCATCTCCCGCAGGTTGCGGAGCAGCTCTTCTTCCTGAAACGGCTTGCCGAGATAGGCCTCGACGCCGAGTTCCTGTGCGCGATTGCGGTGCTTTTCAGCCGTACGCGAAGTGATCATGATGATCGGTATGTGGGCGGTCCGAGCGTCGGACTTCACCGTCTTGGTGAACTCGAAGCCGTCCATCCGCGGCATCTCGATGTCAAGCAGGATCGCGTCGGGCATGCGCTCGCTCAATACCTGTATCGCGTCGAGGCCGTCCTTCGCGGTGATGACCTCGAAGCCCTCGCGCGTGAGCAGCCGGCTGGTGATTTTGCGCACCGTCAACGAATCGTCGACGATCATTACCAATGGCGGCCCGGCCGCAGCCGCCGCGGCCGCAGCAATCCGACCGGCCTGCGCGGTAGTAACGACCACCGGCGCCTCGGCCTCGGTATCGATGCGCTGCGCCAGCTGCACTGGATTGATGATCAGGACGACTTCGCCGGTACCGAGCACCGTCGCGCCCGCGATGCCGGAGACGCGGGCAAGTTGCGGACCGATGTTTTTCACCACAACTTCTTGATTGCCGATCATCTCGTCGACGTGTACGGCAGTCGTATTCTGGCCGCTCTTGAGGAGCAGGACCGAGTTGTAGCGCAGCGTCTCCGGGTTATAGCCGGCGTTGCCAAGCAGGCGCGGAAGGTAGAAGAACGGATATTTCCGGTTCTTCCAGTTGACCTCGCGGGTGAGATACAGGTTGATCAGATCCTTGTCCTTGATCTGTTGTACCTGTTCGACCATCGGCGCGGGCAGCGCCCACAGCCGGCCCCCGGCCCGGACGAGAACGGTCTGGGCGACCGCGAGGGTTAGCGGTAGGTAGAGTGAAAAGGTCGTTCCCTTGCCGCGCACCGTGGCGACATCGACGCGGCCGCCGAGTGCGGCCACGTCGGAGCGCACGACGTCTGCGCCTACGCCACGACCTGAGATCTGCGTGACCGCCGAGGCAGTGGAAAATCCAGGCGCAAAAATGCATTCCGTGAGCCGTGCCTCGGTAGGCTCCACGTCGGCGGCAATGAGGCCCAGCTCGCGGGCCTTGGTGCGTATGCGATCGAAATCGAGTCCCGCGCCATCGTCGGCGATTTCGATCGCAATCTCGTTGCCCTGCTGGCGCACGGTGAGCGAGATTTCGCCGGTCTCGGGCTTGCCCTGGCGCACCCGTTCCTCGCGGCCTTCGATGCCGTGATCGAGGGCGTTGCGCAGCAGGTGTTCGAGCGGACCGACGAGCTTCTCGAGCACCGAGCGGTCCAGTTCGACCTGGGTGCCGCGAATCTCCAGATTGGCCCGCTTGTCGAGTTCCTTCGCTGTCTGGCGCATGATCCGGTAGAGCCGTTCGGACAGGCTGCCGAAGGGCACGGTGCGGATCGAAAACAGCTGCTGCTGGACATCGCGCGACAGGCGCGCCTGTGCCAGCAGCGCCGCGTCGGCGTCGTCGATGTTGCGCAGCAGCGACTGCTGCACGGTCGACACGTCGTTGACGCCTTCGGCGAGGCTCCGGGTCAATTCCTGGAAACGCGTAAAACGATCGAATTCGAGCGGATCGAAGTCCGCTTCGCCGGGCTTGACTTGCGCCGAGCGCGACTGGATCTGCGACTCGCCCTGGATCTCGATTTCACGCACTTGCGAGCGCAGGCGGATGACACTGTTGGTCAGTTCGAGCAGGTTGCCCTTGAGCGAGCGCAGCTCACCCTCGACGCGGGCGCGCGCGATGGCGACTTCGCCGGCCTCGTTGACCAGCCGATCAATGAGATCCGCGCGTACGCGCAACATGGCGCGCTGCGCGACTTCTGTCTCCGGTGCGGGGCCGGCGGCCACCGGCGCGGCGGCGACGGGCGCAGCGGCCGCGGCAGCTGGCGGTCGGGCCGCAGAAGTGCCGGTCGTGGGCACCGCAGCGAGCGGCGGCGCGCCCGTTGCCCCGGCCGCTATTTCCTGCTGCAGCCACGGCAGGGGCGAGTTGAATTCGCTCTTCTGCAGGCGATCGAGTAAGAAGGCGAGCCGATCGAGGTCGGTATCGAGCGCATCAAAAAGTTCGGGGGTCGCATCGGCGGGGGCGTCGCCGGTGAGGAGCCGGCTCTCCATCCAGTGGGTAAGCTCGCCCAGACGCATCGCGCCGGCCATGCGCGCGCTGCCTTTGAAGGTGTGCAGCGTGCGCCGCAGTGCCTGCGCAGCTTCCTGGTTAGCGGGGTTCCTTTGCCACGCGCGGAGCTGCTCCCCTGCCTGGGGAAAAAGCTCCGCCGCTTCTTCGAGGAAGATCGGGAGCACCTGCTCGTCAACTTCGTCGTGCACGTTGCTGAGCGTCTCGTCGGCCGGCGGCGCGGCGATCGCGGTCTTGACGGGCGCCACGGGCTTGATTTCGGACACCGGAGCCATCGGGGTCGGTGGTGCGGCTTTTGCGCGCGGCGGCGCGACGCTCGGCGCGACGACGGGGACGAAGGGCACCTCAACCGGACCCGGCGCGGGCGTGAACAGCCGCAATTCAGTTGGCGGGAGGGGCGGCGGCGACTGCAAATCCTCTTCCGCAGCCGCGCGCGCAGCGAGGCTCTCGCTGTCGTCGGCGGTCGATGCCGGTGTCGCCTCCTGGCGCAGCGCGTCGAGTTCGGCGACGATCTCGCCCGCTTCGGCTTCGTCCGCGCTTGCAAACGGCTTAAGGGATCGCACCCGGTCGGCGAGCATGCGCAGCCCAGAAACGGCACGCGCGAGCACCGGCTGTGCGGTTGACGGTAACGGTGGACCGCGTTCCTCGAGCCCGAGCAGGCATTGCTCGAGCGCCTTGGCCACCGTCGCCAGCAGCGGGAAGCCGCCCGTACGGTGGATGCCGCAGAGAGTATGTGCGGCGCGCACCATGGTCTGCGATGGCGCCGTCGACGCGTTGATTTCGAGCGCGCGCAACTCTGCGTCCAGCGTCGACAGATGCTGCAATGCCTCGTCGCAGAGGATGCGATAGAGCGCCGTCGACAGCGTTACATCGCCGATAGTCACTTCTTCGGCCTCGGGCGTGGTCGCCGAGACGGGCGGCGACGACAGCTCGGGCGATGCGGGCGGCGGGACGAGTGCGGCGCGCGGCGTGAATTCGATGATCTCGGCCGCGCCGCCGAAGGGTTGCGCCTCGGCCATCGCCGCGGATTCGGCCATCGGGGTCTCATCGAGTTCGATTACCTCGATCGCCGGAAAGTCGATTGCCGGCTCCGTTGCCGGCGCGGCAGACGGGATCGCGACCACCACGGCGGCCGGGGCAGCGACCTCGGGCGCTATCGATGCCGCTGCGAGCGCCGAAGGGAATTCGGCTTCCACCTTGGCGATCGCTGCGCGCAGCGCCGTTGCATCCGGTGTCACGCGATGCTTGCGGCGCAGCGTGTCGACCCACACGCGAAAGCTCGTCTGCGCGACGTCGATAAGCGAAAGCACCGCCGGCGTCACCGGCAGATCCTCCTCCAGCAGCCGGTTCTGCACTCTCTCGACGTCAAAGGCGATCTCGCCGAGCTCGACCAAGCCCACCATGCGCCCGCTGCCCTTGAGGGTATGGAAGCCGCGCCGCACCGTGGTCAGCGCGTCGCGGTCGTCCGGTTGAGCCTTGAGCACGGCCGCGTTGGTGGCGACGCTGTCGATCACCTCATCGGCCTCGGTGAGATAAATGTCGAGTAGCTCCGCGTCGAGCTGCGAGGCATCCGTTTCGAGCAGGCGCAGCGTCTCCTCCGACGGCGGGGTTGGCGCAGGCGCCTCACCACCGGCAATTGCGGCGATCGCCTCCTGCAATGCGGCGGTGTCGCCGGTACCGGCACGATCGAGCAGGCCCAGCGCCGCGTCCGCGTCGGTTTGCAGCTGCGCGTCGCCAATTAGCTCCGCATCGTTCTTCAGGGTGGTGAGCTCTGCCGCAAGCTGTTCGCGGACGCTTTGCGAGCCGGGGGAGCGTTGGAACGCGGCCAAGGTCGCCGGCAGCGCCGCCTTGACGTCGGCCACCGCCGATTCGACGGTGTCGTGTTCGTCGGCCTGCGGCTTTGCCGGTTCGCCCAGGCGCTTCGCGAGCAGCGGTTCGATCAGCCGCTCGCGATCCGGCCGCTGCTGCTCGACCGCCTCGATGTAGAACCCGAGACCGGATAACGACTCGGCGAGCAGTTCCAGATCTTCATTGGCCACCCGCGCTTCGGGCTGGGCGTATTCGTCGATCTGCTGTTGGCACAGCGAAAGCAGCTGCTCGGCATGTTCGAGGCCGAGGATCTTGAGCGCGCCCATGATCTGCTTGCTGTCGTGCGCGAGCGTTGCAAGCTCGGCGCGTTTGTCGTGATCTCTGAAGAAGGCGTCGAGTACCTGTTCCATGTGGCGCAGATTGGCCTGGATCTCGCGCGCCACCTGGGCGAGCAGCAGGCGCTCCTGGGCACGGCGCGCCATTTCGTCGAGCACCGGTGCCGCGCCTTGAGGCGCCGGCTTGCTCGGGTCGAGGCGCGCGATCATCGCGTCAACCTGCCCGGGGACCTCTGGCGACAGCGCCGCGAAGTTCTCGATCAACGACTCGGCAAGCAGCAGGCCGGTCGCATAATCCATCGCCACGGATTCGGGGATTGCGCCCGTGGGCAGCTTATCCAGGCGCGTCGCCAGCGCGGCGGTTAGTTTCGACAACGAGGGCTCGCCGATGGCGGCGGACTTGTCGCGCAGCGTCGACAGGGTTTGCTTGAGCTTGGGCAGATTCTCCGCCCGGCCGCCGGTCAGCTTGAGCCAGAGATCCTTCGCCGTGGCCAGCAGGTCGCGCGCTTCGCGCAGCCGCGGCTGCATGCGCACCACGTCGGCGGAAAGCACGTCCGCTGTCGGGATGAGACCCTGCAGTCGATAGGCGCGCTGCACCGCTTGCACCTGCGGTCCGACCGGGGCGCTGATGGCGACAAAGTAGAGGACTTCGCGCCGCATGCGGTCGGCGACTTTCGCCGATCCTTCGACGAAGCGGCGGATCTGCAAGTCGACGCGGCCGCAGAGTTGCTTCACACCGAAGCCGCTCTCGACACCCTTTTCGACGATGCCTTCGAGCAACGCGCCAACCGCCCACCAGAACGAACGCTGCGCCGAGTGCGTCTGCACGTCCTCGATACCCTGAACGGCATCGCGCATGACCCGCGCGCCCTCGTCATCGCCGCGCAGCCAGGAGAGCAGGCCACGCTGGAACAGTCGCCGCTGCTTGACCAGGTAGGACTGCAATTTCTGCGGCGTGACCGACTTCGCGTTGGCGATCCGGGGTGCCCGCGGCGAAAGATCGGGATAGAACAAGTCTGTCGGCGCCGCAGCCTTGATTCCGCGCGCCTGCTGCATCAATTCGTATTCGGGAAACAGCTTCAGCGGTATCGGAAGGGCCCCGCCGACCACTTCGTCGAGAAAGATCTTGAGTTTGCGGCAGGCCCGGTCGATCAGGTCGCAGTTCGCCTGCGCCTCGGCCGGTGGCAGCGCCTCCAGCCGGTCAAGCTGGCGTTCTATTTCGTCGGTGTACGCCGTGACCGCATCGAGCCCGACCATCTGGATCGCGCCGGCCGCCTGGTGGATATGCGTCCGCGCATGCTTGAGCGAGGTCGTGTCCTGGGGCGCGGCCTTGAACGTTGCGAGGCCTTCGACGCCGCGCGTGAGCGCCTGGTCGATTTCACCCTGGACCCAGGAAAGCGGGCCAAGATCGAATTCCGGAGCGGTGTCGGTGACCATGGGGTTGGGTATGGACGAACTCCCAATGCGGCGAGCAAGAAACGCGCCGCAACTGTGCACTACACGCGGCCACTCCCGGCGGCGGGGTTGCCTTGCCGCGGTTTCATACCTTGAACCCGGCAACCGAGCTGCGCAACTCCGCAGCGAGCTTCGTCAGTTGTGAGATCGACACATTCGTCTGCTTGGTGCCCTCGGTGGTCTCTTCGGTGATCTTGAGGATGCCCTGCATGCCGCGCGTGACCTCCGAAACCGAGGCGGATTGGCGTTGCGTTTGCGCCGAAATGCCGCCGATGAGCTCGGCGAGTTCCCTCGACACGCGACGGATTTCGTCCAGCGCCTGCCCTGCCGCGTCAGACAGCTTGGTACCCTCTACCACCCCGACGGTGCTCTTTTCCATCGCCGCCACGGCATCCTGGGTGTCCGCCTGAATGGTCTTGACGATGGCATCGATCTGCTTGGTTGCCTCACCCGAGCGTTCCGCCAGACGCTGGACTTCTTCGGCCACCACCGTGAATCCGCGGCCGGCTTCGCCCGCCGAGGCGGCCTGGATCGCGGCGTTGAGCGCCAGCACGTTGGTCTGCTCGGTAATGTCCGAAATGAGCTCCACGATCTCGCCGATTTCGAGCGAGGACTCGCCCAAGCGCTTGATCCGTTTGGCGGTGTCCTGGATCTGGGTCCGGATCTCGTTCATCCCCGCGATCTGGTTCTGTACCGCTTGCCCGCCCTTCTCGGCGGCCGCCAGCGATTGCTGCGCCACGCGCGCGGACTGGGCTGCGCTTTGCGACACTTCATTGATCGACTGCGCCATCTGCAGCACCGACCCGGATGCCTGCTGGATCTCCTTGTTCTGCCGCTGCGAGGCTTCGAACAGCCGATGCGAGATCGCCTGCGCATCGGTAGTCGCCTTCGCCACCTGGTCGGTAGCATTGTTGATGCCCTTGACCAGCGTGCGCAATTCTTCGATCGTGAAATTGATGGAGTCGGCGATCGCACCGGTCACGTCCTCGGTCACCGAGGCCTGCACCGTGAGATCGCCGTCGGCGAGATTTCCCATCTCGTTGAGCAAGCGCAGAATGGCTTCCTGGTTGCGCTTATTCTCCTGCTCGCTCGCCATCGCGGTCACGCGCTGCTCGTCATAGAGCACTTTGGCGAACAGGGCAGCGAGGAACAGCGCCACGAGAATGCACGCGATTGCCCCGACGAGGCTCAACAAGCGTCCGCTGCTCTGGGTCTCGAAGCCGTTGGCGAGGTTGGTCGCCGCATTGAGCAGCGGTTCGGACTCCTGGTTGATCCCACGCGCGGCCTGCTTGGCGACCACCAGGCGCTGCATGTTCTGCAGGATGGCATTGACGCCGCCGTCGTAGACCGTAAAGCGCTTCTGCAACTCGCCAAGCGTCGCGCGCGCCTCGTCGTTGCGCACACCGGTCAGGCGCAGCGTGTCGCTGCCCTTCAACAGGCCGTTGAGCACGTCGCGAAACGTCCCGGCATCCTTGCCGAGCAGGAAGGCGACCTCCGGATCGATGTCGTCCGATGAGACCAGCGAGTTGGCATTCTTCGCGATGCGCTGCGAGAGCATCGCCAGCTGATTGGTGAAATCGATTTCGCGCACGCTGCCGCCGCCCGCGGCCGCCTGCGACGCCGCCTGCTCCGCGAGCTCGAGCAGGGTGGTGTTGGCCTCGTTGATGCCGGCCAGGCCCTTGGACAGCGACACCAGGCTCTGCTGATTGTCGAGCACGGCAGTCGCGTCTTTTTCGACTCGGTCCCAGCGCGTCGAAATGTCGTTGAGTTGCGCCTGCAACGATTCGCTGCTGGTGACGTCGATGCGCACGCCGCGGATGGTATTGCCCTTGCTCAGCGCATCGAGGTCGGCACGAAAACGATCACGGGAATCCTTGACGCCCTCGAACGCCGATGCGTTGCCCTGCACCGCGAGCGACGTGCTGCGCGCCAGGCGCTGCGAGAGCATCTGCATTTCGGTTGCGATACCTGCGCTGGTCGCGTTCCTTTCGGCGAGCGTGATGTAGAGGTACAACATGATCCCGCCCAGGATCAGAAACAGGAGCGTGAGGCCGCCCAGCACCTGCTCCTGCTTGCCGACCGGCAAGTGGCCGATGAACCACAGGCGGCTCGGTTGCCGCGACTCGGATGCGGCCGAACGCAGCTGCTCCATGATCGACACCGACGCGAGCGGGTCGTAACCCGCCGGCGGCGCGTTCATCTTCACTTGCGTCGTCGTCGGCATCTCGAGCTCCCCGCCCTTCCCGGATCTCCCCCGCGCGGGCTTCGCGCTGAGCATGTTTTTCAGACTAAGCGCCATATTCTCTCCTGCCCTGAAGGATCGCTTCGCATCGTCGCATCCCGGTCACAGTCCCACCTGCAGAAAGGAGGGATCCTGCGCCAGACGCGCCAGGTCGATCTCCTGCCACACGTCCCCGTTCGCTTCTGCCCAACGCGCGCCGTACCACTCCGGCGCGCCCGCGGGAGCCTCGCTGCGCGAGAGCTCGGCCAGATTGCGCAAGCCCAGCACGCGATGCACGACCAAGCCGGCGTGGAGGTCGCCCACCCGCGGTCCGAACAATACCAGCCGGGTCAGGCTCGTGCCCGGGCTGACCGGTTCGAGCGCGCGCCCGAGGAAGCCGGCGAAGTCGATCACACCGTACAGGTTGCCGCGGATGTTGGCCACGCCGAGATACCACGGTTTGGTCAGGGGTACGGTGGCCATCGTCGGCACCGCGATCACCTCGCCCGCGTCGGCGAGCCGGATCAGCCATTGTTCGCCGGCGCAAGCCAGACCCAACCTCGATTGCTCGACCTGCGCCGCCGTCTTGGCGGCGAGCCGCGTCGCCAGCTCCTGCTGGAAAGCGCGAAGATCGAGTTTCGCGGCACGGGCCATCGCGCGCTCGTCCTGGAACTCAGCCGAAGGCGGTGATCTTCGCGAGCAACTCGTCGCGTTTGACCGGCTTCACGATGTAGTCCCGCGCGCCCTGGCGCAAACCCCAGATCTTGTCCGTCTCCTGGCTCTTCGACGTGCACAGGATGATGGGCACGGTGCGTGTCGAGGGGTCGCGGCTGATCGCCCGCGTCGCCTGGAAGCCGTTAAGGCCTGGCATCACCACGTCCATCAGGATCAAATCCGGTTTAACCGTCCTTGCCTTAAGGATGGCGTCCTCTCCGTTATCGCTGGCGACGACCTCGTACCCTGCCTTGGTCAGCATGTCATTGAGCACATGCCGCTCTGTCGGCGAATCGTCGACAATAAGAATTCGCTTGATTGCCATCGCATCCCGCCCTTCCATACCCCCAATGCCGGCCACGCCATTCGGCGTGGGCTCGCTGCCGCGTTGCCCTACGCCGCGGTCTTCACATGCGTCGCCACGGCTTTCAACAAGCTCTCCTTGGTGAACGGCTTAGTCAGATACTGATCCGAGCCAACCATGCGGCCACGCGCACGGTCGAACAGCCCGTCCTTCGAGGAGAGCATGACAACGGGCGTCTGGTGAAATTTGGCGTTTTTCTTGATCAGGGCGCAAGTCTGGTAGCCATCGAGCCGCGGCATCATGATATCCACAAAGATGAGGTCGGGCTGATGATCCGTGATTTTGGCCAGCGCATCGAACCCGTCGTCGGCCAGTATCACCGTGCAGCCCGCCTGAAGCAGAAAGATCTCGGCGCTTCGACGAATCGTGTTGCTGTCGTCGATCACCATGACCTTAACGCCGGTCAGCGCGCTTGGTTCAGGCAATTGTTGGCTCCTGACATCTTTGATCAAACCAGCGTCTACCGCTGTCGATTCCATATTGGCCTCGTGAAAGTTTGCCACGGATACAAGCAAATGCCTAGAGCATAATCCTTGCCAGAACCGGCAAAACTGAGACTTCTGAGGGATTTACAACAACGATTGGGTCGAAAACCTCGCCGCAAGTGCCGTTTTGCGGCAGCCCGGGCGTATTACCGACCGAGGAACATGCGGTATGCAGGGTTGGCCGACTCGTCGATGAAGCGATAGCCGAGGCGCTTGAGAAAGCGCTGGAATTGGCTATGGTCGGACGGTGGGACTTGCATCCCCACCAGCACGCGACCGTAATCGGCACCGTGGTTGCGATAATGGAACAGACTGATGTTCCACCCCCGGCTCATGCTGTTCAGGAACTCCATCAGCGCCCCGGGCCGCTCCGGAAACTCGAAGCGAAAGACGATCTCGTGTTCGGCCGCCGGCGCGTGGCCGCCGACGAGATGGCGTACGTGGAGCTTGGCCATTTCGTTGTCGGACAGGTCGTAGGCCCGGATGCGTCGCCGGTGCATCGCGCGCAACAGCGCCGCGGTTTCGTGGCGGTTCGCAACCTCTATTCCGACAAACAGGTGTGCGCTTCGGGCGTCACCGTAGCGATAGTTGAATTCGGTTATGCTGCGCTTGCCCAGCAGCGCGCAGAATTCGCGGAAACTGCCCGGGCGCTCGGCAATGGTCACCGCGAGGATCGCCTCCCGTTCTTCGCCCAGTTCGGCGCGTTCGGCGACAAAACGCAAGCGATCGAAGTTCATGTTGGCGCCGCCGGCGATCGCAACATAAGTCTTGCCGCGACTGCGGTGGCGCTCGCAATAAGCCTTTACGCCGGCGATCGGCAGTGCGCCGGCTGGCTCGAGAATCGAGCGCGTGTCCTCGAACGCATCCTTGATTGCGGCGCAAATGGCGTCCGTGTCGACCTGCACCATTTCGTCGACGAGCGCACGACAGATGCGGAAAGTTTCCTTGCCCACCTGGCGCACGGCAACGCCGTCGGCAAACAATCCGACGTGGTCGAGCATCACCCGACGTCCGGCTGCGAGCGACTGCGTCATGGCCGCGGAGTCGACTGGTTCCACGCCGATGATGCGCACCTCGGGCCGCACCCGCTTGACATAGGAGGCGATGCCGGCGATGAGACCGCCGCCGCCGACGGCGACGAAGATGGCGTCGATCGGCCGCTGCTGCTGGCGCAGGATTTCCACGGCGATCGTGCCTTGGCCGGCGATCACATCGGGATCATCGTACGGGTGCACGAACACCGCTCGCGTGGAGCGACCGAGCGCGACCGCGCGCACATAAGCCTCATGATAGGAGTCACCATGAAGCACCACCTTCGCCCCGCGCGCCTCGACCGCATGGATCTTGATCGAGGGCGTGGTGACCGGCATGACAATGGTCGCCTTGCAACCGAGTTTTTGCGCCGCCAGGGCCACGCCCTGCGCATGATTGCCGGCCGACGCCGCGACGACGCCGCGCGCGCGCTCCCTCGCGGACAGGCGCGCCATCTTGTTGTAAGCGCCGCGTAGCTTGAACGAGAACACGGGCTGCTGGTCCTCGCGCTTGAGCAGCACCCGATTGCCCAGCCGCGACGAGAGGATCGGCGCGAACTCGAGCACCGACTCGATCGCGACGTCATAGACGCGGGCGGTCAGGATTTTCTGCAGGTAGTCGACGGGCATCGGAACAGCCAGAGGCAAGGGTGCGTGGCCATCGAGCGTAGCAGAATCGTTCCGCCCCCCAAAGGCGTCGGTGGCGGGGTTTTCTGTTAGCCTTGGCGATCCTTCGCCAGGCCAGCTGCACGACGCTCGTGTCCCCCGCGCCCGCCACATTGCTTGCCGTTGTCGACCTGGGCTCGAACAGCTTCCGCCTGGAAATCGGCCGCGTTGAGGGCGACCAGATCTATCGCCTCGATACCTGGCGGGAAACGCTGCGATTCGGCGCCGGGCTCGATCCTGAAGGACGCATCCGCGCCTCGGCCATGAAGGCCGCGCTGCAGTGTTTGGCCCGCTTCCGCGAGCGTCTCGCGGGACTGCATCCGTCCGCGGTTCGCGCCGTGGCCACCAATACCTTTCGCGTGGCCAAGAACGCACGCGAGTTCCTGCCGCAAGCCGAACGTGCGCTGGGCTTTCCGATCGACGTGATCGGCGGCCACGAGGAAGCGCGCTTGATCTATCTCGGTGTCGCCCATGAGCTGCCCCACTCGCCCGACCCGCGCCTGGTCGTCGACATTGGCGGCGGATCGACCGAATTCATCATCGGCCGCGGGCTCGAACCCGAACGTCTGGAGTCGCTCAAGATTGGCTGCGTCGGTCTCACGCAGCGCTTCTTTCCCGAGGGTGTGCTCAAGGCCGAGGCATTTGCCGGTGCCGAGACCGCGGCTCGTGTCGAAATCGAGGCCATCGCGCAAGAGTTCGGGCCGGCCCACTGGCACGAAGCCTACGCTTCGTCGGGGACCGCCGCGGCGCTGGCCGAAATCCTGGAGCAAAACGGCTTCTCGGGCGGCGGGATCACCCGTCTCGGCCTGGCGCGGCTCAAACAGCGCATGCTTGCCGCGCGGCAAATCGCACGCTTGTCGCTGCACGCACTCAAGCCGGAGCGCGCGCCGGTTCTCGCCGGGGGTTTGGCGATCATGACCGCGGCCGTCGAAGAACTCAAGATCGAGCGCATCGATCCGGTCGGTGGTGCACTGCGTCTCGGTGTGCTCTACGATCTACTCGGCCGAACCATCGACGCGGACATCCGCGGCGTTACGGTCGAGCGCTTCGTCGATCGCTACGCGATCGATCGCGCCCACGCCGTCCGCGTCGCGACGCTGGCCGCCGGCCTCTATCGCCGTGCGATGCCGCGGGCACAGGCCGGCGACGTGGCCTTGTTGCAATGGGCCGCTTTGCTGCACGAGATCGGAATGTCGGTCGCGCACCTCGGATTTCACAAGCACGGTGCGTATATTCTGCAGCATGCCGACATGCCCGGATTTTCCGCCGGGGAGCAAAGCCGGATCGCGTTGCTCGTTTTTGGATGTCGTGGCGGACTGGCCAAGGTGCAGGCGGCGCTTAGCGACAACAAGGTGCGGGCGCAATTGCTCGCGCTGCGCCTGGCGGTATTGTTCCACCACGCGCGCACGGCAATTGCCTTGCCGCGCATCCAGTTCAAGATCGCCCGACGCATTGCGCTCACCGTGTCCGCGCGCTGGCTCGCCGCGCATCCGTTGACTGCACATCTGCTCGACAAGGAGCGCGCTCAATGGGCGGCGCTCGGCTATCCGTGGAGAGCGGGCCGCAGCTGACACGTCGCTTGCCACTGCGGCGCGGGCCGTGGGTCGTGGCCCTGTCATCTCGCCGCCATGATTCCGTCATACGCACGTCGCATCGAATCGCTACTGTGCCCGCGACTCAACCCGCACAGGAATCCGGCCGCGATGCCTGCAACCGAGTACAAGATTCGCACCGCAACGGCGACCTGCCTGGACCTCAGGTGCAGCCGTTCGGCCCGCACTCTGTGCGTGCCGCGCCCGTGTCGGGCCCGGCAAGGACCCGGACGCCAAGGCATCGACCACCCTCTGCTGCTGTCGCGCGCACCCGTCGCTGCGTGCTGGGCGCGGCATGTCCGTGTCGAGCGTGCCGCGGTCTAGCCGGGTCGCCGCCGTGGCCTACGCGCCGCGATGAGCCCGGCCGCCAACGCGTCGCTGCGTTTCCGCGCGATCTGGATTTCCGATACCCATCTCGGCACCTCCGGCTGCCAGGCCGGACGATTGCTTGATTTTCTGCGCCGCACCGAGTCTGACCACCTCTATCTGGTGGGCGACATCATCGACGGCTGGCAGCTGCGGCGGCGCTGGTATTGGCATCAGACGCACAATGACGTGGTGCAGAAAATACTGCGCAAGGCGCGCAAGGGCACCGAGGTCGTCTACATCCCCGGCAATCACGACGAAGCCGTGCGCCATTTTCTCGGCGTCGCCTTCGGCGGCATCGCCATTCGCGACGAGGCGGTGCACACGACCGCGCGTGGTCTGCGCCTGCTCGTCACGCACGGCGACCTGTTTGACGGCGTCGTGCAATACGCGCGCTGGCTCGCCTTCCTCGGTGACCGCCTGTACACCCTGTCGCTGCACCTGAATCGCTGGCTGAACGCGCTGCGCGCGCGCCTGGGACTGCGCTACTGGTCGCTCGCCCAGTTTCTCAAGCACAAGGTCAAGAACGCGGTGAGTTACATCGTCGCCTTCGAAGAAGCATTGGCGGCCGAGGCGCGGTCGCGCCAGTTCGACGGCGTCGTCTGCGGCCACATTCACCAAGCCGAGATTCGCGACATCGGCGGCATCCTGTACTGCAACGACGGCGATTGGGTCGAGAGCTTGACTGCGCTCGTCGAGAGCGCCGAAGGCGATCTATCCATCCTGCACTGGCACGACGTGCTGGCCCAGCATCCCGCCCCTGACGAAGAGGACGAGATTCATGCGCATTCTGATCGTAACGGACGCCTGGTCCCCACAGGTTAACGGCGTCGTCACCACGGTGAAAAACACCGTGCGCGAGCTCGAGGCACTCGGGCACACCGTTGGCCTGATCACGCCCGAAGGCTTCACCACCGTGCCCTGCCCGACCTATCCCGAGATCCGGCTTGCTCTTGCCGCAGGCGCACGCGTCGCGCGCATGATCGAGGAATTCGAGCCCGATGCGGTCCACCTCGAGACCGAGGCTCCGCTGGGACTCGCAGCCCGCCGCCACTGCCTTTCCAGCGGACGGCCGTTCACCACCGCCTACCACACCCAGTTCCCGGAATATGTGTATGCGCGCTGCCGCCTGCCGCTGGCGATCAGCTACCGCTGGTTATGCTGGTTCCACGGCCCGGCCGAAGCCGTACTCGTGCCGACCCCGGCCATTTACCACCGCCTGGCCGCGCGCGGCTTTACCAACCTCGCCTACTGGTCGCGCGGGGTCGATGTGTCGATTTTCGCACCGGCGCAACGCGAGGCGCGCGCCCACGAACGGCCCATTTTTCTCTACGCGGGACGCGTCGCGATCGAGAAGAGCCTGGAAGATTTCCTGCGTCTCGACCTCCCCGGCACCAAATGGGTCGTCGGTGACGGACCGGCACGCAGCGGACTCGAGGCGCAGTTTCCGCAGGCTGTCTTCCACGGCATGAAGTACGGCGGCGAACTGGCGTATTTCTACCAGCAGGCCGACGCCTTCGTCTTTCCGAGCCGCACTGACACCTTCGGCCTGGTGCTCATCGAAGCGATGGCGTGCGGGACTCCGGTGGCCGCGTACCCGGTCACCGGCCCGATCGACGTGATCCGCGATCCTTGCGTCGGCGCCCTGAGCGAAGACTTGCGCGCTGCGGCGCTCGCCGCCCTGGCGCTCGACCGCACTGCCGTACACCGTTACGCACAGCAATATTCGTGGGCGAAAGCGACGCGGCAGTTCGTCGAACAACTGCGCCCGGTCACGGTTGCCGCCGCGGCCTGAAGCAGCTACGCAGAGACCGAGGCTGTCCCGGCGCGAAGGGCGCGGGATCAGACAAAATCGGGGCCGATGGCCACCTTGAGCACGACCGCGGCGTTACCGTCGCGGACGCGATTGGACAGCCACCAGACCGCCCCCTTGCGCATGCTCCACGCCAGAGGGTCGCCGGCGAGCAGCAACGCGGAGACTTCGCCCAGCGTAGGTTGATGGCCGACCACGAGCACCGGTTCGCGACTGTCCGGCCAGCCCGCGGCCGCGAGCACAGCAGACGGGGCGGCTCCCGGCGCAATTTCCGGGACTACTCGAAATTTGCGCTTGAGCGCGAGCGCGGTTTGCTGGGCACGATCGGCAGGACTGACCAGCACCCGTGTCGTGTCGGGCAAATGGCTGTCGAGCCAGGCGGCGACCCGTTCGGCTTGCTTGATGCCCTTCGCTGTCAGCCGACGACCGAGATCGGGCTCACCCGCTTCGGCTTCGGCGTGGCGCCAGAGGATCAGGTCCATGCCATCGAGTCGAGGTCAGAAGCCGGTGGCGGTCTTGTCCGCCATCCGCTGCAGCAACTCTGCCTGCGCCGACACGGGGCTTGCGCGGCCCTTCGGCTTGGCGCGGGAATAGGTTCCATCGCCACAAAGCTCCCAGGCATCGTGGCTATCGGCCAGGTAGGGTTTGAGCCCCTCGTCGATAACCCGCGCCTTGAGCTCCGGATCGAGCACCGGGAACGCAACCTCGATGCGCCGGAACAGGTTGCGCCCCATCCAATCTGCGCTCGCGAGGTAGACGTCTTCCGCACCATCGTTGTCGAACACCCAGATGCGGCTGTGCTCGAGAAAACGGCCGATGATCGAGCGCACGTGAATGTTGTCCGAGATGCCCTTCACGCCGGGCCTCAGCGCGCACGCACCGCGCACGATCAGATCGATCTTGACCCCCGCCTGCGAGGCCGCATACAGCGCCTTGATCACGGCCTCCTCGACGAGCGCGTTCATCTTGGCGACGATGCGTGCCGGCTTGCCCTCCTTGGCGTGGCGCGTCTCGCGCCGAATCGCGTCGAGCAGATGGCGATGCATCGTGAAAGGGGCGAGCCACAGACGCTTGAGCCGGTTGGCCCGGGCGAGGCTGGTAATGTGAAGAAATACCTCGTCGACGTCGGCGCACATTTCGGGGTTCGCGGTGAGCAGCCCGAAATCGGTGTACATGCGCGCGGTGCGGGGATGGTAGTTGCCCGTGCCAAGGTGCGCATAGCGCTGCAGGTGCGTCTGCCCGTTCGGATCGCGCTCGCGCCGCAACAGGAGCGCCAGCTTGGCGTGC
>Ga0302325_10015004_pt1 | contig 16489 bp, 12 predicted proteins | sample Palsa_T0_2_FD_201948 | JGI IMG/M metagenome (GOLD analysis project Ga0302325, IMG submission 201948) | Peat permafrost microbial communities from Stordalen Mire near Abisko, Sweden - Palsa_T0_2 | ecosystem: Environmental > Terrestrial > Soil > Palsa > Peat permafrost | place: Sweden: Abisko... | reverse complement strand
GCGCCCGCTTGCTTGATATGATCGAGAGGAACCGGATCACCCGGTCCAAACCAACGCCACGTCTGCATCATGGTTTTTCTCCGTCTCACGCCGTCCGGTTTCGCCGCGCAAAGGATGGACGGGCGCCACTTAAAATCCGCACTCTCACGGAAGAACTTTGTCCGACAAGCGTGTTGCTCTCGCTAGCTAGTCATAGTTTCGATCACATTTTGCCGCGATTCTCTGATTGACTCCTTGTTGAAATTCAATTATAAAATATCACTTTTAGATTTCTGTAAAAATTAGGCCATTTATGCACTAAATTGAAATAATGCCTGCAATTCGGCCCTCAGGCGTCATGGCCGGGCTGGATTCGCACGGCGTTGCGAAAATCTGATACCGGCTGCCTGCCATCACAAGGGATGCGACGGAGCAAACAGAAATGCGCCTCAAGGACAAAGTCGCACTCGTAACAGGCGGGGGATCAGGTATCGGGCGAGCGATATGCGAGCGGTTCGCGGCTGAATACGCCTGCGTCATAGTGGCCGAAATTAACGGTGAGTCCGGGCTGGAGACAGTCTCCCGGATCCGGCGACTGGGTGGAAAGGCGGAATTTGTGCGGACGGATATTCGTGACGAGCAATCGATCCAAGATGCAGTCGCGAAAACGGCCTCGACTTTCGGCAAGTTAAACGTGCTCGTCAACAATGCTGCCGCATTCGTCATACGAGACGTGAGTGCCAGTGCGGAAGACTGGGACGCGATGCTCAACACGAACATCCGGGGTACGGCATTCTGCGTCAAGCATGCTGTGCCGGAAATCAGAAAGGCCGGTGGAGGCGCTATTGTGAACATCGGTTCCATTTCGTCCGTGCTCGGCCAGCCTTCGATGGTTACTTACAATGCGACAAAAGGCGCCATTCTTACAATGACAAAGTGTTTGGCCCTGGACTTGGGACCAGACAATATCCGAGTGAATTGCCTCTGTCCAGGCAATATCAAGACGCCCGCGCTCGTAAACCACATAACATCTCAAGGGAAAACTTACGAAGAAGCTGTCAAACAAATGGCGCCGTTGAACTTTCTGGGGCGAATTGGAACTCCCGAAGAAGTCGCCAATTGTGCTGCCTTCCTCGTTTCGGACGATGCTTCGTTCGTCACCGGGGCGGCCCTTTTTGTGGACGGTGGGTACAGCGCTCAGTGAGAGTAACTATGGTCTGTAATTCACATGCAAATACCGGCGCACCTCGTGCGCGGGCCGATGATGTCTCCCCAACGAACCCTCTAAAGAGCGCCCTCCAGACAAAATACTGAAGGTAATCCAGATGGCTAACCCGGACGTCATCGTTATCGGAGCTGGACACAATGGGCTGGTCGCTGCCAGCTATCTCGCGCAAGCCGGCCTCCGGGTGTTGGTGCTTGAGCGACGCAAAATGGTGGGGGGCGCGTGTGTGACCGAGGAGTTGATACCTGGGGCACGTTTCTCTACGTGCGCCTACGTGCCCTCCTGTCTTCGTCCGCAGATTATCCGGGAGTTGGAGCTAGAGCGCTTCGGGTTGGAACTTTATGCCGCCGACGTTTTAGATTTTGCCATGGGTTTTTCCGGCGAGCATTTCTTCCTTTGGCCGGAACTGGACCGCTCGGTGCGCGAGCTAGAACGCTTGAACAAACGTGATTCCGAGAACTTTATTGATTTCGGATTGCGTTTACAGCGCTTTGCCAAACTGATTGAACCACACCTGCTCGGCGAACCTCCCTTGCTGTCGTCTTTGTTAGCGCAGTTTGAGCAAGCGGGCGCGATTGACCTGTGGCACGAGTTCGTCACCATCAGCATCGGCGACTTGCTGGACCGCTACTTCGAGCACGAGCTGCTCAAGGGTCTGTTTATGTTCTTTGCACTAGTGGGAGTCCATGCAGGCCCCACGTCTCCTGGCACAGCTTATGAGTTCAGTCATCACTCCTGGGGCGAATACAAAGGCGAGTTTGGCCGATATGGCTTCGCTCGCGGCGGTATGGGCTCTATCACGAAAGCGTTGGCGTCTGTGGCTCGGCACCACGGGGCGGAGATCCACACTGGCGTCGGCGTGGAGCGAATTATTGTCAGGAGCGGTGTAGTAAGTGGCGTTCGACTGGAGGACGGCACTGTGCTCGAATGTGGGACTGTTGTTTCGAATGCGGATCCTCACCACACCTACTTGAAACTGCTTGATCCAAGCGATCTACCTTCGGGTTTCCTCGCTAAAGCTCGTCAAATCGATATGCGTGGCTCGATGGGACGCGTTCATCTCCTGGTCGACCGCCTTCCGCAATACTTGGGCATGTCATCCGATGAGGGGCCGCAGCATCGGGGCTTTACCCTCCTTGGCGCTACCCCGGCTGCCTTTGAGCGAGGTTGGGAAGCGCAACAGCGCGCGGACTTGATGGATAACTATCCGGTCGAATTGATCATTCAATCGGTCACCGATCCAACCTTAGCGCCGGCCGGTCTGCACACAATTACGACGGGCATTCAACAATTGCCGTTCAATCTATCCGAGGGCACGTGGGATAGTCGCAAAGAGGAATTTACGGAGCGCGTCTTGAGATCGCTGTTTCACTTCGCACCCAATTTGGAGGGAGCCATCCGGGGCCACTTCACGCTTACGCCGCTGGATCTTCAGCGGGAATACGGATTGACCGGAGGAAATATCTTCCATGGAGCGATGTTCACGAACCAATTGTTCGCCTCCCGCCCCATGCCGGGGCGTGGGGGATACCGTGCTCCTATAAAGAATCTATATCTTTGCGGTGCAGGAACTCATCCCGGTGGGGCCGTGATGGGAGCGTGCGGGCACAATGGTGCCCAAGCGCTACTGTCGGACCTGAGTATCGGTAGACCACGCCGGTCCACAAGCTTTAAGACCGATCGCGCCTTGGACATGCTGGCGACCCCTGGGCCATTGCGCAAGCTTCGCTCTTGGGCGGTTCGTCAACCCTGGATCAGACCGGTGGTGCGTATTCTCACGAGGAAGAACTGATGAACCGTCAGAGACGGGGAAATAGCAGACCGGCGGGGCATCTGTGATGAAACCCGGACAGAAAAGACCTTTTTTCGCGGAGCGACAATTCAACCAATGAAAATCGAATCAGTTGACCTCTTCTATCTGGCTATGCCGGAGATCACTACCGCCGCCGACGGGAGCCAGGACGCTCTGTTGGTACGAGTGCGTTCCAACCATGACGAGGGTTGGGGAGAGTGCGAAGCGGCCCCTCTCGCATCGATCGCCGCATATGTTGGACCTATGTCACATGGCATTTGCCGGCCTGTGTGCGATTCCGTGCTGGGACGCGAGGTGAACGGACCCGAAGACATTACGCGGATCGCGCTCGACGTCGAGTACAACAGCATGGACTTGCTGCAGGCGCCGCATGTTTTCTCAGGCATTGAAATGGCGTTGTGGGACCTTCTGGGCAAACGACGCGGTCAGCCAGTATGGCAACTGATCGGCTACAGCCGCGCCTATCCCAAACTGCCTTATGCGTCCATGCTGTTCGGCGATACAGCGGACGAGACATTGGAAAGGAGCAAAGGGGCGCGCGCGCGAGGATTCCGCGCCGTCAAGTTTGGGTGGGGACCGTTTGGGCGGAGTTCCATCAAGGCAGATGCGGATCAATTGCATGCTGCACGCGAGGGGATTGGTGAAGAAGGATTGGTGTGCATCGATGCCGGCCGGATATGGGGTGACGATGTGGAGGCCGCCGCCACCCGAATTCCTGCGCTGGAAGCAATCCGCGCTCATTGGCTGGAAGAACCGTTTCAGGCCGCCGCCTTGGAGTCCTACGGTGCGTTATCGGCGCGCAGTTCTAAAGTCAGGCTGGCCGGAGGGGAAGCCGCACACGATTTTCACATGGCACGGCACCTGATCGACTATGGCAAGGTCGGATTCATCCAAATCGACTGCGGCCGCATCGGAGGCATCGGCCCAGCAAAGCGAATAGCGGACTATGCGGCGCCGCGCGGCGTTACCTATGTGAACCACACTTTCACTTCGCATCTGCAGCTCAGTGCATCTCTGCAACCCTTTGCCGGACTCGCGAAGCACAAGATTTGCGAGTATCCGGCGGCACCGAAACAGCTCGCGGTGGACATCACGAGTAATCACCTGCTACCTGACCAGAACGGTGAGATCAAGGTCCCGGATGCGCCAGGACTTGGAATCGCAGTCAACGTCGCGGGCCTCTCTCGATACCTTGTGGATGCAGAGATCGTCGTCCAGGGAATCACAATCTATAAAACGCCAAGACTGGAATAATCGATGGCTTTGCAATGAAGAAACTTGCTTCGGGTTTTTCGAGGTCTGGGTTCTCGTCGGGACGTACGTCGGAATGGACTCTCGATCGAGCGAAGAGACTCTGGAAGCCGATGACGAGGGCTGTCCAGCATGTTGGGGTTCCTGGTTATCAATGGCAGGCTTCAGTCTTGTGGGACGGTTCACTATTCTTCGGCCCTCAATTGTGGCGGCGCAACCCAGCGGTAAGTGAAGAAGCGGTTTCGCTGGGCGATAACCTGATGGATGTCTCTGTCGGCTATGGCGCTCAGACCTGCTTTCCGGACCGCGCCGGTTTGGGAAGCCCCGCGATTCGACAAACCCTGGATGATGGCCGGTTTCTTATCCCACAGATCGAGACCAACGAAGCAGGGTTGGTCTGGAGCGAAACTGTTTTCGCGCATCTTCTGGGTCGCAAGACCGAGGCGGGCATGACTCCACGCCCTGATGACGTACTTGTAGTGCATGCCTTGTTCAAGGTCCGGAACGCAAGTAAGAAGTCCACGCGGGGACATCTGTGGTTGCACTTCGGCAATACGAGTCAGCTGAGGTTGGGGTATAAGGTCGGGCGTGGCAACAAACTCAGCCGTGCGATCACGCACCGGTTCGAACCCCCGTTCGGTGTGCTTGGAAACAAGATTCGTTATTTGATTCCGGATCCGAAGAAGGGAACTTTGGTGTGGCACGGTCAGGTGGCGCGACCGGAGGGGGTGGGAAATCCGGCAAGGAGAGTTGTTGAATGGAATGTGGCGCTGTCGGCGAATGAGGAAGCCGATTTCCGACTGATTGTGCCTTTTGGAGTACTAGATCGAACAGCGGCCAAAGAAGTCGCCGGGCTGAATAGCGATTCGTTGTTAGATGAAGCGCGGTCCTTTTGGAAGAACATCGTTGACGATTCGGCAGGAGCAATTACGACCGCGGACAGTTTTATGAATGACTATGCCGCCGCCGCCGTCGCGCAGACCATAGGACAAATCGGCTATCGACATCAGGCACGGGTGTGGATGTGCAAAACGACGCCAGCCTGGTACGAGCTCTACTGGCCGCCTTGTTCGGCCTGCGCTCTTCCCACACTCGATCTCCGAGGCCTGACGAAGTATTCCCGTCCAGTGCTTCAAAGCCTGATTGACATGCAGACGGATCGGGTCGAAAACCTGACCAAGGAACATAGACCGAAGAAGGGAAAAACCATTCGAAGCGAAGGGTTTGCGAGCGTGCCTGGTTTCCTGGGAAATTTCGGGAAATGGACCATGAATACGCTACTCCTGAGCCATGGACTGGGGCTCTGGGCGCTGGCCTCCCATTACAGGATCACGCGCGACCGCGCATGGCTGGGCGTGGGCGCGGGATCGCGACTGGAAGCCATCGTCGCGGCCTGCGACTGGCTTGCCGTCCAGCGCAGACGGACAATGCGAGAAGAAAATGGGCGAAAGGTTCCGCAATGGGGACTGTTGCCTGCGGCAGCGGCGCACGACTGGATGTCTGGCTATACGATCTTCAACGATGCCTATTGCATCTACGGGATGATCGAGGCCGTTCGACTGCTACGCGAAGTCGGCCATTCGAAGGCCGAGGAATTGGCTCGAGAATTGAATGAGTATCGGGCGTGCACGCGAGAGCGTTACCAAGAGGCACGCGATAGGGCTGGCCGGGTTCCTGCGCCGGACGGCTCAGATTTGCCCTATGTGCCGCGCGAAATCAACGAGTTGGATTGGAGGCATACCGACTGGACATATACGGGCTACGGGCCGCTTCGGGCCGGTGCCTGGGGAGCGTGGGATCCGCATGACGAGTTGGTTGACCAGGCGTTGAACTTTCTGGAAGCAGGAATGCCGAAAGGGAAAGGATTTTACTTCCGGCGGTCACGGTTTTCTGGGAAAGACAGATTCGGCCACGCAACAGCCGACGAAAATTTCGACGACATTGATGATCCGAAAGCCGGACGGCATTTTCTCTGGAAGCATTACGTCGAATACGAAACGGCATTTCCTATTGGTCTCGACCTATTCCTTCAGCGCGACGACCTTCCGCGGTTCTTCGAGTGGTTTTTCAACAACATGTCCATCGTCGTGCACCAGGGTTTTCGCGTGGGGGTGGAATCGCTCGATGGCGTACCCGCGGAAACACCCGGCGAGGCGCTTCGATGGCGCGCGATTCGTGGGATGTTTGTAAACGAACGAGGCGGATTTGACGGCTCACAGCAGTCCTTGTGGCTGCTTCAGGCGATTCCCCGGTCCTGGCTCAAACCGGGCGGCCATCTTGCAGTGAAACAGATGGGCACTTATTTTGGTGGTCACGTTGATCTCGACGTTGAATTTGCGCGAGACCGGAATTCAATCATGGTTTCGGCCTTTCTCGACTTGGAGGTTGCTCCCGCGGAGATTCGCATGAGGTTGCGTTCCGATGACGGCCGCCCAATTGTCAGGGCACAGATCAACGGAGTTGACACTACGGTCCTGGAGGGTGACACGATCAAGCTCCCGGATCTCGTCCACGGGGCATACCGTGTTGTTGGATACTTCGGATAAGCGGTAAAGCACCACGAAGGATGAATTTCTTGGGTGGTCGTTCTCGTTACCAAGAAAGGAGAGTTGAGGGGTGAGGAGAATCGCATGCGCTACGACGCTGTAATGTTGGACATCGGCGGTGAGAACCAGGTATTCGTCGACGACTTGATCGTCGAATCCATTGAAAACGTCTGTCGAACCTGGCATCAGCCTGTCCGGGCAGGTGAGGACCCCATCATCATCAGCGACCAAGCCTGGGAGAAAATTACATACTTTACCTTCAACAGCTCGCAGGTGATTCGAGATCCGAAGGATGGTCTGTTCAAGTGCGTATATCAGAGTACGGAACTATCGTCCCAGAGTGGCGAATCGCCATTGGGCACGATCGTTTCCCGCTTATTCAATTCTCACTCCGGAGAACGGAGAAGACGGATTGGACGAGACTTTCTACGGGTTCTGTCAGTTTCCAGTTGGCAGCGTAATGATGGGATTTCTTCCCAGTGCGGTACCTTGGCGAGCACGGCCCGGACGATCTGGAGCCGACCCTCACAGAACCACGCTGGCTCCTGTTTGTAAGTCCCGTAAAGATGACTACATGGCACGGCGTGGATTGGGCCGAACGCTACAAACACTCCAAATGACAGCTCCGTGATTTCTCCAGGTCGAACAAACCGGCGCGACTTCCTGACAAAGGCGTCTCTGTCTATTGCCGCCATTTCCCAAGCCGGAGCGCAATCGCGCACGAGCCAAGGTGAAGCGTTCCGGGTTGGTTGTTTGAACGTCCATAACTATTCACATCTGCTTCCGCTGTGGGCGCCGCTGATAAATCCGCGCGCAGGAAATAAGGAAATTGCGCTTACGGGCATGCGGATCACTCATTGCTGGGAGATTGATCCGGAGAAATCGGCGGAGTTCGCGAAGATGTACAACTGCGAAGCCGTCCGGAACTTCGACGATATGCTGGGCAAGGTTGACGGAATCATTTCCGGGGGGTATTACAACTATCCATGGAACCATATTCTGCATGAGCCCTACCTCGAAGCAGGGTTGCCTAACCTGATTAATCGGCCGTTCGCCAATTCGCTTCTGAAGGCGCGAAAGATGATTGACACGGCGAGGAAAAATGGGAGCACTATCCTGTGTCCTTCCGCCTACGAGCATACAGACGCCATCGCGCGAGCGAAAGTTTGGGCGGCAGACAAGAGGATCCTGTGTTACTCCGCCACGAATGGGTTCGACGAGTACCCGACTCACGGTGTTCATGGCGTGTACATGATCCACCGGGCAATCGCCGAAGCCAGTAATCCTATCAAATCGGTTGCTTATCAATCGAGGAATTGGTACTGCACTCCGGGGGTCATGACGTTTGAACATCACGACCAGAACGGCAATTCGTTCTTTGGCACGCTTCATCATATCAAGGGCGCCTGGGGCACTCTGCAGGTCTACACAACGGACGAATACGGCGGAAAAGCATTCGATATCCAAGCGGGGCTTGGGTTTCCGTTCAGTAATACTGAATTGTGGGCTCCGACCATTTGGGCGTATGAACGCATGGCGCGATATAAAGAGATGCCGGAGAGTTTCGACGACATCCTGGAAAAGACACGTGTATTTCTCGCGGGCTTCAGGTCTGTGCTGGACTGCGGGAAGGTAGTAAGTTTGGAAGAGGTCCCTGAGGATTGGGAAGCTCCGGTCGAGTTGCCGGACAAGGCGGCGGATCCCACGGTGAGTTTGTTCCGGAAGATGTTCGGATAGCGCGGCGCAGCACCGGTCGGGCAGAAGGCTGCCGATCACAGGGCAGACTTGCTTCTCACTTTCCTCATTGCTTCGTCGGGCGAGATCCTATGTGTTGCGAGCTTTCAGCGCCCGCCCCCAAAACCGCCGCACCTGGGACAGCCGTGCAGAATACGAACAAGACATCCGCAGCCCTACATCATGGGATCGCCGTGTACTTCCACTTCTGTCGTGTCCACGCCGGCTAATTCCGGTAAGGGCAGCCGCCCGGTCCAGTTGGCCCAGCCCCAGAAGAGCGCCGTACTCGAACTCAGCAGCCCTGCTACGGTACCAATTGTGCGCGGGCTGTGGTGCGTAGAAGCGATCCCTGCACCCATCATGGAGATCATCATCATGGTCCAAGTGAGCGTTTCCATTGTGGCAAACACCCTGCCGCGATACTGATTTGAGACAGTGCGCAACAGAAACGAGTAGTTCATGACTGAATTAACGGCCATGCCAGCGCGGGATAGAGCGATAAAAAGAAGCGCCAACCCGAATCGTTGCGTCCTGCTAAACAGCACGTAAGCAGTACCGTACACGATGTAGTTGATAAACACTGTCAACTTGTAACCCGCGAACGATAGACGCCTGCCGAACGAGTTTGCGAAAGCAGCCCCCACGAGCAGTCCGAGCCCGGCGGAGCCCCAAATCAGGCCGATGCCTGGGGCGCCACGGTTGAAGACGATCTCACCGAACAGCGTGAAGAGGATTTGCGAGGCGCCGCCTCCAGTCGCCCACCCGACTGCGAGCAAAGCGATGGCGAGAACCAGCGGGACGGAACGCATGTAGCGGACTCCTTCGCGATATTCATGCCAGGGGCGGAAAATGTCCGCCTCGGTCAGGTTTTTCCGCTCAACGCGGAAGGCCCCGCGTGGGGGCGCTCGCAGATTCGAGATCGCCCATGCCGAAAAAACGAACGAGAGAGCATTGAACACAAACGCCCATTTGTAGCCGACAGCAACCACAATTGCTCCCAGAAGAGTCCCTATTGTCACCGTTGTCCACTGCGTGATCTGAGTGAGCGAGTTCGCCGTGTGAATCTCTTCTTTGTTCGCGATGGTGGGGAGAATCGCGGAACGCCCCGCAGTAAAGAAGGGTGAAGCTACCATCAGCAGCGCACTGAATACGTACAACAACCAAGCCTGCTGTTTGGTAACGCTTAGAATGAATCCGAGCGCGAAGACGGCGCGCGCCAGATCGCTTGCGATCATAATCTTTTTGCGGTCAAACCGGTCGAGGAGCACGCCTGCGAGCGGGCCCACTATTATTGCGGGAATCGCGCGAGATAGCATGACGGCGGTCACCACCAGGCCGGAATGCGTCAGCGCCATGGCCAGAGCGAATACGGCGATGTTGTTAAAGTTATCGCCTATCTCGCTAACCACCTGTCCGATCCAGGTGTAGCGGTAATTGCGATTCTGACGCAGGAGTTCAAGGAATTCGCGCATCAGGGGAGGCGGCCTTCGCTACAGCTTAGCTCGGTTGCCGTTTCCAATGCCGCCTTCGCGTTGCCTGTCATGAACGACAGGTCCGTTCCAAGCACGATCAGACTCCCCCCGCCAGCAATTTCATCCCGGGCCTGATCGGCGGTCATGCAGAATGCTCCGAACGGAACTTTTGCATTGCGACAAGCTCGGCGGACTCGTCCCATAGCCTCAACTACCTCTGGTGCGGACGTCTGTCCGAGCAGTCCGATGCTTGCGGAGAGATCGTAGGGACCAATGAATATGGCATCGACTCCGGGAATTGCTACAATCTCCTCCACGTGCGCCACCGCATCTATATGCTCAATCTGTAAGATCAGAGCGATTTTCGTGTTGGCGCTGCTGAGATAATCATCGAAGTTCAATCCATAGGCCTGCGCTCTCGCCAATCCCACGCTGCGATTTCCCAGGGGTGCGTATTTTGCAAAGCTGACGGCACGCTCCGCCTCCGCAACAGATTTGATCATGGGTACAATGATGGCGTCACATCCTGTGTCGAGCGCCTTCTTGAAATGTTCCGAAGAGTTGTCAGGCAGGCGAATCACGCCATAGCTGCGTGGCGCGACCGCTTGCAGGATGTGCTGCGCCGCCGCCATGTCCACTACGGAATGTTCGACATCGATAAAAAGCCATTCAAATCCGCAAAGCGATAAAGCTTCTGCCACCTCGGTCGAACTGGTGCTCACCAAGGTGCCGATCAGAGGTTTTCTGTGAGCAAGACGCTCTAAGAATGAAATGGACGATCTATTCATCAGGCCCTCCTGATCGGGCATGTCTGGCAAGTCGTTTACAGGGTTTCCTGTCGCAGGATTGCATTCACATCGCGGTGACGAATCACCATTCTAAAAGATGGAAAACATCAACATTATAATTCAAGACAAAACTAAAAATTCATTTCTTCCCCGTGAATTTGTATATATACTTCACCACTGTATTATTGCGCGTGAATTCAGTACAGATAAAGCCTCGCTGGCAGTCAACTGAAGAGTAGCCCGCGAGTCCTAAGGAGGAGACGAATGACCAAGAAAATCGTAGGTGCCATCACATCCTGGCGAGTCCTTATCATTATTATTACTGTCGCTATTATTCTTGTTCAATGTGCGGCACATCTCGACGCCAGTCCAACGACAGGTCGGGTGGCCGTGGTCGTGGGTGAAAATGCACCCGAAGTAGAAAGATTTGCTGCTTCGGAGCTCTGCGGCTATTTGGACAAGCTCTTCGGGATCGAAGTGCAGCCAACAACCGCGGCTGATGCTCATTCTTCAGCGGTGTTTCTCATCGGCACTCCGGCCTCCAACCCTCTCATCAAGGAGCTCCCGAAGGTTGGGGATCAGGGCATCGTAATACTGCGCCTGAAAAGCACCACGCCAACACTCATTCTAAGCGGAGGCAGTTCGAGAGCCACTTTGTGGGCTGTCTATGAATTGGCGGAGCGTTGGGGAGTTCGGTACCTGCTTGATCGAGACGCTCTGCCCGCGAGATCGAAGTTCTCTATGCCGAGCCTGACTGTAACCATGGAGCCAATATTCCGGGTGCGCGCCCACCCTACGATCCAGGATTTTGCGGATAGTGGGGAGGCCTGGGGCATCAAGGATTTTCGCCCGCTTATCGATCAGCTTGCGAAGATGAAATACAACCGGCTGGACATTTTTGCCTTCGCCTGGCAGCCCTTTCTGGCATATCAGGTGGACGGCATCAAGCGGCAAACGGCCACCCTTTGGTACAGCTATCGCTATCCGATTACTCCTGATATGCCGGGTCGATCAGCCTTTCCGGCAGATGCGAAGGAATTCTGGAATCCTGACTTGCCGCTGAACGGAACGCCTGACCAAATCCTCCGCGCCGGCGTGACACTTCAGCAAGAGCTGATTGACTACGGACACAGTCGCGGCATGGAGTGTGTCATCAATGCGACGGTGAGCGAATATCCGAAGGAGTTTGCTCCACTGCTGGGCGGCGCCGTGCCAATTCACATGCTGAACGAACTGACCACGGCTCCCGGACCCGATACGAAGCTCGACGACCCGGGTTTACATAAGCTGTCTTCTGCTGTAGTTCGGGCAACGATTGACACCTATCCTCGAGCCGATCGCGTGAATATTTCCATCAACGAATGGCGTCAATGGACGGATCAGTACAAGCGCGCGTGGGACGCCCTCGACGGAAGGTATCACATCGGTGAGGTCACAACTCTGGATCATGTCCTGGATGCAAGTCAGCATCGCAGCGGTTATCAGTTCACATCTTTCTCGAAATCCGAGCTTGATAAGAAGGCGGCTGACGAGGTGAAAGGCGACCTTGCATCGCTTTATTTTTTTGATTGGCTGGTAAAAGATTCGGGCGCGGTCAGTGAGAGCAAGCGTCCCGATATGAAGTTTCTTTATTGGGGTTTCGCTGAAGAACTGTTCCCTATTCTCCCCAAAGTCTTGCCGCCAAATTCCGAATTCGAAATGATGCCGGATAACTTCCTTACGCATCTTCTGTTGCGGTCCGACATTTTGAAGAAATTATCCGATGGTCCAATTCACCCCATCATTAACCTGACGGTGGATGACGACAACATTGGAATCGTTCCCCAGATGACGACGTCGTCGCTGCAAAAAGTCTTGAAAATTCTTCGCGAGACGGGTTGGGAGGGAATTGTCGCGCGCGAGCGATTCCCGGGAGATCACGATACGGAGTTGGCGTACCTGGCACGGGCGGCCTGGGATCCGAATGCCGATCCCGACAAGATCGCATCGGAACAATTGATCGCCGCTTGCGGCCAACAATGCGGGCAAGAGCTTTTGACCACCATGCACAGTGTGGACGCTGCCACCGTTGTGTGGGAACGCGACGACGAGTTTATCGCCGTTCCGGTACCAAAGATGTTAATGAGGCAGTGGAAAGCGGGCCCGGTGCCTGACTACCTGGAGGAAAACCGGAAGAACTACGAGCAGGGATGGAAGGCGGCACAACGGGCCGTCTCCGCCGCAACTCCGGAAGGTAAAACATACGCCGAATACTGGGCCAAGAGGATGGAGTTTTCAGTCAAATACGTCATGGCAGTCGAGTCTGTGCGCCGTGCCGCGACAGCGGAAGCGGCGCACCAGACTGGACAAGCGGTTGAGGAAACCACGAAAGCATTGGCCACCCTTCGGGAATCCATCGAAGCCTATGCGGCGGTGGCGCGTAACCAGACGGATCGCGGTGCTATTGCCCTCGCGGTCGAATACGGATACCGTCCGCTGGAGAAGAAATTATCGGAACTGAAACAACCGGCGAGCAGCGGGTCAGGCAACAATTGAAAAAGGCCGAGTAGAGCAGTAAGGAGGCGCGCTTGATAACGCGAAGAAGCTTTTTTACATCCTTGGCCATGGTTTCCGCGGCTCCTGAAATCCTGGCTGCCGCCGATAAAGTTGAGGCGCAGAATACGGTGACCATCAATCCATATAAGTGGAAGGGTCCGTACGCGGACCACCGTACCAGAGAGAAGGCCTTTCATGACTGGCGGCTGTGCGCCGATTTGAGGACCAGTTGGCTCGGCCCTTGTGAACGGCTTATCCTCCGAACCAGTGAGATCATTGGCTACGAAAAGGGCTTTCTCTATGACGACCATTTTCCACCATCGGAGCCAGACGGGCGCGGGAAGGACTATCGCCATATTCCCTTTGAATGGAAAGTTGTCAGGCCCGGCAAAGAGCTGTTCGCTGATTGTCTGGTGCCCGAGAAGGGAAGATTCTCCATACGGTTAACGGCTCGCGCGGATTGCGTTGACATTCATCTGACCGTGCGCAACGACATGCCGCAGGCGATGGAAAACGCGGATTGGGCATTCTGCGCCGTGGGACTGGAGTCGCCTTCTCTGGCTGACTCCGAAGCTGTCAGGACTTACCTGTTTGACGGCGAGCGTCTGCGAACGTTTGCCGAAATTGCAGGACGCGATGTCAGGGTTTACAAGGTGGCTGGCGCCAACGGATTCATTCCCGTCGGCCACCGTTCTCTTCCCGTTGGACCGGTGGAGGCTAAGGCTTCCCTCGTCATCATCGAGAGCATGGACGGAGCGCACTCGGCAGCCCTGGGATTTGAACAGGCAGACCACATTTATGGCGATGCGAAAGGCAACAAGTGTTTTCACGCGGATCCCTACTTCGGCCCGGTTATTAGGACCGGAGAAGAGCGAGGCGTCCGGGGCAAGCTTTACTTGATCAATGGAAACGCAAAGGAAGTGCTCCAGCGTTATCGGCAGGATTTTGCGGGCTAGGCGGTACTCGCCTCATTCTTGTGAGCCCATAAGGCAGGCGAAAAGGGAAAATGAGTAAGCGCGAAATCAAACATCCGGACAGGCTACTCTCCCCCGCTGCTTACTCTGCTGCGGTGGCAATCGACGGCTGGCTCTATGTTAGCGGTCAAGGCCCACTGGATGTGAAGACGGGCAAAGTCGTGGAGGGAACTATTGAGGAACAAACCAGGCTAACCCTGGACCATATCAGGCAAATCCTCAAGGCAGCAGGCGGCACTTTGGAAGATGTCGTCAAGTGCACCTGTCACCTGAACGACATTCAGGACTTTGACCGTTTTAATGCTGTCTACGTGGAATTTTTCAAGGGCATTCGCCCGGCGAGGACGACCGTTCAATCGGTGCTTTGGGGAGGAATAAAAGTAGAAATAGATGCGATAGCGCGGATCGGAGAATAACCGCGAAGCGTCTCAAGATGCCTTGAAGAATACCTTTTCCGCCGTCTTCCGCAGCATCCACTTGCGATCATCGCTGGTAAGGAAATCGAGCCGGTCTCGCACCAACTCGATTGAACCCGCGTAGGTGTGCCCGTTCTCCACCTGAAACGGGGAATCGCTGCCCCACATCAGCCGGTCTGCGCCATACGCATCGCGCAACCGGCGGATCATGTCGGCGAGATCCTGATAGGGGTATTGCTTTTTCCCGAGCGCGTAAAAGGCAGAGACCTTCACATACACATGGTCATGCCGCGCCAGATCGCACAACGCCGAGACATCAGGGTCACGGATCGGACCGTTCATACCGAGGCGTGCCATGTGGTCGATGACCACTTTGGTCTGCGGGAACTTCGCGCACATTCTGTTGATCGACGGTAACGCGTCGGGGTTAACCAGCGCGCACATCGCCTGCGAGGTTTCGGACGCACATTTCCACATGGCTGTCATTCCGGGCGAATCAAGCCAGGTCTGCGGTTGATCGCCGGAAGTGATACGAAAGCCACCGACGCCAAGGGCAGCCAGGTGACGCATATTGTGCGTTACATCCGGTGCCGTTTCGTCAACTATGGCCACTCCGCGGAAAGCGCCTTCATATTTCTTGATTGCGTCCAGCATGTAGGAATTATCAAATCCATAGAAGTTCATTTGAACCAGAACGACGCGCTTTACCCCGCACGGTTTAGCGTTTGCAAATAGTTCCTCGGGGGTGAAGCTGGCCGGGTCGAACTGGGCATCCCGATCCCGTCCCGACCGCGGATAGCGGCTCTTATCGGGCGTCCAGACGTGGACGTGCGCGTCGATGTATTCATCCGCACGATCCGGTGCCGCCGCGAATTCTCCCAATGCTCTTAGAGGGGATCGCATCTTCGACAAGGCGGCAATTCCCACCAACCATTCGCGTCTTGTCCAGTTTGAACCGTTCATTTCCCTGTCACAGGAATTGTCGCCACGTTTGCGGAGAATGCGCTGCAGGTGTTTCCGTGCACGGAAAGCCTACAGCGAGCAAATATTGTATGCAATATATATCCATGTAGGCTATTCTTTGTTTCCTTACGAATGGGCGGTGACAGAAAAGACCGGATTGACGGCTTGCACCGGCTCGACATGGTGGTCACCAGGGGATTCTCGCTGTGACCGAAGCGCATAACTGCAGGGGCTGCAGCAAGTCCACAGCGATCCAAATCCGCGACCTTCGCGGGCCCATGCTGCAATTTTTCGGAGCTTAGGGGAAATGCTCATGGCCATTTTCAGCTTTGAGTCCCCTTCGCAATGGCATCGGTGGCGTCTGCTTGCCTTATTGTCCTTGTCCGTATTCATTAATTATGTGGATCGGGGCAATCTGTCAGTCGCCGCGCCGGTGTTGACGCGCGAACTCTCCCTCTCCCCCGCCAAGCTCGGTCTACTATTCTCTGCGTTCTTCTGGACATACTCTTTATGCCAGATCCCTGCGGGCTGGTTAGTGGACCGCTTTAATGTGAACAGATTGTATGCGGCCGCGTACACGATTTGGTCGGTCGCAACCCTGATGACCGGCTTCGCTCACACAATTGCCGCCCTGCTGACCGTACGACTGGTTCTCGGTCTGGGGGAGTCGGTCTCTTATCCGGCCTGCTCGCAGATTCTCGTCCGAAACTTTTCTGAACAGGAGCGCGGCCGCGCCAACTCTCTTATCGATGTCGGTGCCAAGGCTGGCCCGGCGCTAGGCACGCTGCTTGGC
>Ga0302325_10015001_pt1 | contig 16490 bp, 10 predicted proteins | sample Palsa_T0_2_FD_201948 | JGI IMG/M metagenome (GOLD analysis project Ga0302325, IMG submission 201948) | Peat permafrost microbial communities from Stordalen Mire near Abisko, Sweden - Palsa_T0_2 | ecosystem: Environmental > Terrestrial > Soil > Palsa > Peat permafrost | place: Sweden: Abisko... | reverse complement strand
ACGCAGACCACGTGGACACCGGTCGTTTGGGTCTGTCCGTAGTTGAGGCTTATCCCTTGTCCGGGACGCCCGAACATTGAGTCGGCCGGTGGCTCGGTGGGGAAGGACGAGAAGGCGATCACGCAACCGGTCTGGTCCGTCTTCGAGCACGCCGGAAGATGCTGAAAGGTCAGACCGACATCCTTGCCATCAGGCACGGTGACGTTGCCCCCAGCGATGATGGCCACCACGATTCGATGCCGCAGCGATGGGTTGTTGTCGACCTGGGACTGCAGGAGTTGGATCATCATGACCGAGCCCTGGGAGTGACTGATGAGGATGATTGGCCGACCCTTGTCGTAATGGGCCAGGAAATCCTTCCAGGCCGAGAGCACACTGGCGTAGGCGATTTTGCCAGCTTCGGGACCGGCGGTGCCCCCCAAAAGGGCGTGTACCGTGATTTGGCGATACATGGGTGCCCATACGTCGCACACATCTGAGAAGGGAGCGGTCTGGGCCATGGCGTTCGACGTCTCGGCCGGCTGCACCGTCAGGTCCGAGTTCACCGTGAGCTCGGGACTGGCGGTCGGGTAAAGATAGAAGCAGTCGAACTTACTGTTGCCCGTTGCCACGGCGTGTTTGACGGTGCGATTGTTGCTCGCCGAGACGACGGTCGTGCTCACGTTTCCTGCGCACGGGTCGTCATTGAGTCCGGGGCGGCAAAGCCACACGGTTCCCGCAGGGTCGGTCCGAGCGACCCCGCCGCCTGAACTGCCGGCGGATGCGGACGCCGCCGTTGCAAAGCTTCCAAGGACGGTGAGAGCGAGCACGAGGACCGCTCCGATCTTGGCGATAGGAATTGGCCGGTGTTCGAACCACGAGATCCAGTTCACTACGCGCAGACGATAGCCACCGTCGCAGATGCGCCGAAAGTTGGGTCAGGGTACTTCTCTTTTCGCAGCCCCCAACCGAGCGTCGACTGCCAGCGAATCTTTAAGCAGGCCAGCGATCACATCCCGTCGACTCCATAGTGCGATGCGAATGCATTCTCAACCGCGGGGACGATCTGCTCGACCGCGAAATAGTGATCCCAGAACAGAGTCTCACGGAGCTCTTCTACCAGCGCCTGATAGTCGGAGAGTGACTCGGTCTCCCACATGGCCACGTCGCTCACCGATGTCGTAAAAAATTCGGCATCGAAGTAACGCAGCCGCACGTTGGCGTGCCGCGTGAGGATCGGCACGAGGACGTCTCCGAGGAACGTGAACCGCTCCGGCGGAGCAAGAGCCAGCCATACCGGCGTGGTCTTGAGGTGCATGAAGATCGTGAAGGTCGTCTTCTCAGCGGTATCTGTCATCTTGGTCGTCTCCTTCGTTGGGTCATGACCCCAGTTTCACGATGGCGGGAGTTGTTGTCCATGACAATGTTGACAATCTAGAGTTGTTGTTTATGCAACCAGAAGACATGAGCCTGCTCGTGGCCCTCAACGCCCTATTGGAGGAGCAGAGTGTCACGCGAGCTGCTGAGCGCACCCTTGTGTCAACGCCGACGATGTCCCGGACCCTGGGTCGGCTTCGCCGGATCATCGGCGACCCTCTGCTGGTGCGGGCGGGCCGGACGTTCGTGCTCACCGAGCATGCCCTGGCCATCGCACCCGATGTCCGCAGTGCCGTCGAGCTGGGCGCGTCGGTGTTTCGATCACCGGGAACGATCGACTCGAGCCAGCTCGATCGGGTCTTCACGCTTCGGGCCAGTGACGCCTTCATCGGTTCGTTCGGGGGACCCTTGGTCGCTTACCTGCAGACCCGGGCCCCGCTGGTGTCAATCCGGTTCGCCGCTGAAGGGACGGAGAGCGCGGCCGAGCTACGGGACGGCCATGTCGACCTCGACCTCGGTGCGGTCCACGACCTCAACGATGGGCTCGAGAGTGAGGTGCTCCGCAGTGAACTCCTCTCGGGCGTTGTGCGCTCTGGACATCCACTCACGAAGAGAAAGGCGACGGCCCAGCGGATTTGTGAGTTCGGTCATCTTGCGGTCTCTCGTCGAGGCCGCCAACTCGGACCGGTTGACGTCCAGCTCGCTCAGCTTGGACTCGAGCGACGGGTGGTCGCCACCGTGCCAGACTTTTATCCGGCCCTTGCCATCGTCTCCTCAACGGATCTGGTGACCTTCGCCCCGACGGCCATTGTCGACATGGGGAGAATTGCGGGCCTGTCGACCATTCCCGTCCCGTTTGACCTTCCGCCAATTGAGGTTGCCCAGACATGGCATCGCCGTTACGCGCACGATCCGGCCCATCAGTGGCTGAGGACCAGTGTTCGGGAGGTGTGCGCGACGTAATCGGAGCCTTATGGCAATACCTGCTGGCTCGCTCAGGTGACACATTTCGAGTGCACGGTTCGCGGGGAAAATCACCGCCCGGCCACGGTGGCGCTGACCTGCTCGTGGCCGACGAAGCTGGCCGACCCGTCAATCGAGCGAATCAGTGTCGCAACCATCCCCAGAAGCCGCCCCTCACGGTGGGCCCAAATAGGTGACCACACCCAGAGCGACTCCGAGTCCTCGGCTGCGGTCCGGGCCGCCCACGATCAGGCCGTCGCCGCAGGGCTCGACTACCCAGAGCGCCACGTCACGATGGCCTGCCGGGCGTCGGTGGGGAGCAGCAAATCGAGACCTCGGGACTGGTTGCAGCCACTCTGAGACGGACTAGTGAACTTCGTAGGAATTCAGGTCAGACTGTTAGCCATGGAGCGGTGGCCCATGACCGGCCGGATCGAAGAACAGGCCTACCTGACGGCGGCGATCGCGGATCCTCTGCAGGCCGGCGTACTGGTCGCTGGAGGAGCCGGGGTCGGCAAGACTCGCCTCATTCGAGAAGTCACTGAGGGTCAGACCGACAATCGCGTCGAATTCGTCACGGCCACCGAGTCGGCCCGTCCACTCCCATTCGGCGCGTTCGCTCACCTGCTGCCAGAGGAGCTCGGGGCTATCGACCGGGTCGATCTGTTGGCAGTGATTGGACGCCATCTGGTTCGCCGAGCCGAGGGTAAACCACTCATTCTGGCCGTCGATGACATGCACCTCCTCGACGCATTCTCGGCCGCATTGGTGCACCACATTGCCACCGCTGCGCTGGCCAAGGTGCTGCTTACCTTGCGCAGCGGTGAACCGGCACCCGACGCCCTGACGGCACTGCACCGCGACGGGATCGTGTCCCGGTTGGAACTCCAACCGATCTCCCGGGCGGAATTCGATGCGTTGGTCGAAGGTGCGCTTGAAGGTACGACGGAGTCCTTCACCCTTGACCGGATATGGGCCGTGACCCAGGGGAACGTGTTGTTCGCCCGCGAACTGATCAGCGACGCTCTCGGCGCCGGCACTCTTGTCATTGACCACGGGATGTGGTGCTGGACGGGAGGGCTCGGTGTTGCTCCGAGGCTACGCGAGACGATGGCCGCCCGTCTGGGGAGCCTAAGCCTTTTGGAACGAAGTTTCCTCGAGATCCTTGCCGTTGGCGAACCGCTGAGCCTTGCGAGCATGGAGCGCCTCGCGCCGGGCGTCTCGGTGGCTGACCTCGAACGTCGCAGCCTCGTCACGACCGAAAGAGCCGATCAACGCACGTTGGTACGCCTGGCGCATCCCATCTTCAGTGAGACCTTGCGGGTCGGTCTGCCCGTTTCACTTCGTCGCCAGATCAACCACGATCTGGCCGAGGATCTGGCCAATGCCGGTGACCAGCAGCCGGGTGACGCGCTCAGGCTGGCCCTCCTGCGCGAGGCTGCCGGTGAGGCAGCCGACCCCGGGCTGCTCGCCGAAGCCGCCCGCAACGCCAACCTGCTCTCGGATCACGCCCTAGCCGAGCGCCTGGCCCGTGCCTCGGCTCGTGGCGGCTACGGCTTCAGCGCTCAACTCGAATTGGGCCTCGCCTTGATGGGGCAGAGACGATTTGAGGAGTCCGAGGCCGCAATTGTCCCCCTGGTCGGCACCGAGCCGGATGATGCCGCCCGCGAACGCCTGGCGGACGCCGTAGCCCTGGCGTTGGGCCACGGGCTTGGCCGGGTCGACAGGGCGCTCGGGATTCTCGAGTCAATCGAGCGCAACGTAACCGACCCGGCGACCGAGGCGCTTGTGCAGTGCTATCGGGCCACGCTCCTCGTCTTTGGCGCTCGCTTCGATGAGGCTGCTGAACTCGGCATGGGAGCCCTCGGCTCGGTCAATGACGACAGGATCGTTGTCAGATCATTGTCCTCGGTCGGGACGAGCTTGGTTATGAGCGGTCGGATCAACGAGGCGCTGGCGCTCGCCGAGAGGGCCCTCGAGCCCGCCCTGCGAGTTCGCGATCGCCTTCCCCGAGCTCCGGTTTGGGCGGTCTCGGCGCGGATTACGTCGCTCTTCTTTGTCGGACGACCCGATGAGTCCCTCCGACTTCTCGACATGGCGCAGGAAGCCGGCGCGAACGTCTCGATGCAGGCGGCGGCAGGGGCCGCCGTCTATCGCGGTCGCATTCTTCTCTCGCTTGGCAAACCGCGGGCCGCTGCCCGGTTTCTCAACGGCGCTGCCGCCACACTCCGCACTTTCTCCATCGCTGTCGAATCCTCCTGGTGCCTTGCGCTGATTGCGGAGGCCCGTGCGCTCTTGGGTCGGCATGAAGAAGCGAAGGCGGCAGCGGCTGAAGCCGTCGCACTCCGTCGACCCGCGATCGTGGTCCATCAGGTCGATCAAATGCGAGCCCTGGCTTGGACCGACGCCCAGGTAGGTCTTACCTCTTCTGCGATCGACCAGCTCTGGGCGGCTGCTGATCTGGCGGCTGCTCGAGGCCAGCGCAGCTTCGAAATCTTCATCCTCCACGACCTGCTCCGTTTGGGCGAGCATCGGGCCGCTGAACGGGCCCGACGAGTTGCCGAACGCGTTGACGGAGCCTGGTCGACGGCCATAGCGACACATGCAGCCGCCATTCTTACAAGCGACACCGCCGCCCTGGAGGCCGCTGCCGAGGCTTTTGCGGCGATCGGGTCATCGCTCGTGGCCGCTGAACTTTGGGCCCGCGCTTCAACGGCTCGGCAGGCCGAAGGACTACAAGCAAGGGCGAACGCGGCAGCACGGCGCTCACTCGCACTAGCCGAACTTTGTGAGGGTGCGCACACACCGGCACTCTCGGGGACGGTCACACTTAGCCCGTTGTCACGACGAGAACGTGAAACTGCGACACTTGCGGCCGGCGGCGCTACCAACGCACAGATTGCCCATACCCTTTCAATTTCGGAACGAACCGTCGAGAGCCACCTCTCCTCCGCGTTTCTCAAGCTGGGAATAAGCGGCCGGAACCAACTCGCCGAGGCGCTCTGAGATTGACGAACTTACGGGCTCGAATCGGACGACGATTCAGCGTCGTTCTGACGCCGGGCCAACTCGTCCGTCAGGCGCCTTCCATGAATTTTCGATCAGCTCTCTCCTGTCGCATCGAATCCGGCCGCCCTCTTCGGCTACTTCTCCGTCTTCTTTGTGACCTTCGACCTATAGCGACGACCACATGACCTGCGTACGATTTATCAATCGATCCACCGTAGGTCGTCGGGGATTCAATGTGGGTGCCAGGTCTTTGGTCTGAGAGCAGGTTCGAGAATCATGACGGATGTCAGTCAGGGGCCGGGCTGGTGGATCGCCTCAGATGGGAAGTGGTACCCGCCGCACCTTCACCCGTCGGTCGCTGAGCTGCCTCAGCCGCCTCAGTCCTTCGTTCCGCCCCAACCGCAACCCGCCCAACCCGCCTGGGACCTGCAGCCGACCGGCGCCCCTTCGTGGACCTCACCGTCACCACGCGCGCCCTATCCGCCGGGCTACGGGCCGCCTCCGGGTTACGGGCCGCCTCTTGGCTACGGGCCGCCTCCCGGAATGCCGCCGACGGGGGGCCTCTCCTATCAGGACCCCAGTGTGCGCGTCGACGGGGTGCTCCACGTTGCGCTGGCTCCGTGGTGGAAGCGGTTCTTGGCCCTCCTGATCGACAGCATGGCTCTTAGTGTCCCGGTCTTCATCTTCTTCGCCATCCTCGGAGCGGCCACCAGCGACTCCACCACGTCGACCACAAACAGCCAACCCTTGACCCCAGGACAGGCCGTCGTGGGCTTCTTCGTGCTGTTCGTTCTAGCCTCCATCCCCTTTTCGCTCTATTACGGCATCATGAACGGCTCGAAGCGAGGCCAGACCCTCGGAAAGATGGCCCTGGGCATCGCCGTACGCGACGCCCGTACCGGCGGCCCCATCGGGTTCTGGCGCGCCGTCGGCCGCTACTACATCACCATCGTCCTCTACGTGGTCCTCGTGATCCCCTACATCATCGACAACCTGTCGCCGCTGTGGGACAGCAGGCGTCAGGCGTGGCACGACCATGTGGTCCACTCCGTGGTCGTCGAACGCAACCCCTGAGATCCATGGTGACTCAATCCACGGCTGTGGCCGATCGTTCACCGGCACCGTGGTTCGCGGCCAACTGGTATCCCGACCCCTGGGGCGTCGCCCCCTGGCGGTGGTGGGACGGCGCGCAGTGGACGCCCGTCCTCTCTCTGCCCCTATGGCGAGGCCTGGCCGACGCAGGTGTCGCCCATCCCTCCATTCGTCCCCAAGGGTCCGGGGATAAAGGGGGGTGGTGTGGCCGCCGTCGGTGCCGCTGTTGGGCTCGTCGGCACCATCGCGGTGGCTATCGCCTTTTTCGTCGCGACACGGGGCCAGATCAACATCAACGACCCTTGGTACCTCTTGGCCAGCCAACTCGCCCTCTGGGTCGGCTTCGTCGGTGCCGTCGTGGTCGCCTCCCGGATGAACGGCACAAAGAGCCTGGCCGCCGACTACGGGCTGTCCTGGCCCCGAATCAAGGATCTGTGGCTGGGGTTGGGCGGGGCCGTCGTGGGCCGCATCCTGCCGCTTATCGTGCTGATCTGTATCGTCCTCGCGGGCTCGGGCTTCGGCACTCCCAATTCCGCCGCCCCGAACATTGTGGGCGTCACCCCCTCGGGCATTGCCGGCTGGGTGGTCCTGGTCCTCCTGACGGTGGTCGGCGCGCCGGTGGTCGAGGAGGTCTTCTTCCGGGGGCTACTCCAGGGGGCGTTCACCCGCCGGATCGGGGCGGTCCCAGCCATCTTCGTCACCGCGCTCATCTTCAGCTTCGCCCACGTGCTCAACGAGGGCCCACTGGCCCCTTTCGTGCTCTTCCCCATGGCGCTGGTCCTCGGGTACCTCCGGTACCGAACCGGCAGGCTCGCCGCGGGCATGGTCGCCCATGCCGTCTTCAACGCGATCCTCTTCATCTTGTTTTTGGTGCCAGCCTTCCGCTGAGGGACCACTCGAACCGGGCCCACGTCCGCCTCGACCGAGTGATGCGCTCCGCTGCACCGTCAAGCCCTCCCGGCCAATGTCCACAAGAATCAGTCGCACCTGCACCACTGGTGGAGACTCTGTGGCCTCGAGGCGTTAGGCGCAGACGGGATAGTGCAAGCTCAGCTGGACGGACACCTCGTGGGAACTCCACCCGCACGCGGGCGAACGGCAACCGGTCGCTGGCGAACACCAGCGACCGGTTGCAGTGGTCACCTTTAGCGGTGGCTCCCCCAAAGTCGGGAAGCCGTCACCTCTCTGGCAAGGATGAGTGTCCGTCGTGCGGCACGGGCGCAGCGGCCTCCTTCTGACGACGAACGGTGTGCACCAACACGGTCCCCAGGACCCCGGCAATCAGCCCGGCGATACCGATCAAGAAGCCGCTCGAGGGCTGGACCCCTCCACCCACTTGCTTATTGACGTTGCCGAAAGCTGCGAAGAGCCCGATAACCAACAAGACGTCGATGGCAGCGAGAATCCACAGCGTGATGCTCGCCCGCTTGGTTACCCGGTCCTGAAGGACCCGGCTACCGAAGTAGGCCAGCAGCCCGCCAAGGGCGAGCAGGAGGACGGCACCGCCTCCTGACGGATGCGTGCCGTCCATCCCATCCAGGCTGACCCAGGGGAAAAAGGCGGACAAGGCCGTTGCGATGCCGCCGCCGAAGATCCAATAGCCGGCCTTTCGGGTCCGACCGGTTGCCCGGATGAAGTCCGACACCCGGGACGGAATGAGCTCCGACACCCCCGTCGGGGTCCGCGAGCCTGTCGCGGTAACCGGCTTTGCGCAGGAGGCGCAGACCAGCGCCCCGGAAAAAAGCTCGCCGCCACAAGCACTGCAGAAACTAGGTGCAATTTTGGAAGACTGGATCTGATCGAATGTTGAACTCATGAGTGTTTCTCTCTTTCGTTATTGACGTCGCCACGTTTGTTGCGACGTTTCTTTGCTGGGACTACGGATGATGAAGGCACCGAACCCAAGGGCGGTAACCCTTCTGGACTTCACGGACGGATTGTCCGTATGCATGAATGGAAAATGGAGTCGCTTGAGTTACCTCCTTCGTGGTTGTAGGAAAGCCATCGACATCGAGGAATTCGGCGTGGCGAATCGACTACCCGATCGCCTGGTGCGACCGCACGACGAACGACGCCGACGGTTGAAGTTCCTTTGCCTTTGCGAGTTGGTCGTGTTCATTTCTCGAGAGAAAGGTTCGCCACCAATGCAGGGCGAACGACGCACCCTCGCATCGGCAACCGGCCCAGGCCGACAGTCAGAGGTCACTCCGGCCCGAGAGATCCCCAGGGCGACCCGCAACACGGCGGCACCCTCGTCCAAAAAGTGGAAGGTGGGATCGAGGTCCCTGATGATGCCGTCGAGGAAGAGCATCTGGCGCATCAGCGACAACAGTGAGGGGGGCATTACGATCCCGTGCGCGGTGCCGACGGCGATCAGCTGCTTGATGACCAAGCCCGCGGGCAGGTCCTCAATGGAACGGTCGAGATAGCTGGACGTCACGGCAACCAACGCGTCCTGGGCGGCGGCGAGGTCGGCGTGAGTGACGTCCATCAGGCTCAGCAGTGCGCAAGCCGCCTCTTGGAAGCGCCGTTCGAAGAGGGCGAGGAGGGCACCGCTGAGAGACTTGCTCGTTTCTTCATCGAGCTGGCTGACGCAGCCGAAGTCGACCATCCCCAGGCCCCCGTGGGGTCCAACGATCAGATTGCCGCCGTGCATGTCCCCATGGAACACGCCGACAGAAGCGAGGGGCGCCAGCAGAGCCTCGAGCAGCCGGCGGGCCGTCGCAGGCCCTGCACCCACCGCTTCGATGCGCGTGGCGCACCCGCTGAGGGGCTTCCCGGGCAGGTACTCCATGACGAGCACCCTGGCGGTGCAGAGCTCTGCGAAGCAGCGAGGCACACCAATCCGCGTGTCGTTCAGGGCGGAGCGCAGAACTTGGGCGTTGCGCAGCTCGGCGCTGAAGTCGAGCTCGGACCGCAGCTGGTCGCCGAGCCTCGCCATGAGCCCGGCGATATCGATACGGCGCAACGCTGGCGACAGCTGCGCCACCACGCGAGTCAGCGCGCTCAAAAGGCGAATGTCCGTGGCCAGGGTATCCGCAATGCCGGGACGCTGGACCTTGATGGCCACGGCCCTGCCGTCGCCCAGCCGCCCGAGGTGCACCTGGGCTATGGAGGCGGCGGCGATGGGAGTCACCTCGACGCTGCGGAGCCGGCTGGCCTCTTGGCCGAGTTCGGCGTAGAGCAAGGATTCGATGTCGAAGCCCTGATCGGTCTCGACGTTGTCCCGCAGCCCTGAGCAGGCGGTGACCAGCGCGGCAGGGAAGGTTCCCGGCGATGAGGCGATGAGCTGGCCGAGCTTGATCGAGGTCGTGCCCAGCCGGGTGAGCGCAGGGGCCAGTCGGCGGGCCAGGGCGTCGTTCAGACTGTCGTGGCGGATGATGACCTGATACGCGACGGCCGCAACGACTTGGGCCACCACCCAGGAGATGACGAGCGCCCGGCACAGCGAACTGAGGGACTCGGCGGGGCGGCGTCTCCGCTGATTGGTGAAGTTGCCCACGGTTTCTCCTCGTAGCTCGCGTTCTCGACGGACATGGTTCGGGTTCGCAGTCAGGATGCGCCTCAGCCCTTATCAGACACTGAACGCTCGCTGAAGGATCGGCCGAAATGCTCGTAATCGCACTCATTAGCGCAGGTCAGAAGGCCCGATAAGATCCCCGCTGGTAATGCTGGCGAGCGTGAGACGGCGGAAGGTGTGGGGTGGTGCGATACCGAATCCTCGGACCACTGGCGCTTTTGGATGACGGTGGGAACACGGTCCCCCTCGGCGGGCGCCGAGAGCGCACCCTCCTGGCGACTCTGTTACTCGAAACGAACCAAGTGGTGTCCCGTGACAGGCTCATCGACGCCCTATGGGGTGATCGTCCCCCGGAGACGGCCTCGAACGCCTTGCAAGTCCACGTCTCCAAGTTGAGAAGGGCACTCACGGATGCCCAGGGCACCGCGGGACCCCTGCATACTGAGTCCCCTGGCTACGTGCTTCGAACTTCGCCGGGTGAGCTCGATGCCGAGCGATTCGAGACGATGGTTACTAATTCGCTCCACGACGACAAACCGGAATTGGTGTCGGCCACCTTGCGCACAGCCCTCGCCCTATGGGAGGGGCCCGTGCTCGATGGAATCGAGCTCGATGCCTCATGGCGAAGTGACATCACTCGGCTCGAGGAGTTGCGGATCTCGGTTCTCGAGCGTCGGATCGAGGCCGACCTGGCGCTCGGACAGCACCGGGAGTTGGTGGGTGAACTCGAAGCACTGACCCAAGCCCATCCCTGGCGCGAGAGGCTGACGGGTCAGCTCATGCTGGCCCTCTACCGGTCTGGGCGCCAGGCGGACGCGCTTGGCGCGTACAGCCGCACGCGTCAGGTCCTGGTCGAGGAGCACGGTATCGACCCGAATCCGGCGCTTCAGGAGCTGCACCTGGCGATCTTGAATCAGTCTGCCGAACTGGACCTGCCTTCAGGTCGAGGCGATCCACACGGATCGAGTGCCGGCGGCGCCGGGAACGTGCCGCTGCCCGGCCGTCTGGCTTCTGGCCCATCTGTCGGCGTGGTCGGCCGCGAGCGCGAGCTCGAGGTGATTTCGGACGCCTACAAGCGGGTTGTGGGAGGAGGAGGCCGAGAGATGTTGCTGGTCTCAGGTGAAGCGGGCCTCGGCAAGACCACGCTGGTGGCCGAAGCTGCCCGCGTCGCCTTTGACAATGGCGCATGCGTTCTCTTCGGGCATTGCGACGAGGACCTGACCCGCCCCTATCAGTTCTTTGCGGAGGCCCTCGAGCATTACGTCACGCATGCGGCGGATGACCGGATTCTCGGATACATGAGGACGCACGGTCCGGAGCTCTCCCGGCTCGCCCCCTCCCTACTGAACAGGTTTTCCGACCTCCCATCGTCGAAGGCAACGGATACCGACACCGAGCGCTACTTGCTCTTCGCTGCCGCAGTGGGACTCGTCTCAATGGTGTCGGAACACCGTCCTGTTGTTCTCGTCCTCGATGACCTGCAGTGGGCTGACAAAGGCAGCCTTGCGTTGCTTCGGCACCTGGTGGCGACAGAACAGAGCCGCGAGATCCTGATCCTGGCCACCTACCGCGACAGCGAGTTGACCTACGCTGAAGCTCTGCGGGAGACCCTGGGGGCGCTTCGACGGTACGACGGCGTGGGCCGCATCGAGCTCACCGGACTCGACGACAGCGCGGTCGTGTCCTACCTCGAGGCCGCCGCCGGCCAGGACCTCGATGAAGCTGGAGTAAGTCTGGCCCACGCTGTGTTTCGTGAGACCGACGGCAACCCCTTCTTCGTGAGCGAGGTCCTGCGTCACCTCTCCGAGACCGGGGCCATTTACCGGGAGGCGAATGGCAGATGGGTAGTCGGGGACACTCTGGATGAGATGGCTCTCCCCGACAGCGTGCGGGAGGTGATCGGCGGCCGAGTCGTTCGCCTCGGGAAAAACGCCGAGCGCGCCCTCGGTCTCGCCGCGGTAATCGGGCGAGACTTCGACCTCGATGTCCTCTCCCGGACCACAGGCACGTCCGAGAACGACCTCCTCGATATCCTCGATGCTGCTGCAGCCGTGGCGCTGGTCGGAGAAGTCAGCGACACGCCGGGCCGCTTCAGCTTCACGCACGCCCTCATTCAGCACACGCTGTATCAGGATCTCGGCCCGACCCGCCGGTCCCGCGCTCACCGGCGGGTGGCCGAGGCCCTGGAGGAGCTCTTCGAGGGGCACCCGGGCACGCGGGTGGGCGAACTGGCGCGTCACTTCGTCGCCGCCATTCAACCGGTCGACATTCTTAAGGCAATCAGTTACTCGCGGCAGGCCGGCGATGCCGCGCTCACCGCGCTCGCCCCGGCAGACGCCCTCCGCTACTACACCCAGGCCCTCGAGCTGAGCTCCCAAGGGGCCGGCGCCGATCCCGTCCTTGTCTTGGATCTGCTGATCGGACTCGGGACGGCCCAACGACAGACAGGGGACGCTTCCTTCCGCGAGACGCTCCTTGACGCATGTCGCCGGGCCCTGGAACTCGACGACACCGAGCACCTCGTGGCGGCCGCGCTGGCCAACAGTCGCGGATCCAATAGCACCGTGGGCGCGGTCGATGTCGAGAAGATCGAGATCCTGGAGGAGGCCCTTGACCGACTTCCCGGCGCCCATGCGGACCGGGCACTCGTTCTTGCCACCCTGTGCTCGGAGCTGACCATTGGTGGCTCTCTCGACCGAAGGCAGCTATTGGCGAGTGAGGCACTGGAAATCGCCGAGCAGAACGGAGACAATCCCACCGTTGTGCGGGTGCACAATCTGGTTGGGCTCCCACTCGCCGTTCCCCAACTGCTCCATCTGTCCTTGGCTCGCACAACCGACGCGCTTCGGCGCGCCGAGCAGGTAGGCGACCCGGTCATGCTCTGTACCGCAGCCAGCGGTCGCAGGTACATTGCTGCGTGCAACGGCGACATTGAAGAAATGGACCGCTGCCTCGAAATCAAGCGCCCGCTGGTCGAGCGGCTCGACCAGCCATTTCTCAATTGGGTGCACACGCTCCAACTGGCAACCCGGGCGCTGATCTCCGGAGACGCAGACGAGGCAGGGCGACTGGCCGCAGCGGCATTGCAGATTGGCAGCGATGGTGGCCAACCTGATGCCTTCGTTATCTTCGGCGTCCAGACGATCATGGTGAAACTCTGGCAGGGAACGCTCGACCAACTCCTCCCTCTAATTGAGCAAGCAGTCGCCGACAATCCCGGATTGCCGGTGTTCGTGGCCGCCCTCGCCCTCGCCCACGCCGAAACAGGGCGAACCGAGGAGGCGAGAATCCTGCTGGGGGACTTTGCCGCCAGAGACTTCGACCTCCCGCTCGACGCCACCTGGCTCACCGGCATGATCGCCTACGCCGACGCCGCCTCGGAGTGTCGAGATCCCCAATTCGTGGGACCGATCCTCGAGCAACTGGCGCCGTACTCCGATCAGTGGCTTTATACCGACATCGCTACAGCCGGGCCGGTCAGTCGCACGGTGGGTGACCTCCTCACCGTTCTGGGCCGCTACAGCGAGGCGGAGATCCAGTTTGCCCACGCCGCCGACTCGAGCCGGCGGGCGGGGGCCAGGTACTTCGCTGCCAGGACAGACCTCTCCTGGGGCAGGATGCTGGCCGAGCGCCGTGCCCCGGGGGACAGCGAACAGGCACGCTCATTTCTGACCAGCGCACGTCAGGCTGGATCATCCAACGGCTACGGAAACGTCGAACGGCGAGCTGCCCAGGCGCTCCAAATGCTGGACGAGAACTGAGACGAGCCTGCTGTCCGGCGGGCTTGTTATGCCACAGTCGGGCACTCAGGTCGCCTACTACTCTTGCGTCATCCGATGCTCTGGCTGAGACGGTTATAGAGCGTCACTCCATCGTTGAGCTCCGAGCTCGCGCTGTTTCCCGATGCGCGGGCCTTGGAGAGTTCTTGCTCGTTTCGTTCGGTGGAGGCGTTGCGACAGTCGTTGGCCCCGGTCGAGAAATCGATGAGAGCTCGCGACCAGAGACCCTCAAGCGATTTGACGGGTATCGGAGGGCGCTTCTGAGCACTTGCGACGTCGGTGCGGAGCCGACTGCACGCAATCTCGAGCTCATTCAGGTTGTCATTGCCGGCTGCCGTCGTAAAACTCTGAAGGTCACGGTGGATGCTCACCGCGGCACCTTCGTTTTGCTCCGCCCACTGCGTCGCTTGAGATTTCGCGGATGCGCCCGCCATGCCGCCGAATGAGAGAATCGATATCGTTACAATGCATGCTCCGGTGGATACTCTTTTCAACACGTAACTCTCCGTTCTGTTGGTTCGCGTTCCCGACACGCTCGGTCGGGCTCGCGATCAGCATGCGCCTTCGCCCTGAATAGACACTGAACGTTCGCTGAAGGATCGGTCCGGCTTCGGCTGAGAGTGACTGGCAACCACAACTTGGCGATCAAACCGGATGGCCCTCAGGAGGCGGTGGCCAGGTTCGAGTCCCGTCGGGGGCGCTTCGCGCTTTGGCTGTTCAGAAGGCGTTTCTGGTCCATTTCGGATTGGTTCTCGGACGACGAGGACGGCCCTGAATGGTGCATCCAAAGGTTCTCGATCTGTGCCCGGTCGGGGCCGTCTGGGCGTCCCGGCTGGGGCCGCGGCCTCCCGACCGTGCAACGATTTGCGCATCGACTTCCGGGCGGGGACTCCACGCCCGTTGATTCGATTCGGAGTTGTACCAGAAGTGGTACAACTCAAAAAACCATGTTCGCTCGAAGCGACTGAGGTCGAGAGCTACGGCCGTCGGGGCCAACACATGCGACCCGACGCAAGGTCGTGCACAGTATTCAATTCGCGGGCGCAGAGCAGCCAGGCCAGTTGGACTCGAAAGGTGAGATTGAGCTTCTGGAAGATGAGCCGAAGATGTGAATCGACCAGTGAGGTGCTACGAGATGGGCTTCCCGGTGATCTCGCTCACGTAGTGACCGGTCTTCCAGTTCACTGGCGGCCAGACCGACCGAGTCGGCTACGTCGAGCACCTCGAAGACGACAATGGGGTGCGCTCCGATGATGGCCTGGGCGTAAGGGGCGTAATTGGTGGTGCCGATCTCCGCAATCGGAGACCCTTCATAGACGACATCCGCGCCGGCGGTCCTGAGACCGCCCGCCGCGTCATCGAGGGCGGCGACGCCGGGAGCGACGTTCTCCGCGATAAGCGCCATCCGCAACTGGCGAAAACTTTTGACACCGACCATGTCTTCGAACACCTGCTCGCCGCCTGCGCCCGAGACGACGGGGTTGGTTTGGCTGCCGTCGATGGGAAGGCCCCACCTGGGCTGAGTGAGATATGCCGGGTTGCTCGCCCACCCGATGAAGGGAACCTTGTTCGCGGAGAGGAACGCGCTGGTGGCTCCGCCGGCTTCTGCGCTGACGAAGGGCACGACGGCCATGACGTGCTTATTTTCCACCAGCTGTTGGGCGTTGGTCAGGTTCGTCTGCCCGCTGTACTCGTCGTTGAGAAAGCCGGTGAATCTGATCTTGCGACCGTCGAGCCCACCTGCCTTGTTGAACCGGTAGATCCCGGCCTCAAAACCCCCGGCGACTCCGGGCGAGAGCGAGTCGCCGTCGCCTCCGACCACAATGGGTGTCGGGTCGGTACTGCGGATTGCCGCCACCGCGGTTTGCTCCCACCAGGTCATCAGGCCTGAGGCGAGCAGAATCGCCGACACAAGGGCTATCGCGACGTTTCGAGGCAAATCGTCCCCCACCCCCCCACTCCCACACACCCCACACACCCCACACACCCCACACACCGACCGAGCGGAATGCTCATGTTCCGAGTCCGCCGTCGAGAGTAGCCGCGCTGTTAGCCGGCGGTCCGGTCCGCACGACCGGCCCCTCGCGCATTTTGCGGAAAGGGCGGTTGCAGCAACGCCAAGGCGCGTCACCCACCACAAGGGGGAAGAATTGGGCGACTGTTGGGAATGAGTCGGCGGCCCGCAGACCTTGGATCGCTTAGATAGCCCTGATGGAGACTCAATTCGTCTCCGGTGCCGCAGGAGCACCGAGATGAACCCGTCGCAAGGAGCATTACCCCCATCTGCGACGCCAAGCGCAGAGCCAATTGGCGCGCCCTGCGCCGCCCCGGAAGATCAGATTTCGGGGATCTACACGATGGCCATCATGGACTCCCTGGAAAAGAGGTTGCCGGCGGACGCGCTACGTGACTTCTTGGCCAGGGCCGGCGAGACCCGGAGTGTCGAAGATCTCAGGGATCTGGCGTCGTGGACCTCCTTCGATCAGTTCAAGCGTCTGCTCCAGGAGGCTTCTCGGCTATCGGACTCGCTGTTTCACACGTCAGATGTTGAGAATGACGACGATGATGTTGATGCCTCGTCTGCCACCGTCGTCGCCGAGATCATGCAGGCCTTCGATTCTCCCGGAGCGATGCTGAGAGCCGGTGAGAACAACCCGATGATGCCCATGCGGCGATACGAGATAACCGAGCGTGCCTCGAACGAGTGGCTGATGCGCGAGTGGTTCATAGACGGGTTTGCGCCGTACCCCGAGTTCTGTAAGTTCTCTGCC
>Ga0302325_10015000_pt1 | contig 16491 bp, 15 predicted proteins | sample Palsa_T0_2_FD_201948 | JGI IMG/M metagenome (GOLD analysis project Ga0302325, IMG submission 201948) | Peat permafrost microbial communities from Stordalen Mire near Abisko, Sweden - Palsa_T0_2 | ecosystem: Environmental > Terrestrial > Soil > Palsa > Peat permafrost | place: Sweden: Abisko... | reverse complement strand
GTCGTTGCCGGCCAACGCTCCGTGAATGACGCCACGCGCCGCCACACAATGATCAAGGCGCACAATTTCGATTACGATATTTACCTTGAGCTGATGAAATCGGATGCCGCATCGACAGAAAATTACGCGGTCTTCATCGATCAGGATTACTGCTTTCATCCGGAATTCATTGATCCTGGAACGGCCATCGTCACACCGGATAAATACTTCGCTACGATGCGTAACGGTCTCAGGGAGATTTCCAAAGCACTTAATGTCAAAGTACGGATCGCGGCACATCCGCGAGCGGCGTATCAAAGCCGCGGGATGGATTGCTTCGCGGAATTTCCGATTGAATACGGCAACACAGCTGAGTTAGTCCAGCGGTGCCAGGCGGTGGTGTGTCATGACAGCACCGCCATACAGTTTGGCGTGTTGTTCGCAAAGCCACTGATCTTCGTTACGACCGACGAATTGATGCTGTCTTATGAAGGTCGGTCAATCGCCAAGGTGGCGTCGGAATTCGGCAAATCGCCCGTCAATCTTGACCGCCCGGACCTTCGGACGGTGGACTGGCGCAAGGAGGTTAGCGTCGATCCCAGAAAGTATGCAGACTACAGGAACAAGTACGTAAAGACGGATGGCAGCCCCGAAATGCCGCTTTGGGACATCGTCATCGATCACATTGAGATTGCCAATTGTTAAGTTGTGATTGCTGGCGGTTGCGGCAATATGTTACTGATCATCAAAGGGTGAGGGATTCATGTTCAATTCAAAGAAGTCAAACATCGCGGCGGCTGTTGCCGCCGCGGCCTGGGTCTTCGGGCCCGGCTATGCGTGCGCCACGGTCGTCACCCCGGGCGCTCCGGTGACGATTACCCAATCATTTGCCTACACCAACTATGGCGGCGGTGACTTTGTCTTTTCCACCAGCGCCCAGGTGTCGGGCTGTGAGAGCGGCTGGTACATGAAAACTACGGATCCAGGTTACAAGGCGGCTGTCTCGGTGATCCTGACCGCCCAGGCGGCGGGGCTGCAAGTCATCGTATACGGTGACACCGCGGACCTCTGGAGCGGCTCGCCGACCGGCCATTTCTGCCGGGTCCAGACGGTCGGCGTCAGTTCCTGAGGCGCGCCTTTTCGGAGCGGTCGCCGGTGTTTCCAGGGCGTAACCTCGTTATGAAGCGGCTCAGCAATGCCAAAGCGACGGTTCTAGCGGTGCTGCTGGCGCTCGGCAGCGCCGCGGCGGGCATTGCGCCGGCGTTTGCCGGGGCGCCGAATCTTTATTTTTATACGGTAGGCGTAGACGGGTACCCAACCGACGTGATGTTCGATGGCCAGTCAATATGGGTCGCCATCCAGAATACGGGCGGTGGAACGGTCGAGAAAGTGACGACAACGGGGGAGGTCGTTTCGAGCACGCCTGTCGGTGACGCGCCTATCGAGATGGCCTACGACGGTGCAAACGTATGGGTCACCAATTATTCGTCGAGCACCTTGTCGATTGTCGGTCAGAATGGCGAGGTGCTGAAAACGATTTTCCTGCCGTTGCCCTCGCATCCAGAGGGAATACTGTTCGACGGCAAATATATCTGGATAGCAAATAACGGTGCGAACGTGAACACCGTGAGCAAATTTGATGCTGCAAGCATGACTTTCGTTGCAACCTATCCTGTCGGGAATGCTCCGGACGGATTGGCTTTTGACGGCACTTATATTTGGGTGACGAACAGCTACAGCAACAACGTGATGAAACTTGACAGAGATTCGGGGGAAGTCGTTCGCGCCTATCCCACCGGCACTTACCCGCTGTCCATCATTTCCGTCGGCGCAGACATGTGGATCGGGAATGGCGCCATTGACGCGGGATTGCCGCCGCTCGCCGCAGCGAGTGTGACCGAGCTACGCGTCAATGGCGGCGTCGATCTCGGGACATTTGCCGCAGGCAATGCCGTGCGAGGTCTCGCTTACGATGGCTCGTCGGTCTGGGCGTGCAATTCCCTTAGCAATACTGTCACGCGCATACGTGCCTCGGATGGCGCGCCTCTGGGCTCATTCCCGACCGGAATGGCGCCGCGCGGGATTGCCTTCGACGGCGTGCGCATGTGGATTGCAAACTCAGGCGACAGCTTCCTGACCATCGTTACACCCGATGACGCCCCGATCGACGTAACACCCGGGAAAGAAGTTTTCGCGTTTTTCCTCCCGGGAGTCTTCATCGACCCCAAGCTGTTGGCGCCCGTCGCAGGCAACGGCGCAGCGTCTGAAGCCGCGATAACCTCCAATAGCCCTCGCGTTTCGCCTGGAGTGGCTGCGCTTGGGGGTATCCTGGATGCGCTCCTGGACAACAACTAGGCCGACACTGATCGTCTGAAGTTGAGAACAGCTATCAAGAATGCCGTCAAGCGGTTCATTGATTTATCGGTTGCGGGTCTGGGCAAGTGCGCAATCGGGCGCTACGTGTACAGCCGGATTATTCAGAGCGCAATGCATCAGGTCGCTGAGGTCGAGCACAATGGGTTCAAGCTGACTTTCTCCACTGCCAACGCGCTGAACAAATTTCGAGCCGACACTTTTTCCACCAAGGAGCCGGAAACCCTGCAGTGGATAGATTCCATGGCACGTGGCTCGGTCATGTGGGATGTCGGTGCCAATGTCGGACTCTATTCCTGTTACGCTGCCAGGGCGCGTGGTTGTCGAGTGTTTGCGTTTGAACCTTCAGTGTTCAACCTGGAAGCGTTGGCCCGCAACATCTTCCTCAATCGACTGACCGAACAGATAACGGTGGTGCCGCTACCGCTTACCGATGTACTGGGCGTCAGCAGCCTCAGTTTGACCAGTACCGAGTGGGGTGCGGCAATGTCCACTTTCGGGCAGCCGTTTGGCCACGATGGAGAACCCATCCGCAAGGTGTTCGAATTCTCAACGATCGGTCTTTCGATGGTTGAGGCGATTGATCTGTTGAAAATTCCGTTCCCGGAATACATCAAGATCGACGTCGATGGAATCGAGCACTTGATCCTGAAGGGCGGGGTCGCTGTCCTGCAGCGGGCCAAGAGTGTGCTGGTGGAGATTAATGATAAATTCGCGTTCCATGCCGACTCGGCTAGCCAGTACTTGCGGGAAGCGGGGCTGTCGCTCAAGGAGAAAAAGCATGCCGAGCATTTCGATTCCGATCCCGGCGCTGCGCGCTACACCTTTAACCAGATCTGGGGCCGCTAGACCCCGCGCAAACCCCGGTCGACGATCTGATCCCTAGGGGCAATTCGGTGTCAAATTTCGTCTCGAACGGACTGCGAAGGTTGTTGCGTGCGCGACAGGCGAGGCTTGGGAGGGCCAGTGCCAAGGACGTTAGGGTCTTGTTGGATGGTGACGCGATCGCCCTGCTGGATGTCGGAGCCTCAGGCGGCATCATTCCCCGATGGCATCCTTTTCGCGAGAATATCGCCTTCACCGGTATTGAGCCGGATGAGCGCTCGATCCCGGAGTTGCTCGATTCGCCGGACGCAAGAGTATTCAGGAGCTACGAGATCATCCCCGCCGCAGCATGGAGTAGCAGCGGGCCGCTGGGCATATCATTCACGCGCAAACCGATGTGCTCGTCCCATTTCACTCCGAACTTACCATTCCTGTCGCGCTTTCCGGACGCCGCGCGCTTTGACGTGGTGGGTTCTACGCAGATCGAATGCCGCACTGTCGACGATCTGCTGGCCAGCACCGGCAAGCAGGTTGATTTCGTCAAACTCGACCTGGAAGGCGGAGAGCTGGCCGTGCTCGAGGGCGCCACGGGGACACTTGAAACCTGCATCGGGTTGCACGTTGAAGTCTGCTTTCAGGCGTTACGCGAAAACCAGCCGCTGTTCGGTGACATCGCCCGGTTCCTGCACGACCGCGGACTGGAATTCATGGATTTTGTGGCCCTAATCCGCTGGGGGCGCGACTCGTTCGACGGCCCGGGTCAGGCGATCTTTGGCGACGCGCTGTTCTTGCGCGGCCCCGAAAGTCTGATGGTTTTGGCGAACGGAGAATTCATGACTGCCCGCAGGGCCAGGGTCTACCTGGCCATCCTTACAATCTATGAAAGATATGACCTGGCATTGAAGTTCATTGATCTCCTTAGGGCACAAGGCGGGGTATTGACCGCCGACGACATAGAGCGCTTCAGTTCGATCGTCAGCAGGCGCAAAGCCCGCTTCTGGCGCCGCTTCCGTTTTGCTTCAATGCTCGGGCGTTCATTCTCGCGCGTTGCTGGCCAGAACTACAGCTTTCATTACCTGTATTGACTGAACGGAAGCCCTCGGATCGCCCTCCAGGCACCAATGACTATCCTCAGAGTCGGCATCGCCGGGTTTGGTGTCGTTGGCACGCGCCGCAAGGACTGCATTGGCCGCGAGGGTCGCATGCGCGTAGTGGCGGTATGCGACCGGAATTTTTCCGACGAAGGTACGCTGCCGGATGGCATCCGGTACTATCGCGACTATCGCCGTCTGCTGACAGAGGATCTGGACGTACTGTTCGTCTGCCTGACCAACGACATTGCGGCGAAGGTGACGATCGCCGGGCTGCAGGATGGCCTGCACGTTTTCTGTGAAAAACCGCCCGGCAGAAGTGTCGAAGACATCGTGCGTGTGATCGCCTGTGAGCGGCAGCACCCGGCGCTCAAACTCATGTATGGGTTCAATCATCGCTATCATGAGTCGGTGCAGGATGCGTTGAAGATCCTCCGCTCCGGTGAACTTGGCCACGTCATCAACATGCGTGGCATGTACGGCAAGGCGAAACTCATCACCTTCAATCAGCCGGACTGGCGTACGAAACGCGAAATTGCCGGCGGAGGCGTGCTGCTTGATCAGGGAATCCACATGGTCGACCTGATGCGCTTGTTCGGCGGTGAATTCCGCGAGGTGTTGAGCTTCATATCCAACGCCCATTGGGGCTATGACGTAGAGGACAACGCCTATGCGCTCCTGCGGACGCCCGACGGGATTGTCGGCATGCTCAATTCCTCGGCCACGCAGTGGCGGCACCGATTTCACCTCGACATCAATCTCGCGCGAGGCAGTCTGATTCTCGGCGGTATCCTCTCCGGAACCAAGAGCTATGGCGAGGAGACTCTAACCGTCGTGCGGGCGGACCCGGACAATGATCAGGGCGATCCCAGGGAGCAGATCACTCGTTACAACCGGGATCCCTCCTGGGACGATGAAATATCGGCATTTACCCGCTGCATAGTGGACGACACGCCGGTGGAGAGCGGCACTTCCGATGACGCTCTGCGCACCATGCAGCTGGTGTTCAAAATTTATTACGCGGACCGTACCTGGCGTGAGGCCTATGACATCCAGAACCCAGACATCCATGAATAACATCGACCGCATGTACACTTCCGACCCGGTCGAATTCGCCCGCGGCTACCTCGAGTACCTGCAGGCGGTATTGCGGCGCATCGATCCCGCTGAAATCGGACGATTCATCCGCACGCTGCTCGACGCGCGCGAACGATCGGCAACGATCTTCTTCATCGGCAATGGCGGCAGCGCGGCAACAGCCAGTCATTTTGCCAATGACCTGTCGATCGGCACCAACGACTACGACAAGCCATTTCGAGCATTCAGCCTGACCGACAACGTGCCGATACTCACGGCGATCGGCAACGATTTTGGCTATGACGAGATATTTGTTCGGCAGCTGCGCGCTCTTGGTAAGAGCGGCGACGTGCTGATCGGCATATCCGCGTCCGGCAATTCGCCCAATTTGCTCAAGGCTTTCGAATACGCAAGATCGATCGGTATCAGCACGATCGCCATTACGGCATTCGACGGCGGCAGAATGAAAGCGCTCGCAAACCAGGGTATCCATGTACCCACTGATCTCAGGGAATACGGACCAGCGGAGGACGCCCACCTGGTGCTGGATCACCTTGTAACTGCCTACCTGATGCGATACGTGAGACGTGGCTGAACTGGCAGCACTTCTCGATCTGGCCAAGTCGGCCGCTGTGCGGGCGGGAACGCAGCTACTCGAGAGCGTCGACGCGGTCGATCGTAGCTATGTCCACAGCGCGAAACTGCCGCGCGAGGTGAAGGCAGCGGCCGATCTGGCGCTCGAGAGGGACATTCTCGGTGCTCTGGCCGATTCGCAGCTGGCGGTTCTGAGTGAGGAGTCCGGCTATATTCCCTCGCCACAGCCCTCGAATCGCTGGTTCATCGTGGATCCGCTCGATGGCACTTTCAATTTCGTCAAGGGCCTGGGTCCGTGCGCAGTGTCGATCGCTCTATGGGAGGACCAGACGCCGATATTTGGCGTCATCTACGATCTCGTGGGAGGACAATTGGCCTGGGGTGGCGCGGGTATGGGCGCGTTCATCGATGGCCGCCCGATCTCGATTTCTGATACCTCGACTTTGGCGATGGCATCAATATGCACCGGTTTCCCGGTGCGATTCGACATCGAGAGCGATCAGTCGATGCGGCACTTCTGGCGACTCGTCAGCCCGTTTGCGAAAGTGCGAATGATAGGCTCCGCCGCCGTGGCGCTATTGCAAGTCGCGCGTGGATCGGCAGATGTGTATCTGGAGCAAAGCATCATGCTGTGGGACGTGGCGGCCGGTATCGCGATCGTTCAGGGAGCCGGCGGAGCCGCGGCCTATCGCCGGAACGAGGGCGAGTGGTCCTACGACGTGATCGCATCGAATGTCACTCTGATGCCGCAGGTGCCTAATGCGCAAAGAATCGGAAAGTAATCACGCTCAGCGGAGGTCTTGATCTGAGCAAGCTCAACATCAGCTCCGCCATTGCCGACCGATTGTCAGCGTTCATGAGGTCGGACGCGTTCAGTATTCATTCCAGCGTCGCCAAGACTGAATATTGGCGCTATTTCTCCGATCAGCTGCGCACTGACGTAACCGGCAGTTCTGTGGAGATCGCCGGTCGCTCCGGTTTCTACGTGCCGCCGCCGGCGTCTGCTTTGACGCGCGCGACTCGCAAGCTCGCGCGCGCCGCGAGGCAACCTTCACTGGTTGGTAGCTGGATCGGCCGCGAGGTGGCGCGCAGGTTCGCGCTCCCGCGGCTGATGTCCTGCGAACAGGCATTCGATGCCGTCATGAGCAGTGCGGACGTGTCCGTGCCCGTGATGTCGCCTTTTGCAGTGGATCATCGGAAACTTGTGCAACGCTCAAACGTCTTCGCGAACGTGGCAAGCGTTGTCCGGCATTACGAGGGTTGGTCTGGCAATAAGGCTTCGGCGAATATAATCAGCCACTACTATTATCAGAACATTCTGCGTGGGTCGGCCGAAGTAGATCAGGTACGAACGATTCTGGAGATTGGCGCGGGAAATGGAAATTTCCCCTCAATTCTCTACCACGATTGGGCACCGGTTCGAATCGTGTTGATCGACCTGCCGGAAACTTTGGCGATATCGATTCCGTTCCTGAGCAGTCTGTTCCCATCGGCCAGGATCGCGATGCCGAACGAAATTCAGGCTGGCGGCTTCCCAAAAGAATTCGATTTTGCCTTTTTGACCGTGGATCAACTCGAGGTCCTGGAGAGCGACAGCGTCGACCTGGCGATCAACTGCCATTCCTTTCAAGAGATGACACACCAACAGATTGATATCTATTTCCAACTGATCCAACGAGTGTGTCGGGAAAGGGGACTGTTCTTCACAGCCAACAGGGTCGAGAAGATACCGAGTGGAGCGGAGGCGTTTTCCGTCGAGCAACCGGATCCGCCGAACCGAATGGCGGAGTATCCTTGGAATTCCCGGAATAGCGTCCTCGTATACGAGATCTGCAGATTGAGCAGACTGGTACAACTCGATAGCCTGGCAATTCGCCTGGAACGCATTAACAAGTCGCCGAAATGATGGGCGAAGCCAATTCGGAAACGGCGTCAACGGCCCTCAACTCCCAGGACCGGGTCGCTGTCTGTTCGCGCTCGTTTTCAAGCAATGCGGTGTTGCGAGCGGAGCTGCTGGCCAGATATGCGAAGGTGACGTTCAACGATGCGGGTCGGCAGCTTGCCGGCGACGCGCTGGTTGAGTTTCTGCAAGGCCACGACAAGGCGATCACGGCACTCGAGGTCATCGATCATTCCATATTGGGGCGTCTTCCAGAGCTGAAGGTGATCGGGAAATACGGCGTCGGCCTCGATATGATCGACCTGGTGGCGATGCGCGCGCACGGCAAACGGCTTGGCTGGACGGCGGGCGTGAACCGGCGCTCGGTATCGGAGCTGGTGATTGCCAGTGCGATCTCGATGCTGCGTCACGTGCCGGCTGCTCAGCGCGAGGTGCTATCAGGCACCTGGCGCCAGCAGGTTGGCGGCAATCTGAGCGGGCGCACCGTCGGAATCGTCGGATGCGGACACGTCGGCAAGGACCTGGTGTTGCTGTTGCGCGCTTTCCAGTGTGCGATTCTGGTCAACGATATCCTCGACTTCCCCGATTTCTACGCGGCTCAAGCCATCGAGCCGGTGGACCTTGAGACGCTGCTGCGCCGATCCGATATTGTCACGCTGCACATTCCCCTGAACGACAGCACCCGTGGGTTGCTCGATGCCCGACGGCTGGCGATGCTTAAGCCGACGGCGGTGCTGATAAACACCGCACGTGGTGGCCTGGTGGACGAAGCAGCGCTGAAACACATGCTGCGCGAGCGGCGGCTGGCGGCCGCGGCATTCGATGTATTTGCGCAGGAGCCGCCCACCGACGAGGAGCTGCTGGCGCTGCCGAATTTCCTCGCCACACCACACATCGGAGGTAGTGCACAGGAGGCAATACTGGCGATGGGACGCGCGGCGATCCGCGGCCTGGATATCAATGATATCCCCAGCGGCAGTTCATGAGCATACGTCCGAGACCCTCGCTGCTGAATCCGGAGCTGCGGCGACCGAGCGCGTTGCAGTCGGTGCCCAGAGGACCGCAGCAGCTGTGGCTGGACAAGAACGAGAATCTCGATCCGCAACTGATGGCGCTGACTCACGAAGTGCTGTCGTCGATACCGCGCGAAGTATTGGCCACGTACCCAGAAGCCGGCATGCTGTACCGGAAACTCGCGCGCTGGGTCGGCGTGAGCCCGGAGTCGCTGCTGCTGACGCCTGGCAGCGATGGCGCCATCCGCCTGGCCTTCGAGGCGGTGGTTGAGCAGGGCGACCCTGTCATTCACTCGTTACCGACCTTCGCGATGTACCCGGTGTACAGTCAGATGTTCGGGGCGCGGGTGCGCGAGATTCATTACACGCCATCGGCCCAGGGGCCGATGCTGGACACGGCCAAGATCATCGAAGCAGTACGGGCGTTCAAACCGAAGCTCTTGTGCCTGCCCAATCCCGACAGCCCAACCGGCACAACGGTGGCGCCGGAGGTCATGCGCGAGATCCTGGCGGCATGCGAGGCGGCGGGAACGCTGTTGCTGGTGGACGAGGCTTATCATCCTTTTCACGAGTCGTCGGTGACGTCGTGGATCCAGAGCTCGCCTAACCTGGTCGTTGCAAGAACATTTGCCAAGGCCTGGGGCGTCGCGGGCCTGCGGATCGGATATGCGGTGGCCGATCCTCAGACCATCGCGTTGTTGCACAAGCTGCGGCCGATGTACGAGTGCAGCACACTGGCGATTGAATTCATGTGCAGGATGCTCGATCACAGTCCGGCGATGATGCAGTCGGTCGCGAGGATCAAAGATGGAAAGAATCGGTTCGAGAGCAGGATGCGATCGCTTGGCTTTGGCGTGCTCCAGACCGCCGGCAATTTCATGCATGTCGCGTTTGGTGATCGCGGGCCAGTCGTCCATGCTGCGCTGGCGGGCAAAGTCCTGTATCGCGCGGCGTTCGATCATCCCTGCCTGGCCGGATTCAGCCGGTTCAGCGCTGCGCCACCCTCGATCATGGCGCCGGTAGCCGACCTCATCGAACGGGCGGTGGTCGTTCCTGCAAAGGGCGCCATTTGACCGCCACTGACCCTCGCATCCTCGGATTCAGGAATGAGTCGTGAGCAGCAATAGTGTCGCCAGAGTAGCCATCATCGGTTGCGGGCGCGTGTCAGGGCATCATTGTCGATCGGTCGTCCAGACTGCCGGAGCCGAGCTGGTTGCGGTGTGCGACCTGGTGCTCGAAAAGGCCGATCTGTACCGCCAGCAATTCGGCGCGCGCGCATACACCAATTACCACCAGATGCTGATCGAAAACCCGCAGATCAATACTGTTGCGATCGTCACGCCTTCGGGGATGCACTACGAGCACACACTGGACGTCATTTCCCGGTATCGAAAAAGCATCATTGTGGAAAAGCCGACGTTCATGAAGCCCTCGCAGGTGACCGAGGTCTATGACCGAGCGGCGTCGACCGGAGTGCGCATCTTCGCGGTGTTTCAGAATCGCCACAATCTCGCCGTGACGCGCGTCATGCGGGGGCTGGCCTCGGGGGAACTCGGAGCATTGCGGGCGGCGGCCGTGCGCGTTCGATGGTGCCGACCCCAGCGCTACTATGAAATGGCGCCATGGCGCGGAACCTTTTCGATGGATGGAGGCTGTCTCACCAATCAGGGCATTCACCATATCGATCTTCTGCGGCTCATGGGTGGCGAGGTGGCACGGGTTTGCGGGGTCAACCGGACATTGGGGGCTAAGATCGAAGTGGAGGACACTGCGACGGCTGTGATCGAATTCAAAAGCGGCGCAATCGGGACACTGGAAATCACCACGGCGGCGCGCCCGATAGACTTCGAGGCGAGTATCTCGCTCGTATGTGAAAACGGATTGGCGCAAATCGGGGGTATTGCGGTCAACGAGCTGCAGATCTATACGCCGGAAGTGGCCGCCTGCCGCCAGAATTCCGAGGACTTCTCGGGCAACGTCTACGGCTTCGGACACGGGAAGATCTACCAGCAGATTGTCGAATCGCTGCGGGACGAGGCGCCTTTTCCAGTGACCTGCGCGGATACCAGGGCCACGATACAGCTGCTGAATGCGTTCTACGTCGCGGATGAGGCGCAGACGTGGGTCGACGTAGCTTCTGCCGGCGACAGCAGCCGCCTGGGCCGGGTCAGCGAGGAGTTGGCGAACCTCTACCGAACGCCGGTCAGCTAACGGTCCGCGCCTAGAGCGCAGGGTCTGCGGCTTGCAGTACCCGTGCCTACGACTCAATCCAGGTGTGAGACGCAAACATGAAGACTGTCGGAATCATTCCTGCACGGATGGCTGCCTCGCGCTTTCCCGGAAAGCCGCTGTATCCGATTCATGGCCGACCGATGCTGGAACACGTCTACCTGCGGGCGCGCAAGTACTCCGGCTGGAACCAGCTGGTGCTGGCGACTTGCGACGATGAGATCGCACGCTTTGCCGCGGACAAGGGCATCCCGGTCGTCATGACAGGGTCGCACCATACGCGGGCGTTGGATCGGGTGGCCGAGGCGGTCGAGCGCATGGAAGAGCGGGTGGCCGATGAAGACCTTGTCGTGTGCGTGCAAGGGGACGAGCCCATGCTGCGCGCGGACATGATTGATGCGGTGGTTGCGCCTCTGGTGAAGATGCCGTCGATTCCCTGCACGGTACTGGCGATCCACATCACCGACAAGTCGCAGTGGCTCAATCCCGATATCGTCAAGGTCATCCACAACGACGCCGGCGAGGTGCTCTACACGTCGCGCGTACCGATTCCGCATTGCAAGCACGAGTTCTCCGCTGAACTGATGGCGCGCCGGATCGGCGGCATATTTGCCTTTCGCTGGAAGTATCTGAAGGCTTTCACCGAGCATCCGGAGACGCGGCTTGAGCAACTCGAAGCCTGCGACAGCAACCGGATTCTTGACATGCCGTTTCGACAGTTCATCGCGCCGTACCGGAGCGTGGAGGCGTTTTCAGTGGACAGTCCGGCCGACATCGAACTGGTTGAGCGGCACATGGAAATCGAGAGCTAACAGGTAGCGACCGACGAACCAAGGCCGGGGCAAGCAATGAATCGCAACATCGCCTATCAGACCGAACAGCTGGCGCGCTACTTCAGCCGCAATCGCGTGACGTGGCCGCAATTCTATGAATCGGAGCGCGTGATAATCGATGGCCTGAGCCTCGATGCTCACCGATCGGTTCTCGACATCGGCTGCGGGTGCGGCGGGCTGGGGCTGGCGCTCAATGAGCGGCACGGCGTGGTCAATTATACGGGTGTGGAGATTAACCCGTCGGCAGCCGAGGCCGCCCGCCGGATGAATCCCCGGGCGGAAATTCTTTGTGGGGACATCCTGCAGCTGAGCCGGGTCGAACTTGGGGGAAGACAGTTCGACGTGGTGTTTTCGCTCAGCTGCGTGGACTGGAACGTGCAGTTCGCCGACATGCTCGCGGCCGCGTGGAGTCACGTGGTCAGCGGCGGATACCTGGTGGCAACCTTCAGGCTCAGCGACAGGTGCGGCTGCATTGATATGACGCAATCATATCAGTACATCAATTTTGACGGAGCCCGCGAGGGCGAGCGCGCGGCCTACGTGGTCCTCAATGCCAAGGATCTGATGCAGGCAATCATCGGGTTCGACCCGGCTGAGATCAATGCCTATGGTTATTGGGGAGAGCCGTCGAAAACCGCGGTTACGCCCTATGAGCGACTGTGCTTCTGCGCATTCTCGATTCGCAAGAGAAACGAGCATAGCGATGCGCTGCGTCTGCAGCTGAAGCTGCCAGCGGAAATTCAGGATGTCATGGAAGTGGCGTGACGGCGATCGTCGTATGGGACCAGGCGGAGAGCCCGCCTGCCGGCGGAGGCGCGGTGCTGTGTTGGCGGAGTTACGCCCACGGCGGATCGGTGTCGTCGGTACCGCGGTATCTGGAGGGCCACGCAGATCGCATCCGGAGCAAATACCTCGCATTCATCCACGATCTCGGGGAGAGCCTAGTCGCTGGCCGGAGAGTGATCGATCATCTGAACTTTGGCGACGGCTTCAGCTTCTGGTGGATGACGACGATTGCGGAGAAGAGTCCGCTCAAATCACCACGTATCTACGACTGTCTGCGGATGTTTGCGCTGGAGGAGATGCTCGCGGAGAAGCATCCGTCCGACCTGACACTGGTCAGTTCCGATCGATCGCTGGCCGAGGCTATGCAGGCGATGTGCCGGAATCTGAATACCCGCTTCAAATGGGAGCATCAGGGTGCGAGGCAGAAATGGTCGTTGCGACGCGTCTACGTCGCATTGCCCTATGCGCTGAAGGCTGTGTTGAGCCTCAGGCACGTGATGGTGCGCTGGCCGCTGCGCAAGTCGATAGGGCCGAGGTGGTTTGCGGGCCGGGCGGCGATATTCTTCTGCTCCTATTTTATCCATCTGGATCCGACACTGTGCACGCGCGGGCAGTTCCATTCCAGGCAGTGGGAGAGTCTGCCGCGACTGCTGCATGACAGCGGCCGTCGTACCAACTGGCTGCAAATCTTCCTGTTCAGCGCAGCGGTGCCCGACGTCGGCACGGGGCTCTCGTGGGTACGCCGATTCAATGCGGATGCACCCAGCCAGGGATGTCACGCCTTCGTTGACGGTTACCTTACGGTCAGACTGCTGCTCAGGGCGTTGACAAGCTGGGTCAGGCTATGCTCCGCCAGTCGGCGGCTGCGACACATCCCGTCGGCCTTTCGACCGCAGGGGTCCGCTGTCTGGCTGTGGCCGCTGCTGCGCGACGACTGGCGGCGGTCGCTGACCGGTCAGATAGGCATCGGCAATTGCCTGGCAGTGGAGCAATTCGATGCCGCGCTCGATGGCGTGCCGCACCAGGAGATCGGGCTTTATCTGTGCGAAAACCAGGCTTGGGAGAAGGCGTTGCTGCGCGCGTGGCGCAAACATGGACACGGCCGCATCATCGGCGTCCAGCACGCTACGGCGCCATTCTGGCACCTGTACTATTTCGACGATCCGCGGTCTCTGACCGCCAGAGGCGAGTGCGCACTGCCGCTACCCGACCAGCTTGCGGTGAACGGCGCGGTAGCTTGGACCGCTTTCATCGAAGCCGGTTATCCCGAGGGCAGGCTGGTCCAAGTCGAGGCGCTGCGTTACCTGAATCTCGCGGCTCTCGCGACGAAAGCCGCTCCTCCCGCGGGCGCGCCGCTTGCGTTGAAGGTGCTCGTTCTGGGCGACCTGATTCCGACGTCGATGCACCACCTGCTGCGAATGCTCGTGGACGCAATGATGCTGTTGCCGCGCCAATGCCAAATCACTTTCAAGCCGCATCCGGGTTATGCGGTCGATCTCGCGAACTATCGCTCGTTGGCAGCGGGCGAGACCGCCGAACCGCTGGCGCAGATACTGCCGGAGTACGACGTGGCGGTTTCCGCAAACAGCACTTCCGCCGCGGTTGACGCCTATGTGGCTGGTCTGCCCGTAATTGTCAGTCTGGACGGCGATGACTTGAACCTTAGCCCGCTCCGCGGCCAAGCGGGCGCATGCTTCGTCAGTTCGCCGGAGGACCTGGCCGCAGCGCTGCAGGCGATCGGCAGCATGGAGGCGGCGCCAGACGCTGATCGCAAGGGATTCTTTTGGCTGGACGCCGAGATGCCGCGATGGCAGCGGCTGCTGGCCATGGCCACAGGCTGAATGGCTCCCGATCCAGCAGAGCGCGTGAAAGGAGCCGAGTTCAGGGCGGAGAGCGTGCGCTCGCGCTACGTGGTCACGCTCAGCGCCCAGGTGTTCCGACTGATGCTGTCGCTGATCTCGGCAACCATCGTTCCAAGAGCACTCGGCCCCGCGGTCTATGGGAACTACAGCTTTCTGCTCTCGACCTCGACCACCTTGCGCGGGGTTGTGGACACGGGCACACAGCAGGCGTTCTTTACCTTCTCTTCCCAGGAGGGCGCGAGCGGTTCGCTTACGCGGCTGTACGCGTTGGCCCTCTGCATCCAGTTCTCGATCGTTGTGGCGATCATCGCGTTGGCCGGCGCGACGGGAAGGACGGACTGGCTCTGGCACGCGCAGCGACTGGATCAAATCGTGCTGGTGACGGCGCTGGATTGGCTGATGTTCCTGGCCCTGTCGCTGCAGCAGCTTGGGGATAGCAAGGGACTCACTGCGTATCAACAGCTGGTTGGCGCCGCGGTCGCCCTACTGACGGTGATCGGACTGCTGGTATTGCGACTGACCGGCACGCTTGGCTTCTACAGCTTTGTCTGGCTGAACCTCGCAGGCGCGGGGCTGAATTGCATGGTTCTGATCTACCGGCTTCTAGTGGTGAATCGGGCCCTGTTCTGGAGTGGCGCGATCACTGTACGCAACTATGCAACGCGCTGGCGATTCACCAGGCCGCTCATTCTGCTTCAGTTCTATTTGCCCGTGGTCGCATATCTCGGCCTGTTCCTGATCCAGAAATGGTATGGCTCGGCAGAGCAGGGCTACTACGCCCTGGCGCTCCAATGGTGCGGCTTCGCTATGGTATTCACCAACTCCGCGGTATGGATATTCTGGCGGGAAATCGCCCATCACTCGGCGTTGCAGGATTTGCGTGTTGCAGCCGGCATCTACGAGCGCTTCAGTAAGTTATTTTTCCTGCTGGCGGTGGTGTTGGCATGCTGGTTGTCCGCCAGCAGCGGGCTGTTGGTGAACCTTGTCGCCGGAGAGCGATTCCATCCGGCGGCAGCTGTGCTCGCGATCATGGCGTTCTATCCGGTCTCTCAGACCCTCGGCCAGATGTCCATGGTGTCGCTGAAGGCAATGGAGCGCACCGGCAGCTATGCCCGCTGGAGCATTGCGCTTTCGGTGCCGGATGTGCTGCTTACCTACGTACTCCTGGCGCCGCCGAGCGCGCTGGCGCCGGGCCTACACCTGGGTGCCGCGGGTCTGGCGTTCAAGACCGCAGTGTACGGACTCGTCAGCGTGCAGGTGTTTGACTGGCTCAACTGCCATTTTCTGGGTATCCGGTACCGAGCGATGCTGGGTCGCCGGCTGGTTGCGCTGACGACGGTTGGTGCGATCGCCGCGGTGTTGCTCGGCGCGGGAGGTCCGCTATTGCGCAACAGCGGGTTTGGAGGCGTGACTGCATTGGCGCTATCGTCCGGCGCCTATGCTGTGGCCATTGCGGCGGGCGTCTGGTGGTGCCCCGGCCTGGCCGGGCTCAGCCGAGCGCAATTGTTGCAGGCCATGTCCTCGCTGCGCGGAGGCTGACGCCAAGTGCACTCGCCCTGGACACATTGAGGGCCGAACGACCCGCATTCCTTTCCCAGCGTCGAGGGTGCAAGAGGCGGGCCGGTCATTAGCCTCTTGAGTAGAGGACAATTACAGGAATCGTCATGACACGAAGAATTTATATTGCGGGCTGTGGTGGCATGCTCGGGGAGGCATTTCAAAAGACGCTTAGCACGGATTCAATCCTTAAGTGTACGGACATCGAGGTCAATGAGCGATGGCTGACATTTTTGGATTTCAGAGATTTTGAGGCGTACCGCAAAGATGTAATGGAGTTCAAACCGGACTATCTCTTTCATTTGGGCGCCTACACGGATCTGGAGTATTGTGAGCTTCACCCGGACGATACCTACCGCACCAATACTATTG
>Ga0302325_10014999_pt1 | contig 16492 bp, 8 predicted proteins | sample Palsa_T0_2_FD_201948 | JGI IMG/M metagenome (GOLD analysis project Ga0302325, IMG submission 201948) | Peat permafrost microbial communities from Stordalen Mire near Abisko, Sweden - Palsa_T0_2 | ecosystem: Environmental > Terrestrial > Soil > Palsa > Peat permafrost | place: Sweden: Abisko... | reverse complement strand
TCGTTCCGCACACGCCGATCTACCAGCTGTTCCGCGAGGTCAAGAGGCTTGATCAAGAAGAGCGGGTCGTACGGGCCCGTGAGATAGCCGGCAACCCGACCAGTGTCGCCACGGCGTTCGGCGACAGCGTCCGCCTTTTTGGGCAGGGTTACCACCGCACCGGGCCCTTCCGTGATTCGCCGCGGCTTCCGCCTCCTCCGAAGAGGCCCGAGCACATCGCCTCGAGTACTGAATTTGCCTGGTGGGTGCATCGGCAGGGCGGGCTGCCTGTCCTGGACCTGCCGGAGCTTTCGCTGACCTGGGTCGACTACGAGGCGAGCATCATTCGCGCGCTCAATGACGCCCGTTTTGACGACGACCAGCGCAGCAAGGCGGGCCGCGCGCTGCTGCCCGATCTGCTGCTATCGGCCGCGGGCAAGCCGGTCGTCGGCGAGGTTAAGATCGGCGCAGACGAGCCGTTCGCCGCGATTATCCAGCTCATGACCTATGTCGCGCATCTGGCGACCCAGACGCAGTATGCCCGCCTGGTCAGCAATTACCCGGACGCGGGCTTTCCATCAGTCGATCCGCCGCAGATCGACGCGTACCTCATCCTGCATCGCTTCGGTGCCGCCAAAGCCACCTACTCGGACGAGTTCCTGGCTCTCGCCACCAGGCTCAGCGAGGGACTGATGTGGCAAGCCGAGGTCACGACCCACGTGGCTCGCATCGCATGCCTTGATGCCAACGATCGACAGGAACCGACAACTGACCGCGGTGACGCGTTGGCTTCACGAGAGACCGTCGGCCTAGCCGTTCGTCTCCCGCACGACGATCGCTTCGGCGTTTGGACCGTCCAACGGTGAATGATCGCTTCGGCGCGACCTTCCAATCGCGCCGGTCAGCTCCGATCGGGGTCGCAGCGAACGATCCCCTTCGCCCAGATCCGAGCGTACGTTGCGCCCCGCCGTTGGGGCTCCGCAAGGCAAGATGCATATGCAAATCGTCGATCTTGCGCGTCCCCTCGCGAGCCCCGCATCCGGCGATCAGCGCGGCTGAGCCAACGGGGGCGAAGGCCCGTTCTTCGTCGCCAAATAGGGCCAGCGCGCCGTTGGGTTCGAGCCGTCGGGATTGCAAGCACGAGGCGGGAAAGCGGCGACTTGCGCCGGGCAAGCGAGGTCGCCCCTTCGCCGCTGGAGCGGCCATCAGACCGCTCGGCCCTCAGACTGCTGGTGTCGGACAATCTGGGCAGCGCCGCAGCCTCGCGCAGCACGGCCCCTCTTGGTCTGAGAGCGGTGGCCGGGGCGGCGTCAGCAACCTCGGCAGCGGCGAGCAGCCCATCGCGGAAGCGAGCGACGCGTCGACGTCGGGGTGGCCCTCGGCCAGGACGCGGAATGTCGCCCTTTGCGCCCGCACGCCCGCTATGCCCGATGGAAAAGGCGATTCAAGGACACCCTCGGCCTCACGCTCGAGCGTCTGCGCGCAGCCCGGAGATGTATCTCGCTTAGGCCGATAGAACGCCGATGGCCCGTTCTCAGGAATCGCGGTGGTCGACCGGCAGCACGCGGTAGCCGGCCGCCGCGAGCCATGATCGCGCGCGGCCGCGCTGGCGCTCCTCGGAGAATGCGTGCCATCGCTCAAGCTCGCCAGGCCAGCGGGCAAGCTCGTCCTTGAAGCGGCGAAACGCGCCGCGGCCTCTGATCGCGATGGCCAGGCGCTCGGCCCGGCCAGGGTCCTCGACGGACGCGATGAACAGCTGCATGTCCCGGTAGCCCTCGCGTGAGCCCTCCCCGTGCACCGGCAGCCACCGCTCAGGATCATCAACGGTCCCCTCGTTTTCCTCTCCGGTCTCCAGGGCGTAATCGATCGCCGCCTGAGGCCACACCTCACCGGTCCGGATATCGATGCGGCCCCCGACGCTGAGCGGGTCGCCCTCGAGCATGCCGCCCAGCTCCTCGAGATCGACGGGCAAGCCGCGCAGCATCGCTGCCGGTCCGCTGCCAAGCTGAGCCTCAAGCTGCTCAGCCAGCTCATCATCCCCCTCCCAGCCTCGCTGCCGGAGAGCAACCACGAACTCGCGAGCCAGCTCGGCGGCTCCGTCCACGCGCTGCATGACCGCCGCGATGACGCCGTCGCCGGCCAGCTGCAACGACTCATCATCGGCACCGACGCCACGCAGCAGGTCGACGACAGCCGGTCCGTCACCACGGTATACCGCCGCCCGCAGGGCGGAGCGCTGTTCCTTTGAGTCCATCTCGCTCTACGTAGTGTTGCGCTGCTGGCGGAGTTCTGTGGATCTCACAAGCGGGACGTCCAGACACCTCAGTACGCCGAAACGCCTCGCCCGAGTCGCCCGTCTCCGGCCCCGACCCTCGCGGCGCAGCTGGCGCCCCGATCCCGCCGCGACGCACCTCTCCGCGTTCTCTGAGGTGATGGGGCCGCTTCTGGTCCATCCTTCTGCGGATTCTCCGAAGTCACGCCGCCACACCGCGCTGCGTCCGTTCAGGGAAGCGCGCCCCGTGAGCCGGCGGTCATCTCTCAGCAGCCGCCGGTTATGGGGAGCACACAGTTCAGTGGTCGCCAACAGTCACGACCACGCAGTCGACCTGACTGTCGGAATCGTGGCGAACCAGGAGTCTCACGCTCGATCAAAGCAGCAGCGCGACGACCCTCGGCAGCTTCGCCTCGTCCGGCTTGCGCATTGTCCGGGCGATCCAGTCGTCCCATCGGGCGCGGCGAGATTGCTGAGTGCGTGGCAAAGGCGTAGCGAGGCCCGAGCAGCCGCGAGAGCCGAAGCAGTCGTGGCGCGCTCAGTCCCCGCACGCCTCCATGTTCGCGATCGCGACGGCGCGACAGGTTTGCTTTGCGGCCGATTCCCAGCAAGCACAATCACGTGTTGCATGGGCACGGGCCGTACCGAGGGACCGCTGCGACCTCGAGCACACGGTTGTCGCTTGGCCAGGCGTAGCGGTCATCTCGTCCCTGCCGGCACACGCGCTGCTCTCTTTCGTCCAACTGGACAGCGGGCATTAGCTGGATCTGAGCAAGAACGGACTGCTCGGTCCGTGGCAAACCGATAGTGCCGCGGCCGGCGGGCGGGCGATTGCTCGGTCGCCAAAGCTGAAGCCACCGTCCATCGTCGCTGTGGAGCAAAGGCACTGGCCAGCGCCAGGCGACCGGCGCGATCGAGTTCGTGGCGATACAAGTGTCCCCGCTACCGCCTCGACCCTCGCAACCGATTTGCAACCGGTTTGCAACACCTCATCGGCAGAGTACGGCACGTCGCGCTCGCAGGCCTCCCATTTGCGGCGGCCCCCAGAGTGCGTAGCACCGAGCAGCCGGGGGTCGCGGAGCTTCACCGGGCGCTACCGCGGACCGAGGAAGGGTTTCGCATGAGACTGATGAAGAAGTTGAACCCGGCTCGCCGAGGGGGTCGCCGAGCGGACGTCGCCGAGGATGGCTGTTGACCGGACTCGCCGTCATCGCGATCGGGACGGTCTCGGCGACAACGGCAACGGCGGAGCCACCACGACTTCTGGCCGCACGGTGACGAACACGCTGAGCTCTGATTTCAGGCGCAGCGCGCGGTTAGCGACGCCGCTGGCCTCAACGACCTGTGGAGGCACGATCGGTCGAAAGCTCGAGAAGAGCTGGAACGGCACCAGCTGGTTGATCGAAACAACTTGTGGACGAGATGAGGAGGCTTAGATGGCGTCGGTGACCGATCCTCGCAAGTTTGCTGATCCCTTGCCCGTGACGGGTGCGGATGACGTTCTCGATGCGGCCGCGCCCTCCGGCGTGGAGGGAGACGCTGTGGCGAGCGCCACCGACGTCCCGCGTGGCGGGCCGCGAGAGGACTTGGTTGACGTCCATCCAGGCGAGGGCGAAGGCGAAGGCGAAGGCGAAGGCGAGGGCGAAGGCGAGGGCGAGGGCGAAGGCGAAGGCGAGGGCGAGGGCGAAGGCGAAGGCGAGGGCGAGGGCGAGGGCGAGGGCGAAGGCGAAGGCGACGTCGAGACCATCACGTTCACTGACGACGAGGCCGAGACGTTCGACTCCCAGGAACTTCTGGAGGAGCTTCGTGCATCGAAGGCGTCGTGCGCTCAGAGTGTGATCGATGCGAACAACAATGCGGCCGTGCTCGGAGTAGTAGGTGCGGTCATAACGGAATTTTTTGACGGGCCAATCGGTGTCGCCACGCTCGCTTGTGGAGGAGCACAGTGGATGATGGGCAATTTCGCGCAGCAATGCGTGAACGATCCCCCGAGGACCGACTTCCATACTGCGACCGTGTTCACGCCTCAGCCCACGGGGGGAGTGACGATACACCCGCTCCCCCACCCCATCCCGGCTCCAGTGGTCAGTCCGGTGATTACGCAGGCCCTCCAGACGGCAATCGGTCAGCTCACGTCGGCAACCGTCGACTGCGCTCGAGCGCTATCGGCCACGACGACGACGATCGAGCGCTTTCAGGGCGCCAGAACCGCGAAGGAAGCTGGCCAGGCCGGCGGCCTTCATGGTCTAGCGGTTCAGGGCCAGGCGCTAACCCACAATTCGGGCGCTTGTGCGAGCCAGCTCACCGCGGTGGCAAGTGCAGCGAGCAGCGTCGCCTCCTCGTGGGCGTCGGCCGTCTCGCCTATCGTGGAAAGAATAAACTCGTCGACGGGCGCTCAGCTGGGACAGGCCGTAACATCGAGCTGGCAGAACGCGCGCACTCAGATGCAGAGCAGCTTCGGCGTCTCAGCAGGCGATCTCGCGACGCTCGACAGTCAGGTCTCTCAGCTCGCGGCGCATCTGACGAGCGGCGCGATCACCAGCAATGGCGTCTCGTGGCGTCTCGATGTCGTCTGCGCAGGCGGTCAGCACGTCTTTCCAGTCGCTCGCGCGAGCATTCATTGCAGCGGCACGACAGAAATGAGCTAGTCGGGCCTACGGCCGCGGGCTTCTACGAGACGTTCTATGTCGGCGAGGGTCGATGCCAGTCGGGTGTCTTCGCGTGAGGCGCTCCGCGCTGCGATTGACGCCGTCGGTTTTTTGGATGGTGCGCAGACGACGGTGCGAAGTCGAGCTGGGCGACCACTGTCGTGGCTTCTGTACACCCCGGAGCTCACGCTGACGAGCGAGGGTAGCCGTCTCGCTGCCGAATGTCTGCTCCAGCTACTTCCCCGGTTCGGCACCACACAGCTTGCCGCATACGGACTCACCGGCTTACCACTCATGCTCGGCACCGTCATGGTGGCAGGCGGTCCATATCACGGTCTCATCGTTCGCGCAGCGCCAAAGGCCTACGGCTCGATGCGACAGATTGAGGGCCCAATAAACTGGGATGAGCCGGTCGTGGTGATCGATGACTCGCTGTCGTCCGGCGCGTCGTTTCGGCACGCAGCAAGGGCGCTAGAAGCGGCAGGCCTCAATGTGGCCGGGGTCGCATGCCTCGTCGACTTCCGGAGCCACGGGGGCAGAAGCTGGGCGGAGAGTCTGGGATATCGGGTCGAGGCCGTGTTCGACATTTGGCGCGACCTGCGGTTCTGGCGATCGTACGCGAATCCACCGACCTTGGTGAACACACCGATCGCGCTGCCGCCTGAACGACGGGATGAGTCCGAGCTCCATACGCTGCCGAACGTGGCACGCGCTGTGGCAACAGCGCTCCTCCGCGGAGACCGCATCTCCACCGTTGCTGTGGTGCCTGGTCACGACACCTCCGGCGGAGCATTCGTGAGCTTCCGTGACATTGTCACTGACGCTCGCCTCGTCCGCGACGGCTTCCTTTGCGTCGACACCGAGGGGCCATCCGCTGCGAGGTCCGTCGCCGCCGCGACGGAACGCTGCGTCGCACGAGCCCATCAACTTGATATTGCGAGGCTTGAAACGACCAAGGTCGCGGTCACCTGCGTGTCGCGCCTGGAGGAGGTTCTCCTTTCGGACCTTGATTCCAGTCGATACGGGTTGCTGATCCGCGGAAGCGAGCTTGTATGGAAGATGGGTGCCGCTCTGCCCAACACGCCAGAGCGTGAAAGCGAGGTCCAGCAGTACCGCGAGTGCCTGCGCAAAGCCGGAATGCGTCCCGACGAGCCACATCAGCTATACCGTTACACCGTCACTAAGGTCGTTGAGGCTGGACGACCGTGGCAGCCCTACGGAGTACCGGCCTCGGAGGGCACCGAGCCTCCCGAGTTTGTCGACTACCTGCGAGAGCGCTTCACTCGGGCCGCTTCGGGTGAGCCGATAGCGAGTTCGCCGACGGCTGCTCCGCCTGAGGTGCCATGGACCGTTCACGGGGTCGGGGTGAGTCTCTATTTTGAAGGGCAGCTTGTTGGTGTGGCGGTCAACATGTCTGCCTCGCTGGTGGACGCGCTGCATACCGCAGTGACCCATGCCTGGCGCGATGCGCTAGCGACGAGCGGCATGCGCATTGCAATTTGCGACTGTGCGGCGATCGTCTCGGTGCTCCACACGCCCCATGCGTTCGGTACGATGACCGACGAGCGAGCATCGCGCTGGTTTCGGCCGAGCGAGCACTTGGTGTTCGCTAGCAGCGGTGCGGTGGCCGCCGCCTCGCTTCCGCATTTCGCTTGCCATCACGGCTGGGATGCGCTGAAGACCGCCAGGCTAGTGATGCGCAAGGGCGGCTTCGATAACGACCGCCCACCAGCATGGACGAGCTACAAGACGAGCTCGTGGCTAATGACGGCGAGCAGAGCCGATCCGATAGTCGGTGGCTTTCGGCGAAGGGAGAACACTGAGGCGATCGACGCCAATGCGATGGCGGCCCAGATTGCCGGATACATCCTTCGGCAATCCGCGCGGGACGGTCTCCCCACCTACACCTGCTCGCCATTCGCTGCGACCTCAGCAGTGGGGGGAACCGCCAGTCGAATCCTTCTCGCGGCCGCGGCGTTGGCAGACGCCGCAGAGGTCCTGCACCGTTCCGACTTAGTTCGTGGCGCCTCCACTGCCGCCGAGCGCGTCGCCAATGGTCTGCAGGTCGGTCCTGACGGCCTGACACGGCTGACGCTGAGAGAGCACAAATGCGGAGCGCTTGCGGATTGCCACGCACTCGTGCTGCTGTCATCATCCGCGCATAACGCGCTTGGAGACGCGCGCGTTGAGCGGTTGGCCGATCGGATCTGGAGGCTGTTCCGGCCGGATGGCATGATCAGCGACCTGCCGGAGGGGAGACGCCTAGGAAGCGATTGCGATGTCCTTCCGGGCGCCGCGCTCGCTGCGGTCGCACGGTATTCCGAAGCCAATTGCGGCCAGCGACTTCCGGGGACGCTAGACGAGCAGCTGGCATGGTGCCGACAACGCTTCCGCTCATACCCGACCTGGATCGGAGCTGGCTGGTTGATGCAGGGCTGGGCGGCGATCTGGAGGCTCTCCGCTTGCCCCTCCCATTCCGACTTCGTCCTTGAACTCGCAGACTGGGCAATACAGCGCCAGTTTGCGAATAGTGGTGGCTTCATGACAGACCTGAGCGATAGAGGTCCCGGGTTTAACACGGGATTCATGGCGGAGGGCATCGCGGAGGCTTGGGGGGTGAGTCGCGCGCTGTCGGAGGACTTCCGGACGGCCAGGCTCGCAAGTTCCTGGTCGGCCGCCATCCGTTTCATGCGCGCTCTGATGGTTGAGAAGAGCGACCTATATTGCATGCCCGGGGGTCTGAGCCTCCTCGGTGGCGTCAGGCATTCCATATACGACTCCTCCATGAGGATCGACTATGCGGCCCACCTGCTGAGAGCGCTCATCGGAGGTATCAGAAACGGGGCAACTCCAGTCTCAGCAACGGTGGCGAGCTCCTGCTTGCCTCCAACATCTCAGAAGCCGCGGCGCCGGCCACGATCCTCGCCTGCCCTGAGCGCCTAACGCCGACAGCGCCAAGGCAGTGGTCCGCCGGGCAGCCGAGCTGGCGATTTTGCCTGCGTGGCGAGACGATCGTCCGGCGTTACCGGCGCGCGTGATCGCCTTGTTGCCATTGCGATGGCGCACCGCGAGAAGGTCCGAGCGTCAAAAGCGATCGCAACGGTGGCTCGAGCCGTGCGGTCGCGTGCAGTCAGTCCCGCTCGAACCGCGGGCCGCGGACAAGCACCCACGATCGCGCGGTATCAATGGCTCGCTCGATGCGCTCAAGTCGGCCGTCCGCAATCACATGTACACGGACGCCCGGAGTACCAAAATCGCTCACGTAGATGCGGTATGAGGTTACGGACCCGCGTTCCCCAGCGCAGAAGACCTCCTCAAATGGGCCGACTACGTCACGCGCAAGATTGTCGAGAATCCCGGACGTTATGACTCACACCTCGTACCGCGATGTCGAGGGCCAGGGCATGTCCCTCAAGAACGTCAAGAATCCGCCAGCCGCTCTGGTGGGAAGCCATCGCCTCCCGGACCGTTCTCGCCACCTCCGGAGAAGTACCGGTGCGTGCTCCTCGACGTCGAAAGCAGACTGCCCCAAGTCGTTCGGAGCAGCACTGAGGTCTCGCCGATATCCCGTGCTTGTGCAGCTCCTGGTGAAGCGGCAGTCGAGCGTCAGAGTGTGCCGACCGGCGCGGTTGGGTGCTCATCACGATCGAGCCCTGACGTCGACTGCGAGACCGCCGCACTCCGAGCCGCGCGGCGTGGAGGCTCTAAGGTTCACGCAACGTGGCCGGCTGCTGCCGCTCAGGCGCGGATCTGCAGTGACTATCTCGGCGGTGGTTCCCGGCGAGGAAAGTAGGGCTGGGGCGCTGCTAGCGGACCCAGAGTTGGTCGAGCAACACGCCGAAGGGTGCCGTGAGGCTGAACTGGGAGTTGCCCACGCGCGCGGAGACGAGGTGGCTGTTGCTGGGGATGTTGAGGGGGATAGCCGGTGCTTGGTCGGTGGCGGTCCGGTCGGCCTGTGCCCATAGTGCGGCTGCGTCGGGTGAGTTGTTGCTTTGAGCCGCGAGCGCGCTGTTGATCTGCGCATCAAGTCGGGGGTCGCAGAACTCCGCGGTGTTTGCGTTTCCCGGCGAGTCGGGGAGAAACGATTGGCAGGCCAGGTTGGTCTGGATGATCGCGGCGGGGGATGGGTAGGGAGAAAAGCTGCCGGTTAGGGCCGCTTGGACTCGTGTGCGCGAGTCGGCGACTCGCCTGGTCGCGTTGAAATATTCGTTGTCGTCAACAAACTTGATTGTGGTTGGATAGCCGAGCTGGTCAAGGAGCGAGGTCAGGTACGGCTCGATCGAGGTGTAGTTGGTGTCGCCGTCGCCGAGGTTCCAGATCGTGATCGGCGTGCCGCGCGTGTGGGTGGCGGCGATCAGGCGTTCGGCCTTGGCGAGGTTGGGCGCGGTCCAGCTGCCGGACGGGTTGGGGTTCAGCGTGTAGGGGCAGTAGGGCCGGTAGCCGAGGATGAGGGGCGTCAGCATCTGGCAGGTCGGCTGGCCGCCGGTCTGGAGCAGGCGGGTGACCTTTCGGCGGTCGATCGCGTAGTTGAGCGCCTGGCGCACCCGGAGATCGTTGAACGGCGCAACGCGGGTGTTCAGGATCAGCCAATTCACGTCGTCGGAGGGGGTGGTGTACAACTCCCTGGCGAACCGCAATTCCAGCTCTTTGACGCTCCCCGCGGGGACGCCGTCCACGCCAACGTCGGCCCTGCCCTGCTCGATCGCGGTCAGTTCGTCCGCTTCAGTGGGGGCGTGCCGTAAGACGATCTGATTCGGGTACCCGTCCGGTTGCGCGGCGTGGGACCACTCGTGGAAATAGGGGTTGCGCACTAGTATCGCCTCGTCCAGGGAGATGACCGCCCACTTGTAGGGGCCGGTCGCGGGCAATGGGTGAAAGCCGATGTTGTGCAGAGGCGTGTCGGCGGGCACGGCGAACGCGTCCGGCAGCGTCAGCCGCGCCAGGAAATCGGGATCCGGCGCGACGAGGTGAAACGTCACCGTGTTGGCGGCGTCGTCGGTGACCACCCCCCGTGAGAGGTCGCAGCGGCCGGGGTGCGCCGCGCACGCCGCGCCGCCGACGACGTCGGCGAACACGTCTCCGTAGTTCGAGTTGGGTCCGACGATCAGGTCGCGCTCGAGCGCCCGGCGGAAGTCCTCCGGTCTGACCAGCTCACCGTCCGAGTAGCGGATCCCGCGCCGCAGCTGGAATGTGTACGTGGTGCCGCCGTCGGTCTGGAACGGCAGCGACACGGCCAGATTGGGCACCAGCTGCACCGACGCGCTACCACCCACCTGCTGATACGCGGTCAGGCCATCGTTGGTGAGCGGCAGCACGCCCTCGAGTTGCGCCGTAACGTCCGGGTCGAGGCTGTCAATCACGCCTGAACCCAGCACGGTCAGCGTCCCGCCGCGGTGGCTGGTAGCGGCGGCGCGCGTGCCGACCCACACCAGGCCGTCGGCGATCGCTATCCCCTCAGGGAGACTCCCGACGCTGAACCTACGCGTCACGGTGTCGGTCGCCGGGTCGATCCGCGCGACTGTACCGGCGTACTGGTTCGCTACCCAGACCGCGCCTTGACCGATCGCGATCGCGCCGGCGCCGTCCCCGACCGTGATCGTGGCCTGCACGGCGCTGGTCGCGGGGTCGATCCGCGACACCGTCCCGTCCAGGCTGTTGGTCACCCACACCGATCCGAACCCGACCGCGATCGCGGTCGGGCCGCTGCCGACGTTGATCGTCGCGACCACCTCGTCGGCCTGCGGGTCGATCCGGACCACCCGATCGCCGGCCTCGTCGCTCACCCACACGCCGCCCGCGCCGACCGCGACATCCGTCGCGCCCGCACCGCCCAGCGCGATCGTGTCCGTCACATCGCCGCTCACCGCATTGATGCGGCTGACCGTCTGATCGCTTGCGTTGGCGACCCACACCGACCCGTCACCAACCGCTACCCCGGTTGGGGCGCTCCCGACCGGGATCGTTTGCACCACCCGGTCCACCGACGGGTCGATCCGCGACACCGTCTGACCGTAGTAGTCGCTCACCCACACCGCGCCGGACCCGACCGCGACCCCGGTCGGGCTCGAACCCACCTGGATCGTCTGCACTACCACCCGTGCCGCCGGGTCGACCCGCAACACCGTGTCCTCGTTGGGGCTCGCTACCCAAACCGCCCCGTCCCCGCTCGCCACCCCCGAGGGGGAGCTTCCCAATGGCACCACGGTGCGGATCGCACCGCCGGACGGGCTGATCGCGCCAACCGCGTCACCAGGGATCACCACCGGAGGCGCTCGACCGCCGCTCGAGGCGACCACCACGGCGATCAGCACGAACGCCAACAACAAGACCCCGAAAGCCAGCGTTACCGGCCGCCGGTCCCGGCGGCCGGGCGCAGCCGAAGGCCCCGGCCGCCCGCGGTCGCTCGCCACTGGCGCCTTGGCCGCGGCGGGAACGTCGAGCGCGGCGTCGCGGGCGAGGATCGCGAGCTCGAGCCGCTGCAATCCCCGGCCGGGCTCGAGCCCCAGTTCCTCAGAAAGCGTCCGGCGGTAGTCCTGGTAGACCTCCAGCGCCTCGGCCTGCCTCCCCGACCGGTAGAGCGCCAGCATCAGCTGGCCGCGCAGCCGCTCCCGCAACGGATGGCGCCCGACCAGATCGCGCAGCTCCCCCACCAGCTCGCGAGCCTCGCCAAGGACCAGATCGGCCTCCACGCGCTCCTCCACCGCCCCGAGGTGAAGCTCGTCGAGCTGCGCGATCGCCGCCTGCGCAAAACCGTCATAGCTGAACTCCCCGAGCGGCGGGCCGCGCCAAACCGCCAGCGCCTCGCGCAACAACCTGGCCGCGTCCGCGGACCGGCCCGTCGCCAGCGCGTCCCGCCCCCGCTCGGACGCCTCGGCGAACCGGTCGAGGTCGAGCTCACCCGGCAACACCTCAAGCACGTAGCCGTGCCCCCTCGTAACCAGCACCCCGTCACCGGGCTCGCGCTCCGAATCCCCGCCCATCGCAGCCGCTGCGCCGTTAGCAGCCATCGCGCGGCGCAGCTTGGACACATAGGCGCGCAGGGTTTGCCGAGCACCGGGCGGCGGCGCCTCGCCCCACAACTCGTCGATCAGCCGGTCCGCGGAGACGACCTCATTGCGGTGCAGCAGCAGGATCGCGAGCAGCGCCCGTTGCCGGTCGCCGCCCAGCACCAACCGTCGACTGCCGTCGCGCACTTCCAGCGGACCGAGGATCCGGAAGTCCATAGCTCTGATGTCCCGATGCGAGGCCGTGACCGTCCCCCGGCAAGCGCCCGGCAGCGGCCGATTCGCCCTTCGCGCAACACATCGTTGCTCGTTTGCAACCGGGATGCAACCGCTCGCGTTCAGGGTGCTCGCGGGTTCTCGACGAGAGGAGTCTCAATGGGGAAGCGCAACGCAAAGCTGCTGGCGCCGCTGGCGCTGATCAGCGCGGCGGCCCTCGCCGTCTCCGGTGGGCTCGCGTCAGCCGACGGACCGTCGACCGCGGGCGCGGTCCACATCTACGAGGCCGACACCGCGCTCGCCGGCAACGTTGGACACGACATCCTCACCGGAGCCATAACCGATCACGGCATCGACCACCAGGGCGTCGCCGACGGCGGAATCTACAACCGGCTCGTGCTCTCAAAAGGCTCGTTCGAGATCAGCACCGTCAACCTGCAGGCGAATTTCCCGCCGCTCAACCCCACCACGTGCTCATCCGACGGCACCGAAACCGTCCCGGTTCCGATCGTCGACGGCACCGGGACGGGCGCCTACCACGGCATCAGCGGCACGTTCCACATCACGGTCACGTTCGCGTCGATCCTGCCACGACTGGCCAACGGCCAATGCAACACAAACGCGACCAAGTACCCGGGGATCGAGATCTCACGCGGGGCCGGAACCGTCTCCTACAAGTAGATAGCGCCCTGGGCAGCCCGGACCCCTTCGCAACCGTCCTGCAACAGCCGCTTGACTGCTTACGGCAAGCGCGCGCCGCATAGCGGCCAGACCGCGGCCAACTCTCAAACATGCAACCCGCAAATGGCGACCGACTCGAACTCAGCCCTCACCCTTGGCCAATGCGCGCACCAATGGTCCGAACGGCGTGGGCGCCGTCGGCGGGTGAGTCGGCGCCGGCGCCATATGCTCGCACGCTGGCTGCGGCGGACTGCGAAGCGTGCGGCCCGCACGGACCCGCTCGACCGTAACCACGAGGCGCTCCTGTGCGATCGCGTTAGGAGCGTGAGCGGGGAGCTAATCGAGATCGCGTGGCTACTCGAGTGCTCCACAGATCCAGACCCCCGACCCATGGCTGAGCTCCACAAGCTGTTGCAGGACGGCTGCGAGAGCCCCCTCTACAACCCCGACGTCCACGAGTCCGAACTACACGCGACGGTGCATTACCTGCGCTCAGCACTCGCGACCAACGACCACAGCTGCCCCCGACCGTGCACCCGCGTTCAACCATCAAAAGAGCATGGAAGGAAGACGATGAAACCCCCGCGCAGTTTTGTACCCGGGCTTGTTGCGCTGGTGCTGGCCGCCGCCGCGGCGGGCGTCGCGCCCGGTTCGGCACATGCTTCCGGGTGGTCGATCGAGGCGACGCCAACTCTCAGCGACTACACACTCGATAGTGCTCTTTCGGCGGTGTCGTGCCCGCTGGCGACGATCTGCATCGCGGTCGGGGACTACGTGGACCCTTCAGGTGTGCAGCAGCCGCTGACCGAGGTCTGGAATGGCAGCGCCTGGACAACCCAGCAGACTCCTAGGCTGGCCGGGGGCGGTGCCCTGCAAGGCGTGTCGTGCACCTCGCGCACTGCTTGCACAGCGGTAGGCGAGTACGTAGACAGCTCGGGAGCGCAGGCCACACTGGCCGAACAGTGGAACGGAACCGCGTGGTCGATCCAATCGACCCCCGCGATCACCGGGGCCGGCAGCGCAGTCCTAAATGACGTCTCCTGTCCGTCGGCCGGCGCATGCACGGCGGCCGGATACTTCGTCAACAGCTCAGGCGCCCAACAGCTCCTGGCCGAAGCCCGGAACGGGAGCGCCTGGACGCTCCAGACCAATGGCTTCCCCGCCTCGGGTGGCGAGCTCACGAAAATCTCGTGCTCGGCCCAGAAGGCGTGCACGGCAGTTGACGGCGGCACGACGCTGGTTGAGCGCTGGAACGGCACCGTATGGGCCAGCCAGACCGTGGCCATCCCCCATACTCCGGTGCCGCCTTCGACCCAACTCTACGGCGTGACGTGCACGACCGCGAACCTCTGCACCGCCGTCGGGTACTGGCACTACACGAAGGTGATCTGCAACAACGGACAGCCCACGTGCAGCTGCCTCCGCCTTCCCTACTGTCACCTCATCAGTGGAAGTTCAACGCTGGCCGAGCAGTGGAACGGCAGCGCATGGGCGATCGAGACCACACCTGGGAGCGGCTACCTTTACGACGTTTCCTGCCCGACGGCGACCGATTGCACCGCGGTCGGCTGGGATGCGACGTTCCTGGGCGGGAGCGGCAACCCGATCGCCGAGGAGTGGAACGGCAGCACTTGGAGCGCCGACACGATCCCCGAACCAGCCTCCGGCAGTCTGCAAGCCCTGTCCTGCACGGCCGCCGCCAACTGCGTCGCCGTCGGCAACGCCAGCAACGCGACGCTCGCCGAGGGGTGGAACGGCACCGGCTGGTCGACCCAGCTCACTACCAACCCGCAAGGCTCGCCAGACCCGCAGCTCACCGGGGTGTCCTGCCCGACAGCGGCCAGCTGCATCGCGGTTGGGCAATACACCACCGATCTAGGCACAGCTGTACCGACGCAGGTTCCGCTGGGCGAGGGGTGGGACGGCACCAGCTGGGAGCAGCAGGAGCAGCAGGATCCCGTAGACGACGACAACGGCTTGTTCTCCGGCGTGTCCTGCTCCACGGCTACCAGCTGCATAGCGGTCGGCCCGGGTTTCGGTCCGGATGCGCCATTTACGGAAATGTGGAACGGCGCCATCTGGTCGCTGCCGCCGTCGCCGGCGTTCGGCAGCGGGGTCCTAGCCGGCGTCTCGTGCCCCGCCGTCATCTGTATGGCCGTCGGACACGACGGCGATACGCCGATAGGCGACCTATGGACCGGCTCAGGCTGGACGCTCCAGACCATTCCCGTCCCGGCGGGAGCGAACACCAGCGCGCTGTCGAGCGTCTCGTGCCCGACGACCACCGACTGCACCGCCGTCGGCGACGAGGGACTCTCGGACCCGTTGGCCGAGAACTGGAACGGGACCGCCTGGACGGTCCAAACCACTCCCGGAATGGGCGCGCTGACCGGCGTGTCGTGCCCCACCACTGATCTCTGCTGGGCGGTCGGCGGCATTGGCTCGATGGTGGCGGAGGAGTGGACCGGTTCTGCCTGGACCCGTCAATCCCTTCCGGCACCCACAGGTGCCACGTCAACCTCCCTAACTGGTGTCTCTTGCCCATCCGCGAGCGACTGTGTCGCCGTGGGCAGCTACACCGACAGCCAGGGCGGGGCGATGACTCTGGCCGAGCAGTGGACCGGCACCAGCTGGTCAATCCTGCCCACACCCAATCCGTCCGACGCCAGCGCCAGCTATCTCACGAGCCTCTCCTGCGCAAGCGTCCAGGCCTGTACCGCGGTCGGGTACTACGAGAACACCTCGAACCTGGACCTCACGCTCGCCGAGACCTACTCCGGGTAAATCACCCGCATAACCATCGCAGCGGCCGCACCGCCGACGGTAGAGCCGGATCGCTCGACCGAGCGCTGCGGTATCGGTGCACTCGCGCCAACCTGGCCTCGGTGCATCCGCCAGGCAGCCGGGGCACTCCACCGAGCAAACGCGCCGAGGCTTCCGCTCCCGGCGTGAAGCAGCCGTCTCGGCGAGCACTGACAGCGCGGCCCGGGTGGCCGCTTCCGGACACGAGCAGCCACGACGTCGTGGCCAGGAGACCCCCGCGAGAACGGAAGCGGGTCTCGCCCCGCGCGTCGCGACACACCTCCTGTTCGCCGTGCGACGCGAGGTCGCACGCATTGAGTGAACTACCGGATTGGAGATCGATGCAATGAGTTGAGCGGTAGTTCCAGGTCCGTGCTCGATGGCCTGTCCCCGCCCTGACGTGCGTCGCCGGTAACGGCGGGGTGCGAAGCTCAGGGAAAGCCGAAGCGTCGCCGGTTCCACCCCGGCGGCGTGGGCGAGGGGAAGACCGGACGGGTGAACGTGATTGAACCCCTGTTGATGGCCCGTGAAGGAGAGCCCTGCATGGTGGGATGTCGTGGCGGGGTTTAGGGACTGGTCGCTGGGAAGCGGCGGGTGCCGGTCGGGGAGGCGACCCGGCCGGGTGAGCACCACTTGTCCTCGGGTTATAGGGGGCACCCACCCCGGTCACAGCTCGTGCGTGCGGAACGCGGTAACCCCGTCTGGGTCCGGCCCGTGTGGGTCGGTGGGCCGACCGTGAGGAGAGCCGACCCCCTGGCGGGAGCCGGATGACCGAGAAGCGAATGCCGGCGGCCGAAAGGCAGCAGGAAACCGGGACGTGATGGCTGGCCCCTCCAGGCTGGCGGTCCCGGATAACTGGCCGGATACCGGGCCTGGTGCCCGGGCTCGAA
>Ga0302325_10014994_pt1 | contig 16498 bp, 12 predicted proteins | sample Palsa_T0_2_FD_201948 | JGI IMG/M metagenome (GOLD analysis project Ga0302325, IMG submission 201948) | Peat permafrost microbial communities from Stordalen Mire near Abisko, Sweden - Palsa_T0_2 | ecosystem: Environmental > Terrestrial > Soil > Palsa > Peat permafrost | place: Sweden: Abisko... | reverse complement strand
GCCTTTCTGTATGACGTGTACCACAGCGAGCGCATCCTGCGCGAACGGCGCATCCCGCGCGAGCTGGTCTATTCGTCGAAAAACTACAACCGCGAGATGATCGACGTCGACGTTCCGCGCGACGTCTACGTCCACGTCTCCGGCATCGACCTGATTCGGGACGAACGGGGCGAGTTTCTGGTCCTCGAAGACAACTGCCGCACGCCGTCGGGCATTTCGTACGTGCTCGAGAATCGCGACGTGCTCAAGCGCGGGCTGCCCGATTTCTTCCGCGACTACGCCGTCTGCCCGGTCGACGACTACCCGAGCCGCCTGCTCGACGTGCTGCGCTACGTCGCGCCGCCGGGCAACGCCCAGCCCAGCGTTGTCGTGCTCACGCCGGGCATCTACAACTCGGCCTACTTCGAACACACGTTGCTCGCGCGCCGAATGGGCGTGGAGCTGGTCGAGGCGCGGGACCTCGTCGTCGTCGACAACGTCGTCTATCTCAAGACGACGCGCGGGCTCGAACGGGTCGACGTGATCTACCGCCGCATCGACGACGACTACCTCGACCCGCTCTACTTCCTGCCCGATTCGACCCTGGGCGTCACCGGACTGATGGACGCCTACCGCGCCGGCAACGTGGCCGTCGCCAACGCGATCGGAACCGGCGTCGGGGACGACAAGGCGATCTACCGTTTCGTTCCCGACATGATCCGCTTCTATCTCGATGAAGAGCCGGTCCTGAGCAACGTTCCCACCTACGATTGCACCGAGCCGGCGCAACTGCAGCACGTCCTGGCCAACCTCGATAAGCTCGTCGTCAAGAATACCAACGCTTCCGGCGGCTACGGCATGCTGATGGGCCCCTACGCCACGGCCGACGAGCGCGCGCGCTTTCGCGAGACGATCGTGGCCGCGCCGCGCGACTTCATCGCGCAGCCGGTCGTGCAGCTCTCCTCCTCGCCGACCCTGGTCGACGGGCGCATGGTCGCGCGGCGCGTCGATCTGCGCCCGTTCGCGCTGTTCGGCCGCAGCGTCGAGGTGCCGCCCGCCGCGTTGACGCGGGTGGCGTTGCGCGAGGGGTCGCTGGTCGTCAACTCGTCGCAAGGTGGCGGCAGCAAAGACACCTGGGTGCTGCAAGCGTGAGGCCCGGCGTCGCATGCTGAGCCGGGTGGCCGACTCGCTCTATTGGCTCGGGCGCAACGTCGAGCGGGCCGAGACGGTCGCGCGGGTTCTGGACGTCAACTACACGCGCGCGATGGATCTGTATTCGCAGCGCGACGGGCGCTCCGAGACCCTCTGGCGCTCGGTGATGCAGTGCGCGGGTTTTCACCGCCAGCACAAACTGTCGACGAACGGCAAGGCCGCGGCGGACTGCTTCGGATTCTGCGCGTTCGACGAGGGCAACCCGAATTCGATCGTGTCCTCGGTGCGCGTCGCGCGCTCGAACGCCCTGAGCATTCGGGCCGAATTGACGACGGAGGTTTGGGAGGTCGTCAACGTCCTGTACCTCTACGTCGCCGAGCAGAACCTGCGCTCGGTGCTGCGCGAAGGCCCGACCAAGTTCTTGCGGCGCGTGCGCGACTGGATGCAGGCGTTCGCAGGAATGAGCGACGCGACGATGTCCCACGGCGACGGCTGGAACTTCCTCCAGGTCGGCCGTTTCATCGAACGCGCGTACATGACCGCCCGCATTCTCGAAGCGATCGACGTCGAAAACGAACCCTGGCACGAGGCCCAGCGCCTGCTCGAGATGTGCTGCGCGAGCGTTCCGTTCGCGCAGTGGTCGCATCGCACGCCGGACGCGCGCGATGCGCTCGGTTTCATCGTGCTGCACCAGAATTTTCCGCGTTCGCTGCGCTTTTGCACCCGCGAAGTCGACGCGGCACTGCACCGCATCTCGCACGAGCCCGAGGGCAGCTTCGCAAACGACGCCGAACGCCGCGTCGGACGGCTGCGCGCGCTGTTCGATTACACGCCGCTCGAGGAGATGCTGGCGGACGGGTCGCAGGCCTTCAGCGCGAGCTTGGTGGACGACTACGAAGCGCTCTCGGCGGACATCCAGGCGGCCTACTTCCCGCGCCTGCTGACGGCCTAGAAGTGTTCCCGCAATAGCCCGATGGAATACACGATCGACCATCAGACGACGTTCTACTACCTCGAGCCGGTCTACGAGAGCTATACGGTGCTGCACTTGCAGCCGCGCAGCGACCAGAATCAATTCTGCACGCGCTACGTGGTCGACGTCTCGCCGCGCGCGCAGTTGCACTCGTACACCGATCGCTACGGGAACGAGGTCCAACACTTCGCGATCTTGCCCTCCCACGATACGCTCTCGATCGTCACCCACTCGAACGTCGTGACGCTGCTGGAGACCGATCCGCCGGAACCGGTCGAGGCGACTCGCACCCTGCTGGATGCCGACCTGCAGCTTCCGCGGCTGTACGACTTCCTGCACGAGAGCACGTACGTGCGCTTCACCTCCGAGATCGAAGCGTTCTGGCGCGAACTCGACGTCCCGGGCGAGCACATCGGGAGCTGGTGCCGCAACGTGTCGCGGCACATCAACCGGAACCTCAGCTACGACACCGCCGCCACGACCGTGCGCTCCACGGTCAACGAGGCGCTCGAGCGGCGGGCCGGCGTCTGCCAGGACTTCGCTCACGTCATGATCGCCGTGCTGCGCAGCGCCGGCATCCCCGCCCGCTACGTGAGCGGCTACATTTTGAGCGGCGACTCGAACGTGCTGGGCGCGGAGGCATCGCACGCCTGGTGCGAGGCCTATTTGCCGCCGAGCGGCTGGGTCGGCTTCGATCCGACCAACGATCTGATCATCAACGATCATTTCGTGAAGGTTGCGATCGGCCGCGACTACCGCGACGTGAGCCCGGTGCGCGGCGTCTACCGGGGGTCGCGGCACGCCGAAATGAGCGTCAACGTAGCGATGGACGTGCTCGCAAGCGCGCAGCAGCAGCAATAACCGCCGAGGCCCCGCGGGCCGCGCGAAAGCTGCTCGTGCTCTGCGACGTCGTGGGCGCCGAGGGCGGCACGGAGTCGATGCTCGCCCGCGTGCTGCCGGAATTGGAGCGCCGCGGCATCGCGCTCAGCCTGTGCGGGCGCCAGGTCCGCGACGAGGCCGCGTTCGGGGTTCGAGCCCAGCAGATTGCGTGGGGAGCCGACGGCGAGCCGCCGGCAGCTTCGGCTGCGGCGCAGGTAGCCGCGACGATTGCGACGCTGCGGCCGGACGCCGTCTTCCTATCGAGCGTCTTCGACCCGGGGGTGGTGCTGGCGGCGCGGGCGGCGCCGCGAGCGATCGCGCACCTGCACGACCACCGAGCCTTCTGTCCGCATGGCGATCGAATCTATCCGCAGTTTCGCGCGATCTGCACGCAGCCCATGGGCACGGCGTGCGTCGTCAACTCGGTCGTTCACGGCTGCGTGGCGGGCCCGCGGCCGGCGACGCTGCGCCGGCTGCGGGCGCGAGAAAACCTGCGCGAGGCACTGCTCCTGCTGGACGGCATCGACGTCGGATCGCAGTTCATGGCCAGCCTCTGCGTGCGCAACGGGATCGCAGCCGAACGCGTAACGGCGATCGCGCCGCCCGTCGATCCGCGCGCGCTTGCGACGCCGCCCGCGCCGATGCCCTCCGAGCGCCGCCTGCTGTTTGCCGGCCGTCTGGTGCGCGACAAAGGTCTCGGTTCGCTCGTAGGCGCGCTGGCGCGCATTCCCGCCGAGTTGCGGCCACAACTCGACGTTGGCGGTGCGCCGACACCGGAGTCCGACGCGGTCGTCGCGGCCGCGCCAGCGCTCGGCGTGCGGCTGCGGATGCTGGGGCGCCAGGACCGGGCCGCTTTCGCAGGCTCGATCGACGCTGCGCGCGCGATCGCCGTGCCGTCGCTGTGGCCCGAGCCGTTCGGCATGATGGGGATCGAAGCGTACGCGCGCGGCCGGCCGGTGGCGGCCTACGCCGTCGGCGGCATTCCGGAGTGGATCGGCGACGGTGGAATCGCCGTGCGCCGCGGCGACGAAGCCGCGCTCGCGCGCGCGATCGTCGAGGTTCTCGACGAGCGGCGCTGGAACCAGTTCGCGCAAGCGGCGCGGCGGTTGGCCGAGCGTTACACGCCCGAAGCCTACGCCGATCGTCTCCTGCCGGTGCTGTTCCCCACACGACGCCAACAGTGAGTGTTGCCATTCGCCCGATCGGTGTTCCGGCGTGATCCTTTCGCTGCACGTCCCGAAGGCCGCCGGCAATTCGCTCCGCGAGCTGCTGCAGGTCGAGTACGGCGAACGCTTCATGGGCGACTACGGCGACTGGTCCGGGTTCGACACCCCGGAGGCCAACGCGCGCCGCGCCGTGCGCACGGCGGCCATGCGCGCTCGCGCGGCCGAACTGCAAGCCAACTACGACATCATCCACGGGCACTTTCACGCGGACAAGTATCTCGGGCTCTTCGAGCGCGAGCAGTTCGTGGCGTTCTTTCGCGATCCGTACCAGCAGGCGATGGCGCACTTCTTTTTCCTGCTGCGCAACCCGCAGCGCAACCATCCCGAAGAGCGCATCTTCCACAAGAACCGCATGACGCTGCTCGACTACCTGAGCTGGGACGCGTTTCGCAACCAGCAGTCGCAGTATCTGGGCAGCGTCGCGATCGAGGACTTTGCCATGGTCGGTCTCTCGAGCCAGTTCGCGCGCGGCTTGGCACTGTTCGGGGCGACGTTCGGGCGAGACCTCGGACCCGAGCGCTTCGCGAACGTCAACTCGCACCGCCAGAACCCCGATTACGAGATCGAGCCGCAGGTCCGCCGGGCCGTCGAGAAATACCGGGGCGCCGACATCGAGCTGTATCGCCGCGCCCAGGAACTGTTCGAAAAACAGGCCCGTAAGGCGGGCCTTTAGGCCCGGTCGCGGAAGCCGACCTGGTGCTCGAAGCCGGCCCCGGCCGGCCGCCGGGCGCTCCACCGCCGGCGGCAACCAAACTCGCCTAGCAGTGTGTCCCAGAGAGTGCTAAAACATGAGCGATGACTTTTTCGCAGAGTTCGACAAGATGTTTGCCGGGCTAGCAAGGCGAGCGAGGCCCGGCGCGTTCGAGCCCAATGCGGACGTCTACCTGACCGGCGACGGCCGCACGCTCGTCGCCAACGTCGAGATCGCGGGGGCCGAGACGACCGACCTGCGGGTTATGGTCGAGGAGCGCCGCCTCTATATTCTGGGGCGCCGCTTCGACCGCGAACGCGCTGCGCTGGGGTCGGTGCTCTTGAAAGAGATCGAGTACGGCGACTTCGTCAAGAAGCTGCACCTGCCGGTCGCCGTCGCCTTCGAGGCCGCATCGGCGTCGTTCCGCGACGGCATCCTGACCATCCGGCTGCCGGTCTCCGAAGACGCACTGCTGCCGACCGCTCGCACCGAAATCCGCATGACCGTACAAAGGACCCCCGTTTGATGGCCGCCTCCGTTGACAAGAAAACCGATCTCTTAGGAATCCTACCGCTGCAGGACGCGGTGCTCTTCCCCAATACGGTCATTCCGCTAGCTGTCGTGAAGAAGCCGGGCATTGCGCTGGTCGAGGAAGCGTTGCGCGACGGCCGGCAAATCGGCCTGGTCGCCCTCAAGGACAAAGATACCGAAGACCCCGGACCCGACGACGTTCGCCGCGTCGGCACGATCGGCACGATCCAGCGCATGATCAAGGTTCCGGACGGCACGATCCGCTGCATCGTCGGCGGCAACAGCGTCTTTCGGATCGACTCGTTCACCCAGACGACGCCGTACCTGGCGGCAACCTATACCGAGCTTCCCGACATCACCCGCGAGTCGGGCGAACTCGTGGCCATGCATCGCAACCTCGCGAGCTTGTTCTCGAAGCTGATCGGCTACCTGCCGCAAGCTCCGCGCGAGATGGAGATGGAAGTCAACAACATCAGCGATTCCAATCTGCTGACGTACTTCGTCGCCAGTTCGATGCGGCTCGACACGGCCGATCGCCAATCGCTGCTCGAAGAGCGCAACACCGAAAAGCGGATGCGCAAGCTCACGATGATGCTGACGAAGGAACTCGAGGTCGTCGAACTCGGGCACAAGATCCAGTCCGATATCCAGCGCGAGATGGAAAAGAACCAGCGCGAGTTCTATCTGCGCCAGCAGTTGCGCGCGATTCAAGAGGAACTGGGCGAAACCGATCCGCAGCAGGCCGAAACCAACGACCTGCGGACGAAGATCGACGAGGCGGGTCTGCCCGAAGACGCCAAGAAGGCCGCCGACCGGGAACTGGACCGGCTCTCGAAAGTGCCGCAGGCGTCGCCCGAGTATTCGGTGATACGCACGTATCTCGACTGGATCGTGCAGCTGCCGTGGTCCAAGTCGACGACCGACGCGATCGATATCGCCAAGGCGCGCGAAATTTTGGACGAGGACCACTACGATCTCGAGAAAGTCAAGGACCGGATCATCGAGTACCTCGCCGTCGGCAAGCTGAAGAAAAAGCTGACCGGGCCGATCCTGTGCTTCGTCGGTCCGCCGGGCGTCGGCAAGACCTCGCTCGGGCAGTCGATCGCCCGTGCGATGGGCCGCAAGTTCGTGCGCTTGTCGGTCGGCGGCGTGCGCGACGAAGCCGAGATCCGCGGCCACCGCCGCACCTACATCGGGGCGATGCCGGGTACGATCGTGCGCGCCCTGCGCGACGCCGGTACGCGCAACCCGGTCATGATGATCGACGAGATCGACAAGGTCGGCTCGGATTACCGCGGCGACCCGCAGTCGGCGTTGCTCGAGGTCCTCGACCCGGCGCAGAACAACTCGTTCCGCGACCACTATCTCGACCTGCCCTTCGACCTCTCGGCCGTGCTCTTCGTCTGCACCGCAAACGACCTCTCGACGATCAGCCCGCCGCTGCGCGACCGGATGGAGATCATCCAGCTCTCGGGCTACACCGAATTCGAGAAGCTGCAGATCGCCAAGCGCTACCTCGTCAAGAAGCAGCGCGAATCCAACGGCCTGCGCGATTCACAGGTGCAGATCAGCGACACCGCGATCAAGGCGATCATCAACGACTACACCCGCGAGGCCGGCGTGCGCAACCTCGAGCGCGAGATCGGGACCGTGTTCCGCAAGATCGCGCGCAAGATCGCGGAGGCGCCGCGCTTCAAGGCGCGGGTGAGGCCCGAGACCTTGGTCGACTACCTCTCGAAGCCGCGTTTCTACAACGAAGTCAAGAAGCGCACGGCCTCGATCGGGGTGACGACGGGCCTGGCCTGGACGCCGGTCGGCGGCGACATCATGTTCATCGAGACGACCGGCATGCCCGGAACCGGAAAGCTCCAGCTGACGGGCCAGCTCGGTGACGTGATGAAGGAATCGGCGCAAGCCGCGGTCTCGTTCCTGCGCTCGCGCTCGGCCGAGCTGGGCCTGCCGGACGACTACTTCGCCAAACACGACTTGCACGTCCACGTGCCGGCCGGCGCGGTGCCCAAGGATGGGCCGTCGGCGGGAATCTCGATCGCGACCTCGATCGCCTCTTTGCTCACGAACACGAAGGTCGATTCGAACCTGGCGATGACCGGTGAGATCACGCTGACCGGTCAAGTCCTGCCGATCGGCGGCCTCAAGGAGAAAGTGCTCGGCGCCAAGCGGGCCGGCATCAACAAGATCGTGTTGCCCAAGCGCAACGAGATCGATCTCGAGGACGTGCCGAAGGAAGTCCGCGATACGATGACCTTCGTGCCGGTCGAGGAGATCTCGGAAGTGTTCGAGCAGGCCTTCGGCAAGCGGATCATAACGCCGGTGATGCTGGGCGACGAACCCCGTAAGAGAAACGGCGTCGTCGTGCCGATGCGCCGGCGTACCGAGAAGCGAGTGCCGACGGCGGCCGAGCGGAAGCGTGCCGCCGGCACCGGAACCCGCGCCCGCAGCGTCACCACGCGTAAGCGCTGATCCAGCCCGCGCGCTAGCGGTCACTTTTTGGGGCGCGCGTTCGTTGAAGCGAACACGAGGTGCCCGCTTGGCTGATCCGAACGCCGGCCCATGATGGTCCGGCCCGCTCTTCTGAAGGTGACCTTTTCGAGCGTGCTGCTGATGGCGGCGACGGCTTTGCCGCTCGGCGCGGACCCGGGCGAGCGGACCTCGAGCTTGGCGGACCAGCAGCTCGTCAACATCACGATCTACAACGGCTCGCTGGCGCTGGTGCACGATCGGCGCCGAATCTCACTCGGGGCCGGCCAGAACCGCATCGCCTGGCGCGACGTCAGCGCGAACATGGACGCAACCTCCGCGATCCTCTCGGACCTCAGCACGCCCGGCGCGGTGAACGTGGTCGAGCAAAACTTCAACTTCGATTTGCTCAAGCCGTCGACGGTGCTCGACAAGTACGTCGGAGAGAAAGTCACGGTCGTGCACCCGCACCCCGCGCCCGGGCAGCCGGCGCGCGAAACGGCCACCCTGCTCTCGGACAACGAAGGCGTCGTGCTCCAGTATGCGGGCCGCGTCGAAACCGGGCTGCAGGACGGCTACCTGGTGTTCCCGGCGATTCCGGCGGACTTGCGCGACCGGCCGACGCTCGTGCTCGACCTTCAGAGCGAACGCAGCGGCGCACAGACGCTCGACCTCGCCTACCTGACGGGCGGTCTCGCCTGGCATGCCGACTACGTCGGCGTCGTCGCGCCCGACGAGAAACAGATGGATCTTCACGGGCTCGTGACGCTTTCGAACACCAGCGGCACCACCTATCGCGACGCGCACATGCAGCTGGTGGCCGGCAACGTCAACCTGCCGCCTCCCATCGGGTCTGAGAACGGCGCGCCCAGCGCAGTTCCCATTCCGGCCCCGCCGCCGCAGTTCCAGCAAGAGAACTACTTCGAGTATCACCTCTACACGCTCGGGCGCACGACGACGATCGGGAACAATCAAACCAAACAGGTCGCGCTGCTGTCGGCACGCCGCGTTCCGATGCGAAAGACGCTCGAGCTGCGCGGCTCGTCGAGCTACTACTGGGGTCCGACCGCCGATCTCGGGGCGAACCTGAAAGTCGGTGTCTACGTGACGTTCGCCAACAAGGGCGGAGATCTCGGCATCCCGCTGCCCGGGGGCGTCGTGCGCCTCTACAAGAACGACGCGCGCGGGACGTCGCAGTTTCTTGGGTCGGATTCGATCGACCACACCCCGCGCAACGAGGACGTACGGCTGCACCTCGGCGACTCGTTCGACGTAACGGCCAACAAGAAGCAAACCGATTTCCACGCCAACGGCAACTGCTCGTTCGACAGCAGCTACGCGATCCTGCTCAAGAACGCCAAGACCGAACCCGTCGACGTGCTCGTGGTCGAGCCGCTTCCCGGCGACTGGTCGATTCCTCAGGAGAGCCTGCCGCACCAGAAGACCTCCAGCTCGACCGCGACGTGGACCGTGCACGTGCCGGCCGATTCGAACGCGAAACTCACCTACACCGCGCACGTGCGGCTCTGCCTGTGATCCGCCGCGCGCGTCCGGCGATTCTGTGTCTCGCGGTCGTGGCGAGCCTCGCGCGGCCGGCTTCCAGCGGCGCGGATCCCGCCGAACGCACGAGCACGCTCGCGGACCAGAGCAACGTCAACTTGACGATCTACAACGGGTCGCTAGCGCTCGTCCACGACCGGCGCCGGATCACGCTGGACAAGGACCAAAACCGTGTCGCTTGGCGCGACGTCAGCGCCAACATGGACGCAACCTCGGCGATCCTCGAAGACGTTTCGGCGCCTGGCGCCGTCCGCGTCATCGAACAGAACTTCGACTTCGATCTGCTCGGCCCGCAGGCGATCCTCGACAAGTACGTCGGCCGCGAGGTCACCGTCGTACACGAACGTGCGCTGACGGGCCGGCCGCTGCGCGAAACCGCGAAGCTGCTCGCCGACAATGACGGCGTCGTGCTGCAATATGCCGATCGTGTCGAGACCTTCGTCGACGGACACCTCGAGTTTCCGGCAATTCCGTCCGACCTGCGCGACCGGCCGACGCTCGTGCTCGATCTCCAGAGCGATACCGCCGGGGTCGCCGACCTCGACCTAAGTTACTTGACCGCGGGCCTGGCCTGGCACGCGGACTACGTCGGCGTCGTCGCGCCCGACGAATCGCACATGGACCTGAACGGACTCGTGACCCTCTCCAACACGAGCGGCACGAGCTTCGACGGCGCCCACCTGCAGCTCGTCGCCGGCAACGTGAACGTCGCTGCGATCCCGACCTACGGACAGCTGCGGACAATCGCGCGGGCGCAGTCCGCGTCGCAGTTCCAGCAGGAGAACTACTTCGAGTACCACCTCTACACGCTGCAGCGCACGACCACGATCGCCAACAACCAAACCAAACAAGTCGCGCTGCTGGCCGCCCGGAACGTGCCGATCCACAAGACGCTGGAACTCCGCGGGGCCGAATCCTACTACTACAATCGTAACGCCGATCTCGGGACGAAGCTCAAGGTCGGCGTCTACGAGACGTTTACGAACAAGGACGGCGATCTCGGCATCCCGCTGCCGGGCGGCGTCGTGCGCCTGTACAAGAACGACACGTCCGGCACCTCGCAGTTCCTGGGTTCGGACAGAATCGACCACACGCCGCGCAACGAGGACGTCCGGCTGCACCTGGGCGACTCCTTCGACGTCACGGCAAACAGGAAACAGACGGATTTCAAGCTGCCGGGAAACTGCACGTTTACCAGCAGCTACGAGATCGTCGTGAAGAACGCGAAGAGCGAGCCGGCGCAAGTGCTCGTGGTCGAGCCGATCCCGGGCGACTGGACGATCACGCAAGAGAACCTGGCGCACGAGAAAACGTCGAGTTCGACCGCGACGTGGACCCTCAACGTCCCCGCCGGCGGGAGCACGGCCCTCGACTACACCGCCGTCGTCAAGGTTTGCCTGTAGCTGCGCGGCGGCTGCTTCAGCCTGCTTCGTAGACGAGCGGCGCGGCGGCCGGAAGGGGAGGTTCAGGCGAAGTGCGGGGGCCTTGATCTTGACCGATCGAGCGGTCGAGGACGACCTGCAGACCGTCGCCGAGCAAGCTGAAGCCGAGCAGCGTCACGACGATCAAAAGTCCCGGCGCCAGGATCAGCCAGGGAGCGTTGCGCGCATCGGGCGTCAGTGCGTCTTGCAACATGTTGCCCCAGGACGCGGTCGGCGGTTGCACTCCGAGACCCAGGAACGACAGGCCGGCTTCAACCAGGATGTTGTCGCCGATGGCCAGCGTCGCTGCGACCACGACCGGCGTCAGGGCGTTGGGAATGAGGTGCCGGAAGATCAGGCGTACGGGGCCCGCGCCCAGCGCCCGCGCCGCTTCGACGAAATCGCGTTCGCGCAGCGACAGAACCTCCCCGCGAACCAGCCGCGCCACGCTCATCCAGGAGAGCAGGCCGATGATCAGGATGATCAGCGCCAGAGCAAACTTCTCCGTCAACGCCTCGACCGTGATGATCAGGAAGAAGGACGGGAATGCCAGTAACGCGTCGATGACGCGCATCATGACGGCGTCGACGCGGCCGCCGATTGCACCCGAAGTCGCGCCGTAGAGCGTTCCAAATGAAATTGCGATCAGCATCGCGGTCACGCCGACGGTCAGCGAGACGCGCGCGCCGGAAAACGCGCGCGCGAGTTCGTCGCGCCCGAGCAGATCGGTGCCCAGCGGGTGGGCGATCGACGGCGCCGTCGGCGAGCCCATCAGCGCGTGGTCGATCGCGATCGAGGACGCCGGGTACAGGAGCGGCCCGAACAGCGCGGCGAGCAGGACGATCGCGACGATGCCGATGCCCGCCAGGGCCGAACGTTCGCGCCCGAAGCGTCGCAGCGCCGAACGCATCAGTCGTACCGAATGCGGGGGTCGACGACGGCGTAGAGCACGTCGGCAAGCAGGTTACCCAGTACCACCAAGACGGCCGAGAGCAGCGTGATGCCCATGACGGTCGGATAGTCGCGGCTGAACACCGAGTCGATGCCGAGCAAGCCCATGCCCGGCAACGAGAAGACGTATTCGACGAAATAGGCACCCCCGACGAGCCCAGGCAGGGTCAAGCCGAGCAGCGTGACCGTCGGGATCAACGCGTTGCGCAGGGCGTGACGGTAGACGACCACGCGCTCCGACAGTCCCTTCGCGCGAGCGGTGCGGACGAACGGCGCCGTCAACGCTTCGATCATCGAACCGCGCTGGTAGCGCATCCAGGAAGCGAAGCTGACGAGCGAGAGTGCGGCAACCGGCAGCACGAGGTGCCGCAGGCGGTCACCGATGTCGCCTTCGTGGCCGAGCGACGTGATGCCGGAGGTCGGCAGCCAGCGCAGGTGGATTGCGAACACGTCAACGAGCACGATCCCAAGCCAAAACACCGGCGTCGCATAGGCGGCGAAGGCGAGCGCCGACGACAGGTGATCGAACCAGGAGCCGCGCTTGGTCGCAGCCAGGACGCCGACCGGAATTGCGATTGCGAGGGTAACCACGAGCGACAACGTCAAGAGTTCGAGCGTGATCGGCAGGCGCTCGAGGATTTTCGCGAAGACGGCGCGGTTGTCGACGAACGAATATCCGAGCGAGCCGTGCAGCAGCGCGAGCAGCCAGTAGAAGTACTGGACGTACCACGGTTTGTCCAGCCCGAGCTGGGCGATGAAATGCGCGCGGACGGCAGGCGTCATGCCGCGCGCTTGCTGGCCGAGTATGGCGCCCGGGCCGCCGGGCGAGAGGCCCATCAGGGCGTATGAAATGAACGAGACGAGCAGCAGCAGCGGAACCGCGCCGATCAGCCGGCGCACGATGTAAGCCGTCAAGCGCCCAGGCTCCAATCGTATACGTTCCACCAGAAGTACAAATCGGGCAGCGCCTGGCGCTGATCGATGCGCACGCGTGACGAATACGCCGCGCTGAATTTCTCGTCGTATCCCCAGAGCACGGGCAGCGTCGCGCTCGTGACCCGCTGGAAGTCGTCGTAGATCGCGCGGCGCTTGGCGAGGTCGAAGGTCTTCAGGCCCGCGCGCAGATCGCGGTCGACCTGCGGGTTGCGGTAGCCGGTCTCGTTGTTGCCGACCGGAACGGCCTGCGAGGAATCCAGGAAGGTGAACTCGTCGGGATCCGTGGTGCCTCCCCAGCCCGTCATCGCGAGCTGATAGTGCATGTCGCTGGTCTGATCGATGTAGGTCGCGTAGTCGAGCTGCTGAATGTCGACCGCGATCCCGATGGCGCGCATGTCGGCTTGAAACGCCGCGCAGACGTTGGCGAGCGTCGCATCGCCGGTCGAGTTTTTTATGCTGAAACCCAGGCGAACTCCGCCGCGGCTGCGCACGCCGTCGCGGCCTACGCGCCAACCTGCGGCGTCGAGCAGAGCGCGAGCGTGCGCCGGATCGTACGGATAGTGCGTGACCGAGTCGTCGTGCCAGGTCGTCAGCGCCCAGGGTGTCAACGCATCGTTGAGAATGACGTCGCCGTGATAGAGGCCGTCGGCGACGGCGCGCCGGTCCCAGCCGTACATCATCGCGCGCCGCACGGTCAGGTCGCGCAGGCCCGGCAGCGTGTCGTTGGTCAAGATGAAGCGGCTGTAGAGATCGGGCACGTGGTAGAACGTCAGCTTCGGATCGATCGCCCGCAGGGTCCGGTAGTCCGCCGGCGCCATCGAGGGGACGAGGTCGGCGGACCCGTCGACCATCGCGTCGACGCGCGCGTCGTTGTCGAGCACGATCCGAAACTCGATCCGCTTTATCTTCGGCGGCCCGTGCCACCAGTGCGGGTTGCGCACAAAGATCAGCGTGTCATCATGGTGCCAGCTCGCGAGGACGTAGGGACCCGTGCCGATCGGATGCTGCCCGAATGAGGAGATCCGTTGCTGCGCGGCGGGGATCTTTCCCAGCACGTGCTCGGGCAAGATCGGCGTTCCGAGGGCCTGCGCCTCGAAGAGCGCGTTCGCGTTGCTCAAATCGAAGTGGACCCGGAATGGCCCGCGGGCCGTGACCTGCTTCACGTACGTAAACTGTCCGGCATAGGGGAAGGCCACGTTTGGGTCCTGCATGGTCTTCCAGGTGAAGATGACGTCGCGCGAGTCGAATTTTGCGCCGTCGGACCAGCTGACGTCGCGCCGCAGGTTCACGTCCCAGTGCAGGTGATCGGGCGTGCTCGACCACGACGATGCCAGCCACGGAACGACCGCGAAGTGAGGGCCGAGTCCCGAGAGCCCGTCGAAGATCAAGCCGTAAAACAAGAACGACGGTTCGTTGTTCGCATAGAGCGGGTTCAGCGTGTTCGCATCGGATGGATACACGACGATCAGCGTGTCGGGGTCGCGCCCGGCCGAGGCCGAGGAGCAGGCCGAGAGAGCCGCTCCGAGGGCGCACAGCGCGAGCGCTGCGAGGATGCGGCCGGCGGTTCTCACTCCAATTCGACCGCGATGCCGCTGCCTAGTTCGACCCGTCCCACGACGGCGCCGAGCGCGTCGGGCTCGTGCAGTCCGGCTAACAACGCGGCCAGCCGCTCGGGTGCGACCGCGATCAACAGGCCGCCGCTGGTCTGGGCGTCGCTGAGCAGGAGGCGCAAGTCGGCCGGCACGCCGGTTGCGAACGTCGTGAAGGCCTCGTGCTCGCGCGCATTGTTGCGGCTCCCGCCCGGTGCGATGCCGACGCCGATCAGCTGCCGCGCCAGCTCGTAGGTGGGGACCTGGCGCGCCGCGATCCGGAACCGCACGCCGCTCGCACGCGCCATCTCGAAAGCGTGACCGAGCAGGCCGAACCCGGTGATGTCGGTGGCAGCCCGAGCTTGGGCCGCGACCATCGCGAGCGCCGCCGCGCGGTTGAGGGTCGTCATCCAGCGCACCGCCGGCGCGATTTGGACCGCGTCGATGGCGCCCTTCTTCAGCGCCGCCGACAAGATGCCGGTACCGAGCGGTTTCGTCAGCACGAGCAGGTCGCCGGGACGAGCGCCGGCGTTGGTGACGGCGCGCTTCGGATGGACCGTGCCGGTGACGGCCATGCCGTACTTGGGCTCGTCGTCCTTGAGCGTGTGGCCGCCGAGAATCGCGACGCCCGCTTCGCGCGCGATCGCGGCGCCGCCGGCGAGAATCCGCGCCAGCGTGGCGTGGCCGAGTTCTTCGATCGGGAACGTCGCGATGTTGAGTGCGGTGCGCGGCGTCGCGCCCATCGCGTAGATGTCGGAGAGTGCGTTCGTCGCAGCGATGCGGCCGAAATCGTACGGATCGTCGACGACCGGCGGAAAGAAGTCGATCGTCTGCACGAGCGCCAGCTCATCGCTCAGGCGATACACGCCGGCGTCGTCGCTGGTGGCGAAACCGACGATCACGTCGGGATCGTTCGAGGCCGGGAAGTCGCGCATCACCTGAGCCAGATCGGCCGAGCTGACTTTGCTGGAGCAGCCGCCACCCGACGTCGTCATCGTGAGCCGCAGAGCGGCATCGGTGGCCACGCCTATTTCTTCGCGCACACGGACGCCCGCGGTCCGAAGCCCAGCGCCCCGAAGACGAAATGGCCGAACATGCATTTTGCTGCGTGAAGTCGTTGGCCGCTCCCTTCGTGGGCGTGCTACGATGGGCGCGAAATGCCGAAGCAGTTGCTGTTCATTCCGGGGCCGGTGACCTGCGCACCCGAGGTCCTCGCCGCCCTCGCGCAGCCGCTCATCGACCACCGCGGGCCTGAGTTCGCCGGGATCCTGGAGCGCGTGGCGCGCGGCATGGCGCCGATCTTCGGCACGTCCTGCGAGGTCGTCGTGCTCGGTTCGTCCGGTTCGGGGGGTCTGGAAGCTGCGGTGGCCAGCGCCTTCTCGCCGGGGCAGCGGGTGCTCGCCGCGCCCGTCGGTGTGTTCGGGAAGCGCCTCGCTGCGATCGCAACGACCTACGGCCTGCAGGTGGAAACGCTCGACACACCGCTCGGCCAGGCGGTCGACCCCAGCCTGCTCGCGGCCCGGCTGCGGGCCGACCGTGGAGGCGAGATCGCCGGCCTCTTGCTGACCCACAACGAGACCTCGACCGGGGTGCAGAACGACATGGCGGCACTCGCCGCTGCGATCGGCGATCATCCCGCAACCGTGGTCGTCGATTCGGTGAGCGGTCTCGGCGCTTCGCCCTTCGAGATGGACCGCTGGAAGTGCGATATCGTCGTCACCGCCTCGCAGAAGGCGCTGGGGGTTCCGCCGGGCCTGGCGCTGGTGGCGGTCAGCGCGCGCGGCTGGGAGCGCGTCGCGTCGGCGCGCGCGCCGCGTTTCTACTTCGATCTGCTCAAAGCGCGCGAGTTCGCAAAGCAGGGCCAGACGCCGTGGACGCCGCCCGTTTCGTTGCTGTTCGCGCTCGACGCGGCGATCGAACGCTACAACGCCGAGGGCGCGGAGCGCGCCTACGCGCGTCACGAGCGCTACGCGCGCGCGATTCGCCGGTTCGCCGCGGCCGCCGGCATCGATCTGGTGTCGGCCGCGGGCGCGCACTCGGTGACGGTGGTCGCAATGTACGCCCCGGCCGGCTGCGATGTCGCGGCCGTTCGCAACGCACTGCGCGAGCAGCACGGCATCGTGATCGGCGGC
>Ga0302325_10014991_pt1 | contig 16499 bp, 14 predicted proteins | sample Palsa_T0_2_FD_201948 | JGI IMG/M metagenome (GOLD analysis project Ga0302325, IMG submission 201948) | Peat permafrost microbial communities from Stordalen Mire near Abisko, Sweden - Palsa_T0_2 | ecosystem: Environmental > Terrestrial > Soil > Palsa > Peat permafrost | place: Sweden: Abisko... | reverse complement strand
GCACCAACCACATAGACGACGATGGCGCTCGCTCCTATACGCTGGCCGAGTGACCGGTGGAACCGAACCCGCCGGCGCCGCGCGTGCTTGGGCGGGAAAAATCCTCAACCACGCAGATGCTCGGCCGAAGGATCGGCATAAAAAGCAGCTGGGCTATCCGGTCCCCGGGGTTAATGGTCACCGCTTCGCCGTTCGGACCGCTGCGATTCCAACAGCTCAAAAAGATCTGGCCGGTGAAATCTGCATCCAGCAAGCCGACCAGATTTCCCAAAACGAGACCGCGGTGACCGAGACCCGAACGCGGCAGGATAACCGCGGCAACGTTTGGGTCGCCGATATGAATCGCGATTCCGCTCGGCACGAGCACAGCCGGTGACTCCGACTCCAAAATGAGCGGTTCATCGAGACAAGCAAGGAGGTCGATCGCGGCTGCCATCTCCGACTGATAGCGAGGCAATCCCCACGTTCGAATTCGCTCGTCGAGAACACGGAGCTCAACCTCCAGTTGGGACGACATGTCGTATCTCAAAATCCTTCGGCGGGATGCCGGCCCCGTGTGCGGTGGTCGATGTGGCGATGCGAGGATCCGATTCGCCTAACGCGGCTAAATTAGGTCACGTGCGCGACCGAACATTCTAAGGCAAGAGGTAAACATCACTTTTTCTAGCCCCCACGCCCCGTGGAGAGGCGCACGGTCGACTATGCGGCATTTTAACTCGGCTTCGATCATTTTTCTCAGCGTCGGGCTCGGTAGCCTCGCCACCGGCTGCTCCGGCGGCGGCGGCGGCCTAATCGGAGCCTTGACCTCACATCCGTCATCGACCCCGACCCCGATGCCGGCGCCGACGTCCGACGACGTCAGCGAGACGGCCCAGCGCTCGGATGCGCTCGTCGATTCTATCGGAATCAACACGCATCTCGGCAGAAGCGACTCTCCGTACATCGCTTCCAATTTCGCAGCGTTGAATTCGTTGATGACGGGCCTCGGCATTCGGCACGTCCGCGACCAGGCGTTTGCGCCCGGCAACAACACTGCCCTGTGCAGTGAGGAAAGCTCGCTAGCGGCAAGCAATATCAAATTTGATTTCTATTCGGATCCGGACGTCCCGACGTCCACCTTGTCGTCGTGGACGTCGTGCGTCGGCACTGCGCTCGAAGCTTACGAGGGTCCAAACGAATACGACATCGAGCACCCGTCGAGCGACACGAATTGGCCGGCGACGCTCTCATCGTATCAGCAAAGTCTGTATGCAGCGGTCAAGGGCAATGCAGCTAGCGCATCGATTCCCGTCATTGCGCCGTCACTCACGACGTTAAGCGCGTACAACGCGGTCGGCGACCTGTCGGACTTTGTCGACTACGGCAACACGCATACGGGCTACAGCGGCTACAATCCGGGTACGTCCGGTTGGGGACCCGACGGTTACGGAAGCATAGCGTACCGGCTCTCCGGGGCTGCTGTGGAAGCCGGATCGAAGCCGGTGATGGCGACCGAAACCGGTTACACCACGGCTGCTTTGGCCGACGGCGTCAACCTTGCCGTTCAGGCGAAGTACCTCCCTCGGTTGGTGATCGAAACGTACCTGGCGGGATTACCGCGCACGTATGTGTACGAGCTTACGGACGAACCCGAAGACAGCGGCCTAACGGGATCATTTGGCTTGGTAACGAGCTCGCTTGCACCAAAACCGGCGTATACGGCGCTGCAGAGCCTCATCTCCCTGCTGGCGGATCCCGGTGAGACGTTCACACCTGCGACGGTATCGTTCGTGGTGACGGGGGCTCCGGCCGACGTGCGGCACGCGACCTTCGAAAAGCAAGACGGGAGTCTCTTCATCGCCTTCTGGCGCGAAGATGAGGGCTGGAATCCGACGACGGAGACGACGATAACGGTTGCTCCGGTCAATGTCGGGATTCGACTCGACAGCGCGCCGTCGGCGGTCACCGAGTACAGCTACAACGCTGCCTACACTCTCGCGCCGCAAACGCTGACGCCGTCGGCGTCGCTGGCGCTCACCGTAACCGACAGCGTCCAGATCTTGCACATCGTACCTGCAGGTAGCACGAGCGCGCACGCGCGCAAGTGATCTCGATCACTTCTCGCTAACTGTGACGGAGCATCGCGCGTTGGCGCGCGCCGTACCTACGAGCGCGACCCTAAAGCCCTAATGTAAGTCGGGGGAGTCCTATTCTCCCCGACACGAACGATCGCTGCCCCAAGGCTTCTTCGGCGCGCGGCTTCGTGCGTTCGGCGGTGGATCGCTCCATGTTTTCCCGGCGCTTCATTTTTCTTTTGACGATCGTTCCGCTCGTCGCCGTTTCGATCGGGTGCAGCGGCGGCGGTTCTTCGTTGCCTCCAATGGTCCGAACCGTGTCGCAAGTTCAGCCTAGTGCGGCCGTTCCTATTCCCACCGCGACATCGTCGCCCACGCCGGCGTCGACGGTTGCGCCGTCGCCGCGGCCGTCGTCGTCCGTTGCGCCGAGCTCAACTCCGACCGCAACGCCGGCAGCGATCGCAAGTTCCACATCTACGCCGCCGTCAACGCCTACGGGAACACCCACACCCGGACCGCAGCCAACACCGCCGCCGGCGTCGATGCCCATCCCAACAGCGATGCCGACGGCAACAGCGACACCGACACCGGCACCAACGCCGAAGCCGAGCCCAAGGCCAACGGCAACCGCTACGCCGACGCCGTCACCGGCTCCGAGCCCTACGCCGACGCCCGCGTTCGTCGACTGGCCGATGTACCAATTCGATGCGGCACACGACGGTTACAATCCGGATACGTCCGCAATTACGACCGCGTCGCTGCCACGGTTACATCTCGCATGGCAAGTCGCTATGGGCGGCGGAGCGCAGTCCCAGCCGATCGTTGCCACGAATATCGCGGGCCATACGGCGTTATTGATCGTCGGATCGCACGGCACGCTGAAAGCCTACGATGCGCTGAGCGGCGCCTTGATTTGGCAGCAAGCGCTGCCGACGCAGAGCGTTCAAGCCTGCGGGACGGCCGGCATCGCCGGAACGGCGCTGTACGACGCGACGCTCGGCGAAGTCTTCGTTGCGGCGGGCAACGGATCGTCGCCGAACCATGTCGTGATGTACGGACTGAGCGTAGCAACCGGAGCGATCGCCGGTTCGGTCGACGTGACGCCGAATTTAGTCAACGGCGAGGATACGACGGGCCACACCGGCGTAACGCTTGCGAACGGTCTGCTCTACGTCGGCACGGGCTCGAATTGCGAGGACGGCACGACGTCGACGTACCCGAATTGGTTAGGCCGCGTCGCCGCCGTCAATCCGTCGAACATGACGCTGGTCAGCACGTTTTATACGGTGTACGGGCAAGGCGGAACCAGTTACGGCGGCGGTGGCGTGTGGTCGTGGGGCGGCGTCTCCGCCGACACGAGCGGCAACATCTACGCCTCGACCGGCAACGCCGAGACGGACGACCCGGCAGGGGCGACGCCGCCGCCGCCGATCGTCCTCGCTCCGAACGAACAGGCCGGCTACGCCGAACATCTGATCAAGCTCTCCGCCAACCTCTCGACCGTCGAAGACTCAAACTATCCCGGCTTCAACTTCAACATCGGCCGCAGCAATCTCGATTACACCGGGGTTCCGGTGCTCTTCCAGCCGCCCATCGGCTCCGGTTGTTCCGATCTGCTCTCGGCGACGCAGGCCAAGGGCGGGGTGCTCGTGATCAACGATACGACCAATCTCAATCCCCCGGTTGCGACGTACGCGTTCTCGACTCCGAGCGGGTACCCGTACTACATCGGAAACCCGGGCTATTCTCCGAGCACGGGGCTCCTCTATGCGCCGATCAGCTCGGCCGGAGCCGGGAGTTCGATGCAACCGCCGGGCATCGCCGCGATCGGAAACTGCGGACAGTCAATCGTCTGGAGCGATCAGTTCGGTCCTGACTCGGCCGCCTACGGCCAAAGCGCCACGCCGCGGTCTCCACCGACGGTCACCTCCGGCGGAGTCGTCTTCATGGGGACGCCGTGCACGCCGAACAGCAGCAATACCGGATGCGCGTCGCCCGGGAGCACGATTGCAGGTGCGCTGTGGGCGGTCGATGCGAACACGGGCACGGTGCTCAACGGAAGCAATCCGTTGGTGGTAACGGCCGACCGCATCTGGATGCCGCCCACCGTCGACGGCGACTGGATGTGGCTCGTCGACAACAGCGGGAACCTCTATGCGTTCACGATCGATACGTCCGTGCCGGCCTCATCGGTACGCCGCGCGCGCCAGATTCCGCGGCCGTACGTCATCCACCCGGACTAGCGACCTTACGCTGCCGCCACGTCGGGTAGATCGGCCACGAGTTGCGGCTCGCGTTCCTCTTCGACGCCGACCGAAGTTCCCGCAAGACACCACAGCAGCAAACTGCCGATGCCGCTGTAGACGTCGTTCGACGCCTGCCATCCGAGCAGCGCGACGCTGCACGCGACGGTCAACGATGCGTTGTTTCGGCCATCGACGTCGCCATGGTCGATCGCGTACCGCCGCTGCCGCCACCCATACCACAAGATGATGGAGAGCGCCATGTAGAACAGGATCCCTCCGGGGATGCCGAGCTCGATCAGTCGCGCCAGATATCCGCTGTCGAAGTTCGTGGTTGATGCCCGAGAGCTCGTGAGTTTTGTCGAGGTTCCGACGACGCCTAAGCCTTCGCCGAGCGGAGCGCCAAGGAACTCTTGAATCCCGTCCATGTAGACGCGTTGACGATCGTTCGCCGACTTGTCGTTCGACAGATCTCCGAGCGTATCGACGCGCTGCGCGAGGCGAGTGAGTGCGAGATCGTCGCCCGTGATCGTCGGGATCGCGAGGATCGCCATGCATGCGAGCGCTGCGAGCCCGAGAAAGCCTGAGAGCACGGCCGTCCGGCGCGCACACAGCACGAAATACAGAATGGCGCCGATGGCGAAAGCGAGCCAGCCCGACCGCACGAACGAAAGGGCGAATGCGACGCACCAGATCGCGCTCTGCGCGAGCAGGAGCGGGCGGCGAATGGTGAATCGCGGCAGCGCGAGCAGCAGCGCGAAGGTCATGAACGCACCGAACGGTGCCGGCGCGTTGAGCGTGCTGAAGACGCGGATCTGGAACGGATACGGGGCTCCGGCACTATCGAGACCCGAATTTACGAGCCAGTAGCAATCCCACGCCGGCGCCAATGCATATTGAATGATGCCGTAGATGGCGACGACCGTGGTAATGGGGAACAGCGCGCGCTCGAGCCGCAGCCGCTTGAGGGCCGACGGCAGGCCGGTCGTCGAGATCCACAGACCCACGGCCATCGGCACCACGAAATTGGCGAACGTGTACGCGCCCGACGTTGCGTTCAACGTGACCGCCGAGCCGGCGAGCCCGTAGAGAAACGCCCCGAGCCAGCACCAGGCTGCCAGCATCAACGGCAGCGGGATCCGCTGCCAACGCCCGCCGACGATGAGGGAGATGACGTGCGGCAGTACGGCCAGCAGGGGTAGGACCGACACCGGATCGATGTCCGAATAGCCTTCGCGAAACTCGTAGAGGCGGCGAAGCTCCGGGTTGATCGCCCACAATCCGATCACGGCCAGCGAGTACACCCACATAAACTTCATGCCGCGCCGAAGAGCTTTCTCGTCAACGGCGCCGCCAGCACGGGGTCAAAGCGGCGCGGTAAGATGCGGCGCACGAGCGTCAGATCCGTTTCGGTGAGGAATCGGACGGCGCCGAGCGCCGCGACGAACGTTACCGCGTACGCGATTCCAAGCGACGCGAGCGCCGCCAAGCTCAACATGCGATGCGCGGCGTGAAGCGGGACTACGGCGTAGAGGCTCGCGGTCACCGCGACCGCGATCGCGGTGGCCGCCGACAGCCGCGCGATCCAGAAACCCATCAGGATGCCCCCCGAACCCGCCCCGCTGCGGACGACGGTGTAGCCGAAGGAGAACGCTCCGGCGAGTACGCCGCATCCGAGACCCCCGAGAACCCCGGCAAGACCGAAGTGCGGCGTCAGCAACACCGAGATGCCGAGATCGACGCCCGCATAGACGAGCGCGTACGAAGCCTCGAACTGCGGCCGGCCGAGCCCCCGCAGACCGGTAATTGCTACGGTCACGAAGTTTTCGACCAAGTACACGCCGGCCATGGCGATCACGACGGCATACAGCGTCGGCCCATTTACCGACCGGTTGCCAAGCCACAGATTCAACACCACCGGTGCGGTCGCGACGAGCAATCCCATGACGGCAAACGACGTTACCGAGAGAAAGCGGTGGGCCGTAGCGATCGTGGCGCGCGAGCGTACGGATCCGTGACGGTACTCGATCGCCGTGACGGCCGGAAGGAGGGCGCTATTGAAATGAAACGCCAAAGCCTTGACGCAGCGCGCGAGCCGGCTTCCGATATCGAACACGGCGACCGATTCCACCCCGGCGAAATATCCAAGGATCAACATCGGCGTCTCGCAGTTCACGAGATTTGCGATCGTGCTGATCTGCACCCAGCCGCCGAACGAGAGCATGCGACGGACGAGACTCTTGGACAGCGTCCACGGCGCGACGAGCGATCCTCCACAGGTGCGGTAAATCGCCACCTGACCGATGAGTGCGGCGACGGCGACTTGAACGAACGATCCGACGAGCATCCCCTTCAACCCAAATCCCATCGCGAGCGAGAAGCCGATCGTCGCGGTGCTCGTAATCGACCCGACCGCGTTGGCGAACGCGGTGAGCCGTAGGAGTCCCAGTCCATTCAGCGTCGCGGAGAAGCTGCCCCAGAACGTCAGGCTGCATGCGAAGTACAGCGTAAACCCGAGCAGCATCGCCGGAGCGATCCGGTGCAGCTCGGCCGGCATCTTCAAATGCGAAAGCAACGCGGGCCCGGCCAGCGCCGCGACGCCCAGCACGACGACCGAGAGGCAGAAATAGTACAGCATCCCGATCGTCGCAGCCGAACGGACGCCGTGCCGGTCTTTGTTCGCCCAGCTTTCGGCGACATGCTTCGTCACGCTCGGTCCGATGCCGAAGTCGGCAAAGAGCGTGAATCGCACGATCGTCATCATGAGGCTCCAGAAGCCATAGGCGGCGATGCCCAGATGAACGAGAATCGCCGGCGTCAACGCCAAGAAGAACAGCGCCGAGACGATCTGCAAGACGCCCGACGTGAGTGCCCCGCTTAGAACCTGATGGCCCGCTCCACGAGCGGGCTCCGCTTCAGACACGGGAGAGCGCGGACCGGGGTTCGGCCGTGATCGTTACGATCGCCGGCCCATCCTTAGGGGCGCGCAGTTGTTTCTGCTGCTGTGTCGTCACGACGCCGAGAAGCACCGCCCGAAGCGATCGCAGGACCTCGGCAAGCTCGCCATCTTCGGGGCGAACCGCTCGGCCGGCGCGCAACGCGACGATGACGCCGTCGACGAACGGGCCGAACCGCAGGGCCATCGGATCGGCTTGAAAGCTCGGAGCATCGATGATAACGACGTCCACGGATGCCCGCCACTTTTGCATGCGCGCTTCGAAATCGCCGGCCGACGGATTTTGGGAGAATCCGCTCGAGTTCAGCATCATCACCGTCTCCGGAACTTGCATCTTCTTGCGGCTCGTTCCGAGTGCCACATAGCCGACGCGATACGCGGCCTCGAGGAATTGCCCGGCGAGCTCGACGGCGACCCGTTCGGTATTGTCTTCGTTCGTTGCTCCCGCGACGAGAATCGCTGCCGGAAGCGTCAGGCGGGAGGACGCCACCGCCACAGCCTTGCTCAGCCGTTGCGACGTCTCGGACTTCTTCTTGAAGAATTTCATCGGGCAAGCGCTCCAATTACCGGGATCCCATAGATGTCGCGGATGCTGCTCTCGTCGTAGAACCGGCGGCGCGTACGATCGACCAGTAACGTGATGCTCACGGCCGCCCACAGCGTCATGATCCCAAGACCCACGAGTACGAACGTGCGCGCCGTAAAGAGCGCGGGTTCGGCGAAACTCGCATGGTCGATGACGACGACCGAGCCGGTCGAAGCGGCCTGAGCGCGATCCGCAAGCGTCTGCGCGAGCGTAGCGGCGAGGACGCCATAGGCCGTCTGCGCGTTTTGACGATCGCGCCGCAGGCGCGCGACGCGGGCCGCAATCCCGCCGGCACCGACTTGTTGCTCGAGCGAGCCGATGGTACCGTCGATGCTCGCGAGTCTTGCTTGGTCGCTATCGTATTGGCCGTCCGCCTTGACGAGTGCGGCTTCGGCGGCGACGTAGTTGGCGTCCGAGCTCGGGCCGGCGGCGACGACGCGCGAGCGCGCAACCGCTACGGCTTGACGCTCCGCAGCGACCGTTCGCTGCAACTCGTCGAGGCCGGGATATCCGGCCCGGGCGAAACTCGTCGTGTGCTGAAGGTCGGCGTTGTCGGCGCCGTAGCGGCCCCAGACGTCCCGGTAGACGACGTCAGTGTTGAGAATGTCGCGCAGCGCGAGCGGCTCGGCTTGCTTGACGCCGAGCCCATACTGACTCGCGAGCGCCGCATCGGATCTCATCGCGGCGACCGTCTCGTCGCGCTGGGCGCGGAGCGCGATCAGCCGCTCGTACACCGAAACGGCCTGATTCGTACCGGCCCCGTCGCTTTCGACGTCGATGTACGGGTATTCGCGCGCCGCAGATTGGAGCTGCGCATCGTAGCTCGCCAACTGCGCCGCACGGGTGGTTGACTGCCGGCGAAGATCGACGATGAGCGAATCGAACCGCTTCGTCGCGATCTCGCGGTAGAAGCGGGTGATCTCGTCGGCCAGATCGTTCACGCCCCGGATGGCGCCCTCGGGCGTATCCGATTTGAACGTGACCGGCATGACGTTTGAGTCGGTCGTTACTTTCGCCTTGATGCGCGCACGGAACCAGATCCAGTCTTCATCCGTCTTGAGGTCTTTTTCCAAGCGCGTCAAGACGGTCGCGCTCGTGGCGAGCGTGGGAAGGTCGTCGGAGAGCAGCGGCTTCGTGGCAGTCATTGGAACTTGCGAATTCGTCGACTGCGGAGGCTCGGCGACTTCGAGAATGGTCGCGGTTCCGACGTAGTTCTGATGCAAGACCAGCGCGACGATCACCGAGAGCACGATTCCGGCGAGCAGGATGCCGCAGAAGAGCATCTTGCGCCGCCACAGGATCGTCGCTACCGGGAGCGAGTTTGGGGGAGTCATACTGCAATCTCCGTGTCTTTGTCGGCCGTGAAGGTTGAGCGCCGGGTCGTGAGCCCCCGACCCACACCGTAGTAATCGACGCCGTTAGCCGAAAGCGCCGCGCCGTCGAGGGCATTACGGCCGTCGACCACGATGCGCTTGCGCAACCGCGCCGCGATCGCGTGGGCGGGAACGTTCTTGAACTCGGGCCAGTCGGTGAGCACCAAAAGCGCGTCTGCGTCGAGCACGTCCAGCGCCGAGGCGGCGAGCTCGCAGCGCACGAGCACGTGCGAACTTCCGACCGCGGGGTCGAAGGCGCGAACCGAAGCGCCTTCCTCGAGCAACGCATCGACCATCGAGATCGCAAGCGAGTGGCGAACGTCGTCGGTCCCCGCCTTGAACGTCAGGCCCCATACGCCGATGTGCGCGCCCGCGAAGCTGCCGCCGAGCGCGTTCCGCAGCTTGGCAATGACGCGGCGCGGTTGCTTCCAGTTGACGCGCAAGGTCGATTCGAACAGGTCTCGGGCAGCGCCGACCTTGACTGCCGTGTGCACGATCGAGCGCAAGTCCTTGTCGAAGCACGGGCCGCCGAACCCGATGCCCGGCGCGAGCGACGCGCCGCCGATGCGGCGATCCGCGCCAACCGCCTCGAGCACCTTCAGAGCGTCGGCGCCGAGCTTGTCGCACATGTCTGCGATCTCGTTGGCAAAGCTGATCTTGAGCGCGAGATAGCCGTTGGAAACGTTCTTGACGAGCTCCGATTCGCGCGGGCTCGTGATGTAGACCGGCGCGTCGATCGACTCCAGTATCGCGGCGTACGCTTGGGCGACGTTCTGATCGTACGCGCCGACCACGATGCGGTCGGGATGCATGAAATCGCGGACCGCCGAGCCTTCGCGGAAGAACTCGGGCGAGTACACCAGGCCGACGCGATCGCCGAGCATATTGCGAATGCGATCGGTGGTGCCCGGAGGCACGGTGGAACGCAGGACGATCGTCTTTCCGCGCAGATCGAGCGCGGCAAGCGATTCGATCGCAGTCTTCAAGAAGGAAAGATCCGCTTCGCCCGAGTCCGTCGTGGGCGTTCCGACCGTGATGACGATGAAACGCGACGGACCCACCGCGGCAGCGAGCTCTTCGACGAAGTTGAGCCGTCCCGCCCGCAGCTGCCGAGTGAGCGCGGCCGCGAGGCCGTCCTCGTTATACGGGGTTTGGCCGCGCTGCAGGCCGCGGATGCGCTCGCGGATGACGTCGTATCCTATGACCGAATGGCCGCAGGCGGCAAAGCCGATCGAGCAAGCCATCCCCGCATATCCGGTGCCGATGACGCAGACCGTCGAGGCAGCCTTACGTTGCCGGCTCAAAACAGGAACGCTCGCGCGGCGTTGATGGTTTCGATGACCGGCGTTGCATCCAGGCGATGACCCTCGGGGACGAAGATCATGTCGCCGTCGTTCAACGCGACGTTTGCGGTCAGGTCGCCGTGGACGAGCTTCGCGAGATCGACGTAGCGCGCGTCGCCGTCGTGCGAGACGATGCGGATGTGCTTGACGTCGGCCCATTTGGTTGGGCCGCCGGCTGAATAGAGCGCGCTCAAGAGCGTCGTGTCGTTTTTCAAGATGACTTCGCCGGGCGTCGAGACCATCCCGAACACGTTGACGTGAGGAGCGGCTTGCAGGGTCAACACGTCGCCGTTTTCCGCGGGTGCGGTGAACTCTGCGCCGGCCGACGAGATGACCCGTTCGTTGCCCGCGCGCTCGAGGACGATGTGCGATAAGGACGTCGTGGGCGAAAACGAGCCCGCTTCCTCGACTGCTTCGGTGAGCGATTCGCCGGGATAGATGTAGACGGGGCCCGGCGTTCTCACGTCGCCGATGATGTCGACGCGGACGGGCTTGTCGATTAGGGTCACGAGGTCGCCCGGCTGAAGCGTCGGACCGGATTCGCCCGTGCGGCCGAGCTCCTCGACGTTGAAGGTTCCCATGCTGTGACCGTCGCGTTCGAGGCCAACCGCGCGCAAGTCGATGGCGGTCACCGCGGCGCTCGACGCGCGCGAGCCGGAGCTCGTCTCTTGAAAGAAGTCTCCGATTGCCGAGACCAAATGTTCGCTCGGCTCGAACGCGATCGTTCCGACCCGCGAGCCGGTAAAGAAGATGTTGCGTCCCTCTGCGGTGACCCGCACCAGAACGCTTGGCGAGATCATGACGCGCCCGAGCGCGTCCCGAACGCGTTGCGCGATCGCGTTCGAGCTCAGCCCTTCGACGTGGAGCTCACCCGCAACGGGAAGGGAAATGTCGCCGTCGCTCGTCACGGTCGCAGACGTCGAGAGGTCCGGGTGATTGTACACGGTCACGTCAACGTGGTCGCCGGCGTGAACGACCGTTTCGGCGCTCGCGCGCGCTCCGCACAGGCACAGCACAGAGACGAGCGTCGCAGTAGTAATGAGGCGGATTCGCTGAGTTGGCAAGGACTTCACCCTTTTCTGACCGTTAGCGCCGGCTCGCGCCGAACTCGAGAAACGTGACGTGGTCGTCTACGGAAAGCGACAGGGCCGCCCCAGCTCGATTGAGCTCGCGAGGCCTTAACTTTCCATCGTCACCAAACGTCAAGATTTGAGGCTCGGGCAGCGGTCCGGCGATGGACACTTGTACGGGAGCGACGGTTAAGAATGCGTTCATCTCGATGTCGTACGATGACGCCTCGCGCCACAGCGCCATGACGAACCGGCCGTCGCCGCGCTCGAAAAGCACGTGATGTACGTCGGCGACGTCGGTCTGTACCGTTACCGGAAGGGCGTCGTAGCGCGGGGCGTCCTGGCCCTTCGGTCCACCGATCTCCCAGAGGGTCGCTGCCAACGCGTAGAACGCCGGCCGGCGCTCGAGATCGCCGGTCATCAGGCCGTAATGGGCGTCCTTGCCTCTGCCCTCGTCGAGCAGTTCGTAGATGTACGTGCGCGCGACGCCGGCGCGGAAGTGCTCGAGCAGCAGCCGCGGCGTGTAGCGGGCCTCGATGACGGCCGGAACGCCGCCGTGAATCGAGAGATCGGTGAAATAGCCCGTTTCGGTCGTGACGATCGGGTGCGTTCCGCTCACCTGACGAGTCGCCGCGAGATTGTACGGGATGCTCCCGAAGCGCGATCCAAACGCGAGTCCGCCCCAACCCGGAGTCCCTGGGTTGTGGCCGCCCGGGTAATCGTGCAAATTCCCGAAGTCGACGAGCGAACTGAGGTCGCCGATGACGGCGTAGCCCTTGGGCTGTGCCTGCGACGGCCCGATCACCGGCACGTGGGCGGCCGTTGCGGCGTCGCGCACGACGCCCATGAACGACCGCAGCGTGCTAACTGCGTCGGGCGACGACAGCTTCAGCTCGTTGGGCGCTTCGAACGCTTCGATTCCGGCGACGCGCTGCGGATAGGACGAGATGAGTTGCTCCGACTCGCCGAGGTTGGTGATGAGATCGAGCCGTACGCCCGACGCGGCGAGCTCGTTCAAATGGGCATAGTACGGGGCCCAATCGCTGTCGAACAAACCATCGCGGACGTGGCGCACGCCGAGCTCGGCGATCGCATCGCGAACTTCGGGCCAGCGCTGAACGTACGGCGTCTCCTTGTAATGAAGGTGGACGTTCACGCCGAGGGCGTCGACGAATGACGGTCCCCAATACACGGGCTCGGCGCCGGCTGCGGCCGGCCTCGCAAAAAACGCGAAGGCCGTCAACGCGATGACCGCGCGAGCGGCCGTTTTCACGATCGGTACACGCCCAAGCTCGGCTGCGTTTGCTGGCCCGGCGGTGCTAGCGGCGCGGCCGCTCGATACACGACCGCGCGGAACACTTTTGCGAGGTGGGTGATTTCAAACGCGGCGGCATCGCGGACTGCGGCTGCGCGCGCAGATTGCAAACGTGCCGGATCGCGCAGAAAGCCGAGGATCGCGGCTGCGTACGCGGCCTCGTCACCGGCCGGCACCTTCGCACCCGATTCGCCGTCCGTAAAGGCTTCGCAGGCGCCCGCGTCTGCGAACGCGACGACCGGGACGCCGCACGCCATCGCTTCGATTATCGTACGTCCGAACGGCTCGCGCTCGGAGCAGTTGCAGCTCATATCCGAGGCGGCGTAGACGTAGCGCGGATCGTCCTGCCAAGGGACGAAGTGAACGCGTGCTTCGGCTTTTTGCTCCGCGACCAGCGCTTGCAGTTCGGGATAAAAGCCCGCATCGTTACCGAAGATCGGGCTCCCCGCCACGACAAAATGTGCGTCGATTTCTTTGCGAACGAGCGCGGCCGCACGCAAGAACCGGTCCTGTCCCTTCCATCGTGCGATCCGGCCGACCAGCGAAACGACCGGCAACCCGTCGTCGGGAATGCCCATTTTCTCGCGTGCTTCGCCGCGCGACGGCAACGTCGTGTACTTCGAGAGATCGATCGGCGAATAGAGCACCGTGGTTTGCGGCAGGTCGAGGCTCTCGGCCGCCGCCTTCGAGCACGTCATCCGCTCGGTGGAGCATGCCCGGCTGATCTCGCGCGTCACCAGACGCGCAAAGCCGGTAGGAATGTCGCGGACGTTGTTGATGCACGGCAAGCCGAGCGCCTTTGCGGCGAGCGAACCGACGATGTGTGCCTTCATCGAGTTGGTGAGCACCACGTCGGGCTCGACCGCGCGCAGATGTTTTGCGAGTCGCAGTGCGAACGCAGGCGTGGCCAGCATGCCGCTGAGCTTCGGCCTCGAACGGGTCGAGCGGGCCATCGATCCGGACATCGGTACGATGGTTACCGAGCGGAAGCGCGACCGGAGAAGGTCGGCGAACTCGCCGTCCTCGAGAAGAAAGATGTGCGGCTCGATGTCGGGCGGCAACGCCTCGAGCTGCAAGAATAGACTGATCTCGCCGCCGCCGGGCGTTCCACCATGATGGTTGACGACCGCGAGCCTGATCATCGAAGCGAAGCCGCGAGGACGGTTTCCGGCATTACGTCCGTGCCGCCATCTTGCACCGACGAGGCCGTTGCGATGTTTGCGACCAGCGCGCGCATCGTTGCGATGAAGGTTTCCTTCGAGAACCGGAGCGCATGCTCGCGAATTGCGGCCGGATCGAACGACATCGATTCGAAGCGGACGATGGCGGCGCACACGTCGTCGACGGTCTGGCGCCGGAACAGCACGCCGGTCGTTCCGTCGATCACGGTTTCAAGGGCGCCCCCGTCTCCGTACGCGATCACCGGCCGGCCGCAAGCGTTCATCTCGAGGACCGTCATTCCGAAATCTTCGAACTGCGGGAAGATCAGCGCGCGCGCTCCGCGCATCAACGCGACGAGCTCGGCGTCGGCGACCTTGCCGCGGATCTCCACGTTGGGGTTGCTCGCGGACAGTTTCTCGGTCCCGTCGCCGACGACGACGACGCGGCGGCCCAGCCGTTCGGCGGCCGCGATCGCAAGGTCGATCCGCTTGTACGGGACGTTGCGACCGGCGACGAGGTAGTAATCGCCCACCGAAGCGCCAGGCGTGAACCGCTCGGTGTCGATCGGCGGGTGCAGGACAGCGCTCGACCGGCGGTAGTGCTTCCAGACGCGGTGCTTCGTGACGCCGCTATTGACGAGGAAGTGGTCGACCCGCGACACGGTCGCAAGGTCCCACATGCGTAGCGCCGCCAGGATCTGGCGAACGAACGGTCGCGCCGCCCAAGGCGCCCGGTACACTTCTTCGTTCGGGCGTTCCCACAAGGCTCGCATCGGCGTATGGCAGTAGCAAATATGCACCTGACCCGCGCTGCGCAAGACGCCCTTCGCGAGCGCGTGATGCGAGGAGATGATGACATCGAAGCTGCTCAGATCGAAGCCTTCGATCGCGCTCGGATAAAGCGGCAGCAACGCTTTCGAGAAGCGCACGGCTCCCGGGATCGCTTGCAGCCAAGAACGGCGGACACGCGATGCGAGCGACACCGGGCCGCGTTTGGGGCAGTACAAGATCGCGAAGACCGGCGCGCTTGGAAACGCTTCTGCCAGCACTTCCACGACGCGCTCAGCGCCGCCGGATTGCACCATCGTGTCCGAGACGATCGCGACCCGCATCAGTGAGCCCCTCTCGCACGAACGACCGCCGGAATCGTCGCGAGCACGATCTTCAGATCCGTGAGCGGCGACCACGAGTCGACGTAGGCGTTGTCCATGTCCATCCACTCGTCGAAGTGAACAGACGAGCGACCCGAGATCTGCCAGGAGCACGTGATTCCCGGCTTGACGAGCAGCCGGCGCAGGGCGTAGTTGCTATAGTGCGCGACTTCGCTCGGCAGCGGGGGCCGGGGTCCGACGACCGACATGTCGCCACGCAGTACGCAGAGGAAGTTCGGCAGTTCGTCGATGCTGGTGCGGCGCAGGAAGCGGCCGACCGGGAAGGTCCGGGGATCGTTCTTCATCTTGAAGACCGGTCCCGAGACTTCGTTGAATTGACGGAGCTCAGCGTGCATGAGCTCCGCCCCCGTCACCATCGTCCGGAGTTTGATGATCCGGAACGAGCGGCCGTCCTTACCGATGCGGAGTTGCGAGAAGAACGGACCGCCCTTGGAAGTTGCCATCACCGCGAGTGCAGCCACGATGATGATCGGCGAGGTCAGGATGAGCGCTAGCGAGGCGACGCAGATGTCGATGACTCGTTTGGCTACGTGCCAGGACCGTGGGATGACGCGATGCTCGGTAGTTTGAACGGCGCGCGGAACTAGATACCCGAACTCCGTTCTGGGCTCGATGACCATGAGCGCGCGACGCTCTTACTGAGCGCTTGTCGGAAAGAAGACGACCGTGAACAGGGTGCCGCCCGGAATCGTCTGACCGATGACCGACGACGGCGCCGTGATCGAGACGATGGTATCGCCGGCGGCATTCTGGCCCGTAGGCGTGATGTTCAGCGGCAACGGCTGGTACGAACCCGAGCCTACAGCGTAGTCGGCAGATACCGATCCCGATGGGAAGGTCAGCGTGGCCGAGCCCGTTTGAGTAATCGTCACACTGCACGAGACTTCGAACGAGACGTAGAACAAGGTGCCGTTGGAACCGGTAAACGCCGGCGAACCTGCCGGCGGCGTCGTTCCATAGCCGCCGCTTACGGTCGGCGCGGAGGTACCGCAGCCGCCCGCAGCGGTTGCCGCCGGGAGGGTCAGCGTACCGGAGAATGCTCCGTTCGGAACGAGCGTAACGGTCTGACTGCCGGTTGACGATACCGGTTCATTCGCAAACGAATTCGACGTAACGGTGCCGGCCGCGGTCGGAGTCGCGGTGGGAACCGGCGCGGGAGTTGCGGTCGGGGCGTTCGTGGGGTTCGGCGCGGGCGACGACGTTACAACCGCGACCGGTCCGCCGGGA
>Ga0302325_10014989_pt1 | contig 16500 bp, 19 predicted proteins | sample Palsa_T0_2_FD_201948 | JGI IMG/M metagenome (GOLD analysis project Ga0302325, IMG submission 201948) | Peat permafrost microbial communities from Stordalen Mire near Abisko, Sweden - Palsa_T0_2 | ecosystem: Environmental > Terrestrial > Soil > Palsa > Peat permafrost | place: Sweden: Abisko... | reverse complement strand
GGGTATGACTCCCCAGTTTGCGGCGACGCTACATGTCCCCGTTGGCGAGGGGGACGGATAAGTAATCCTAAACCATATCAACTCACGCCCCTAAAAACAGTGAGATACATTACAGTCTCATCGGTCAACGTCTCTCCCACCCACGTTTCACTCTACCATCAACTCCTGTCCACATCCACAAAAGTCCTCGGGAGATCAAATACTCCAGAGCCGATCAATCGGGGACGGTACAATCTCATACGTCGGTCCCACCAAAGGCAGAAAAGCCCTACTCAATAAACTAAACTCCCAAGTAATAGTTTCTGGAAACGTGGTTATAAGACTTGGTCCAGCGGAGAAAGTCAGACCCTTGCCGAACATGTATTGCCATGCGGTTATTGTTGTGGGCGTGGGGGTGCAGCCTGAGATGCCGGTTGAGAGGACGTATGTTTCGACGATGGTGAGGAAAGTGGACGATGTGCTGTCTGTAAACGAGTCGGTTATGCTCTAAGAGATTAGACGAGCTTGAGAGGGAAGGGCACGGTGTATTGGCCTAGGCGAATGCATTGGGAGTTTGTGGAGGAGATGAATAGCGAGAGGGTTAGAAAGTATCGCACGACAAGGAAAAGTCGGCGCATTGTTCTCAAGCTGTGTTTCTGCTTTCCTCGAGGGCTTTAAATTTACTTCTGACGAACACGAGCCCTTGTTTCGCAATTCGATTCACTTTGGAGGTTGTTGTGAAGGGTGATGAAGCGGAAAGCGGTGTATTGTCGGCGAACCTTATTGCGCATATTGTCTCGCATTTCTTCCTTAGCATAGCTGTGGGGGAGGTTGACGCTGCGGATTTAGGTTTGCGGAGTTGAATTCCTCGCCGTGCTGGCGTCGGGGGATGGGCAGGCCTGGGCTCACAATTGATCAGATTAGAGTTTCGAGGATAGCGGGCGGATCAGCACGAATATTTAGATAAGAGCTTGTTCCCGATGACCAATGGAATACTTCGGGTTTCTTTCGAAGTTCTTTAGGGCGCCTCGCCGTATGCATGTAAAATCTGACTTGCACGAGGGATGATAGATAAGGTACAGTATTGCCCGTTGCAATATTAAATAATGGATCATGAGATCTGGATGTATTTTCACAGTTATTGCGGAGCGGAACAATCTGGCGAGTCAACTCCAAATATATTCGCATCAGCACCATCACATCTGCCCATCTGATGCATATCCATGTCCTATAGCCTTAGCAAGTTCCGGGCATACTCCGCCTCCCAGAACCCTCCGGATCTCCTGGTTGTATACCTGGCTGCGAAATAGTGCCCACCTCATTGGCCGCTCCCACCGGGTCTCGGAGCGGAATGTTCCCGACCACACAAATTAAAAATGGTTGTGGGAGTGCGATTTTCGCTATACCGCGGCCCGTCACACAAATCCACACACAGGACACCGGAGCCCCGCCCCACGCAGCAACCGTACCTCAAACCCCACACACATCCAAAATGCACACATAAATTCTATGCCAGGCCGAGATCGGTGAATCCCGTCCTAGGCCACATCTTTTCCAGCATCGTGCAAGGGATATAAGGCACCGCTTTTCCAACGGCCGTCAATCTTTTACTATCTCTGCAACAGCTTCTGTTCCACCCTCGGTCCCGGCATTCAGCGACGCGGACGCCGAGATGGCGCCAAAGATCAATGTTCCGTATTTTAATGTCGAAGTTGACACTTCGCTTCCATCGACACAACTTGTCATTCTAAGTACGATCCTGATCTTATTGCCGACGATATACTTCCTCGTGACATACGATAAACGACGGGCGCATATGCCGCCCTTTGTCGCGGGCTGGCCGATCATCAATCAATCTCTAGACCATCTGCATCCGGATTTACCCTTACTGCAACAGAAATGGCATCGCAAGTACGGCGATATATATTGCACGAAATCCGGGGCTACTACATTCATTTGGCTTTCGTCGCCACAGATTGTCAAGGACCTTATTGATCGACGGAGTGCTATTTACTCGTCGAGACCGCCTCTTCCGCTGACGAGCGATGTCCTCTCCGGAGGCCGCCGAGTGGCCTTCATGCCGAGGAACAACATGTGGAGGTATCACCCTCTCCAAGCATGAATGACTTATAACAGGGCGTTGAGGGGGATTTTCCATCGTCTATTTTCTCCTCAAATGGTCAAGAGTTATGCCCCGATTCAGACCTACGAAGCCAAACAACTCTCCTACGATCTCCTCAACAATCCCAAAGATTTCTACAAACATAATCGCCGTTATGCGACCTCCTTTGTCCTGAACGTCACCTACGGTAAACGAGCCCCGATCTGGGAATGCAAGGAAATCGCCGACATTTACGGGTGTTTGTCGCGTTTCGGCCGTGTCCGACGACCAGGCTCGTTTATCGTCGATACTTTCCCGTCCTTGGCTAATAATCCCATTTACAACATGTTTTCGGATTGGCGGCGGGTGGGAGAGGATACTTTTAAGAAGGATAGTGAGGTTTTCATGGGATTCTGGAATGATACGAAGGAGCGTGTGAAAGATGGATCTGCTCCGCATTGTTTTGGAAAAGTCTTTGTTCAATCGGATTTTGAAGATCAAGGTTTAGATGAACTGACTTGTGCATATACATGGTACACCCTGCCTCCTCGACCTGTGCTCTCGGTATCGATTTCTGATTCCTTTAGTGGTGGATTCCTCGAGGGCGGCTCAGAAACGACTTCCCTGACAATGAACAACTGCATAGTAGGCATGCTCTCCAACCCGAGCGTAATCCAAAAAGCACACGAAGAACTCGACAGGGTAGTCGGCTCCTCCCGCACCCCGACCTTCGAAGACGAGCCCAACCTGCCCTATCTGCGACAAATAATCAAGGAGACCCTGCGCTGGAGACCGATCAATAAACTCGGGGCAAACCACTATGCCACGCAAGATGATTGGTATGAGGGCTTTTTTATCCCCAAGGGGAGTATTGTGATGGTTAATTGGTGGGCTTTGCATTATGATGAGAAGAGGTGGAGGGATCCGGAGAAGTTTGATCCCGATAGGATGGAGGGCAGGACCATGAGTGCGGCTGAGGAGGCTGCAAGTGGAGATCCGATGGATCGATCTCATTTCTCCTATGGCGGCGGACGCCGGATCTGTCCAGGTACCTTTCCCCAACTATACCATCTCCATTCCCACCCCCGCGCTCCGCCTGGTTCATTATCTCTTCTACACTTTCAGAACTCCGCTAACTTTCTTCAAGGCATGCACATCGCCGAACGAAGTCTCTTCCTCAACCTCTCCCGCCTACTCTGGGGCTTCAACATCGAGCACGACAAAGACTCCCAAGGGAACATCATCCCCGTCGACTACACCCTCGAGACGGGAATCATGCCCGGCGGATTCACGGTGCCCAAACCGTTCGCCGCGCGAATCACTGTGCGAAGTCCCGAGCGGGCAAAGATTTTAAGACAGCAGTGGGAGGTGGCGCAGAAAACAGGGGTGGATTTCAGTGATATCACGTTTGATAAGGTGGGGAATGTTAAGATGTAGAGGGAAGGAGACGGAGGGGCTTTGAAGGGAGGGGTGGATGGATGTGGGGAGGGATTGGTATAGCATACGTATGAATAGGAATATTAGTATTTTTCAGTCATCATGTGTCACGATGGGGTGGTGATACCACAAGATGTCGTTGTTGCGGGGTCCGAGTGACGTATTGAACGAAAGTTACTTGGTCAGATTTCTCTTCGAAAACGTTTTTATAGACCCTGTTGCGTATGTCCATGTTGCTGCCATGATATTGTCAACGGAAGTTAACTTACTGTCAATATCCAGCCTTATTATAGTCCTAACGGTCTAGATGCATAACATTACTTCTAACAATCCATCAAATACGTCAGCAAAGCCGTGAGGTCTCCTGCGCCGTCAAGTCGGACAGGATCCCTGACAACGTATAATCTCAGATCTCTGTAATATATTGTCTCGAGTCTAAAAGATACAGACGGCATTAGGAGGCGAGGCAATTCCGTTGACGATATTCAGGGGCGCAGAAGCAACGAAGAAACTCCACCGTTGATGTTTCTCGCATAACTCAGCCAACTTCTCACAATCAAACATCTCACCAATCGGTGTCCCCCACATCGCCAACAAATAATCGTGCTATAGAAAAAGTCAGTTAATCACCCAGAAACTCAAAATAGAATCCAAAAACAGGCTTCAGATCAAAGTAGGACAAGGAAAACAAGGACGCTACATACAGGGGAGACTCGGGGGTGGTACCAAGAAGAAATCCCCCTTCGGCGGCATGGCCTCCCAAGCAGGACTATCCCCCCCTACCGCCGAAAAATGATGATTCCAGATCCACTCCAGTGCCTCCGGGGTACTCTCCACCCCGCCAAACACAGCAGGGACCTTCTGCGCGCCGCGGATCCTCTCCTCGTGCGTGGCGTTATCATGCCATCTGACATACCCAGACCGAATCAAGAGAATATCGCCGACCTTGAGCGTGAGGTTTTGCTCTGAGATCATGGTGTCGAGGTCGGCGGTGGAGATGGTGAAGCGGTCGGTGGGGTCGTAGGTTATGTTGTGGCGCTGGGCGTAGGCTACGAAGTCGAGGAGGACGCCGCGACCTACTATTCCGCCCATTTTGGTCCATTCTGGGAAAGTCAGTACACGTGGGATTGGAGCAGGGGAGATGGGGGGGAGGACGTTCGATGCCGTTGCATATGGGGCCGTTGGTGGCCATTATGTCCGCGTGTGGGAGGCCGTTGTAGTACATCTGAGTAGGCTGATGGGCCCAGTGACCTGTAATGTCAGAACAAGGTCTCCATGTGGGAACTACGTAATCCGTCCCATTGCGAAGAACATTGAGTATTAAAACTGACGACATCATCATGAGAGTATCCGAATTGAGGCGGCACGGGTATCGTCGTATGCCGCAACGTCTCCCTTGGCACCGGCGACGCAACAGGGAAATCCATCCTCCAACTACAATCAACATCCACTCACAACAAGATCTCCAGCAGAAATTGGGGAGGAGAGAGACTTCAAAGCGCATCGTTCACCAGTCTGCAGCTCAGAAAAGGCTTCCTTGATGACTTCCGGGGTAAGTAAATTCAGACTGCCCAGCTGGTCTTTTGGCTCGCCCGGTTTATCCCACAGGCCCCAAGCACAGCCATGAGGCATGCCTTTCACAGGCGGCATGTCTTTCCATTTGGGCAGACTTGTCATTTCAAGGTTGGCAATTGATGAGACTTGGTCGGTTTGTATGTGCGAAACGGGGGCTTCGGTTGAGTCGGGTTGATGGTGTGGATTTGCGGGCGATCTTCGTTCGGCTGGTGCCGCCACAACAAAACGTGCGGGGACAGGCGGGGCATTTCGCGGATGCATCTGACGTCTCAGATTGGAGCCCCTGAGATGCCAACAACACGAGGTCCCGCTAGACACCAAATACACGGGAAAACTTTAGATCTCAGATACCGTTAATCACATTCCAAATAATATATATCTAGCAACTCTAAGGAACTTTATTCCTGGGGGTGAATCACCACTTTATACCCACTGGCTTTCTTGACCGCGCCCAATGCCTCAGTAATCTTAGCCAATCCACCCTCATGGACTCTATAAGGCAAAGGCCTGATCTGCCCTCCCTCAAGCGCCTTAGTCATCCTCCCCCAGACCCTCGCCGCACTATCGGGATGCGCACTCGGCCCCGAAAAAATGTCCCTCCCCTGGACATGCTTATACTCCGCCAACACCTCCTTCGACACCGGCAGCGACGAGACGATCAACCCTCCCTCGGGGCCGAAGGACTGCGCGGCAAGGGTGTTGGTGTCTTTACTGCCGATACAGTCCCAGGCGTATTGCAGGTTGGGGGTAATGGCTTTGATTTGCTCGACTTGCGTGGAGAGGGGGAGCGAGCGGTCGATGAGGTGGGTTGCACCGTAGGATTTGACCAGTTTTTCGTGGGATTTACTTGCTGTTGTGATGATATTCTCGAATCCGGATAGTTTTAGGAATTGTAGAGCTAAAGGATGTAAGTTTGCTTTCTTTGGGGAGGAGCGGGGGTTACCTGCCAGACCAATGTTAGCGCTTCCGCCGGCGACGAGAATGCTCTTCCCCTTTCCGAAGGACGAATCCTCGAAGGGATTAGGAAATCCAAACCCATCCGAATCGTATAATGCGACTTGTGCGGTATTAATCGCAGTAGGTAACGTCGCTGCGTCGTCATCGGTAACGTTATCAGGCAGTTTAGCAGTGAGATTGGCACTTGTCCCGATGAGGGCGTACTGCTGATATCCCCCATGATCCAAATCTGCGCCCGTCGCAGAGGAAACACTGCAATCATCAGAGGCTCGTTCTCAAATCGGAAGGCAGGCCAAGGGGAAGTACACTCTGTCGCCCTTTTTGAAGTTTTTGACGTCTGGGCCGACTTCTTCGATAACGCCCGCGAGATCAATTCCCAGGATTTTGGGTGGCTCTCCGAAGAGGCCGTATTCGATTATTTTGTCTAATTATCAACCTCGACCCATACAAGAAGGACGTACAGTCAATGGGGTTCAATCCCACGGATGTGACTTTGAGTAATGCATCGGCGCCCTTGGGTTTCGGAATTGCCCTCTCCTGAACAACAGGATACTCATGTTCTAAACCCCCGTCAATGACAATCCCCCAAACAAAAAGTGGAGAGAGACTTTTAAGATACACTGCTGCCTTCTGTGACATTTTCACTTTCCTGGACGTGTGGAATAACTAAATCGACTGAATAACCTTGTCCGCCTGCAATCGCGCCTTCTGAACTGCGTGATGCGGTACATTTATAGCTGCGTGATGCGAGCCGCGCACTCCAGAAGCGTTGATTCCGCGTCACTGTGTGTGACAAATCGGCTTTCGCATTTGCAATCACGCCGCACGGTGCGCCTGGTTCCCCTGGCAATGTTGATCCGCGCTGACCAAAAAAGCCTTGGATCAGATCGGTGGCTGACAAAATTGTGGCTTGCAGCAATCCTATTTATCGAGCGTCTGACCAAGCCCGTTTCCGCCGACTCGGCCGGCCGCTGTGACAAACTCACACAGATTCCGTAGCTCAGCTCCTCGGACACTGACTTCAATTCCAATTGCGTTGTTGGCGGAAATGAGTCCGATGTTATTTCCATTGGGAGATCTTAATAATGACTCTTGTGTAGTAAGGTCGGTGTTATCGGATACGGTCTGTCTGCCAAAGTATTCCATATCCCGTTCATTACGAGTCTTCCTGACTTTGAATTGACGCATATTCTTCAGCGGTCCTCGACTTCTGCGTTGGACAAGAATCCCCATGTCACCATTGTACGGACGCCGGAAGAGTTATGGGATACGGAGGTTCAACTTGTTATCATCTCGACTCCGCCGGAAACGCATTATGCGCTAGCGAAAGCGGCGCTGGAAAAGGGAAAACATGTCGTTGTTGAGAAACCGTTTACAGCAACTCTGGCGGAAGCGCAGTCCTTGGTGGAATTGGCGGCTAAGTCACAGGGGATACTAACGGTATTCCATAACCGACGATGGGATGGTGATTTCTTAACGATCAAATCGGTCATGGAAAAGAATGTCCTCGGCCGGATCGTCAACTTCAATTCTGCTATGGATCGGTATAAGCCTGCGCGAGTGGTAACCGGCTCTCGAGCCTGGAAAGAACAAAACCCCTCGTCGGGGGGATTACTCCTCGATCTGGGATCTCATCTCGTGGACCAGGCGCTCTCCTTATTCGGCCCTCCCTCCACGGTCCACGCAAATATCCTGCACCAACGCGACCGTTCCTCCGTCAACAACGACTTTTTCAGCATCACCCTCGATTACACACCCCAAGACGGCCCCCTGGTCCATCTACAAGCCGGCAACCTAGTCCGTCAATTTTCCCCCCGCTTCCGCATCGACGGGACCAAAGGCTCGCTGACAAAGTTCAACGTCGATGTCCAAGAGGCGCAAATCCAGCAGGGTCTCGGGCCCCATGATCCGGGCTACGGAGTCGACAAGGAGGACGACTGGTGTAAAGTCGACTGCGATGTCGATGGACTGCATTATGTGGGCTGTGTGGAGACTTTGAGGGGCGATTATTCTCGGTTTTACAAAAGTTTGGCGGAGAGTATTAATTTTGGGAGGGAGAAGGTCGGGGTTAAGCCCAGGGAAGCGTTGGAGGTGATGAAGGTTTTGGAGGCGGCCAGGAAAAGCAGTGAGGAAAAGTCTGTGATTAAGTATGTTTAACTATCTATGTAGTTGGATTAACTTGTCTTTTTGCATCGAATTTAATGTTCCAGCTGACAATGCATGTACAGTTTTCTTTCCTCCTTCATCGCGAATCCCTAAATTTGATTTCTCATCATCATCATTGTGTCCATGTGAATACATTCATCCGTTATGACCGTTCCCCAATAATTCCGGGTTTCATCATCGTCCAAATCGTACTCGACTGCCACTCCACCACTTCACAATCCCAACGACCCAAGAGTTGGGCATTCCATTGCCAAAAGAGAGAAGTCAAACCCCGTGAAAATAAGTGAAGCGCTTCTCTGCCTTCAATAATAGGGTAGATGACGCACGTTAGGCAAATTTCAATGGCCGACATGGGTTTCCCCTTTTGAATGCATGCCCGCCTTCGTAGCATGAATAGAGTCCCAACGAGCCGATCATCCCTCGAATACTGAGGGCGTGATAATGAGAGAGATACGCCCAGCATTCGTGCAATGGCAAACATCGAATTTGAAACGTGTTCGTTCCCAAAAGGACAATGAAAAGGTCGGTATTCGCCACTGTTTGATATCGTAACGCGCAATTTGGAATACCAATTCATCTTGAAGGTGCGAATGCATGAATGACCCTGGTGTAATGTTACCCCTGTCGTGCCCATGCAACCGCGATCTGGACCCCAATCAGTGTTGAAATGCTTCTCCGAGACGGAATATCTGACCGATATTGCGGCTGTATCTCAATCTATGCGTGACTTTTATATACCGCAAATCGGCCGATGTTAAAGACAGACTCCCATCTGAATATATCGTCCAATCCGATACTTGCAAAAGACCATCGTACCAGTATCTTGGAATTCACCCGAATATAAGACCACTCTCCGGCTGCCACGACCCTATTATTTTCCTTCCAGGATATGAGAAAGAGCTGTAGTCTTCTGCCGCGAATTCGTTTGTCGGCATTCGTCAAGCTGAATTGCGTTGCATGACCAAAACACAACGAATCTACGTAAAGTTCCACGTCCGTGAATGGAATTCCAATTCTAAAGGACGGGCCGGCGCGAATTCGTACACCGTGACGGGCAATATGAACGGTTTGAGCTAGGAATACCAGTATTTCGATTCGAAAGGGGTCAAACCTCAAAGTTGAATGACGGAATAGCGTAGCTTCGACGTTGGCAAGAGATGATCCTAACAGCACAGCATGAATAAAGGTTTTCGTTCTCTGAGAATTAAGTAGAATGGCTGGATCAGATGACGAAAGGCGACGACCTGCCACTGATTATTGAGCTCCGATATTTGTACTACGTGACTCGGCTCCCACCTGCCATTGGGCTTGGCGTCGAAGGGCCGCCCAACTGTCTAAGCACGCGGGCCCCATCTTGAGAAGGTGCCAGGGGGAACAGTGTCCCACTAACATGTATAACGAAATCTGTGACTGGAAAGAATTCATTGTATTGCTGCCCCCGCCCTGAGTTCGCATTGCGCAAATAAATGTGAGCTTCATCCGCAACAAGGCAGGGGATCCTAAGGCAGGGGATCCTCAGTCCGCCCTGCCTGATTGCTCCCCGTACAAACTGAGCGAGTCGTGTTTCGCGAATTAGCTAGACTGTCTGGTCGGTCCTGTGGTCCACCTTCTCGAACAGCCCAGGGACCTTGAATTCAACCAAGCTTAGATCATCGCGACTAAAGAATTTCAGAGCTTCCGCCATCCATTGGTCTGATAATTGATTAGGCCTAAAAGGTGGAATATCTTTATTGTTTCTTCTTGTTTCAGGATAACGTTTTTGTGGACCCTTGAGAATAAAGCAATAGTTTTGTTTCCGCGAATCTGACGGACTCGCAGAGATCCTACTTCGCTTTATGCTGGAATTGCTCATAATATTCATCTCAGTGAGCGCGAGAATCGATTAATCGTGACGGTCAGGTGAATTGCGGTACCATTCGAGTTCTTCTACCATTGCCTTGCTCCATGAAATCTGTTCCAACTTGACGATGGCAACAATCCTCGTTCGAAGTCTTTATACGAGGCCTTCAGATTGCGTTCGTGGTTGAATTGGAGAATGATTTCCCCTTCAGTGAGTACATCAGCGATGAAGGCTTTTCCAGTGATGGAAGAATCCTCAACGTCTTTGAGTGCTTGTTCGAGATTCACAGCTCCGCGATCGGTTCTTTGGATACGATATTCGTTTGGTTTGACACTTGAAAAGGAGGAGGCTGATAACGAGGACATTCCTTGCTTATGTTGGAATCGCTTGTCTCCTCAGTAAGCGCAAGAATCGAATGAGAGGCGTTTTGAATGATTGGAATAGTGTAATCATTATGTAGAAGCAGCTATTCTTAGCGACGTCGCTTAAGGGATTACCTGGATTCGCTTGATGGAAAATACCACCTGTCTCTCTGTCCGATCCTCATGGACTGAGAAAATGTCTTTCTTGGGATTTCATCTGGTATCTTAATCGATCAATCCGAATAAAGACTGGTTTATCTTTCGCTTGAATAGATTTGTCGTACTTCCACAAGACTTGGTAATATTATCGAGAATTCGAAAGCTCCACTCCTGTGAATTATTCGCTTTGGCTAGTTGAGCATTTAACTTTCGTTTTGTCTGATATGCAAATTTCGAACCGAAAGTGCAAAGACTTAAAGAATCAGAGTTGTGGTCATTTTCAACTCGGATTGACTGCTTCTGCTCTCATTCAAAGAGTGAGATTTGATTGAGAGTTCCCCTGACTCAGAGATCGAATCCATACCAGCGCAAATCAACGTAGGAATCCGACACACTAGAATAGGATTTCCGTTCCCTTCGCATGGTATAACTTCACACGAGGCAAAATTTGGATTCGTCAGATGGGAGAGAGACACCACACCAAAAAGTGGAGAATAGTCCGTCTTGTCTGTATACCCCTGTCGGCTCCTCGGCGTGACATGACTTGCGTAACGCCGAATGCGCAAGCTAGTTTTCTTTCTCTTAGAGGAATAGGTCGGTTCCACGCATAGAAATAGATTCTAGCGGATCAATTTTGTCACTTTCTTCGCTGGGATCGGTCGAATTTTTTCTTCTCTCGTCTTGACTTTCGAATATATCATAAGAATCACAGAAGATGGAATAGATAGGCTCCAATACTGGTGAATACGTTCGCTGGTGTTGTGTTACTTCTCCGGGAATATAACAGTCCATCCAATTCTGCTAGTCGTATTGTGGACAGTGGCTTTTCTCACAATAGTTTTGCTGCACGCCAATTTCAATGGCCCGAATTTCTTACTTGGTAGCGCATTTCTGTAGATCTCCTGTCATTTCAGAAGTATATGATGGTGGATAGATCATTGCTCAGTGATATGTACTGGGGGTATTTGAGGGTAAAGAGGGGCGACGGGAACGTTCTGTTCGGAGGAAATAACGACTTGCCTCCAAGGGAGAAATGATATTGGCGCGTCGTTTATAGATTTGAGAAAGGCGTGAATCTCTCGCCAAGCTGGAGCATGATCTGATGGCTGGTCTTTCCCTAAAGCGGACAGAAAAAGAAAGGGGCCAATTATCGCTGAAGTAGCCCCCTGAATTTTGAAAGCATCGCCGGAATCGGACCGAGAGGCAACACTCCCGGCTGCGGCGCTAGACTTTGGACCCAGCGACCAGCTTTATGCTACCCTAACCCTCTGGACTATATAAGGGGAAGGGCCACGTCAGCTTGCACCTTGCCCGGTTGTGGTCTGCACAGAGACCCTCCGGCGTATGCCAGGCAATGTCCTTGGATGGCTACACTTGCGAAATGTCGAGGAAACAGACATCGCAACTGTAAAGCAGGCAGCGCGCGCATGCCTTTGATGGTTTGGGACCAGCAGCAGTGGACGGGCCAAAGACGCCGCACTCATGATGAGTTCCCGTGTTGAAAGCAGAGTGTCTGAGGTAATGACCTATTCACTACTCAACGCCATCGATTTCCATCGTTACGTTACGTTAAGTAGAACGGCGATGAGAGCAGAAAGCGGGTCGAAATTTCGGCCGCTTGAAGAAACGAGTATACTGCGAATTCGAGTACCTCGTGGATGATGGTCCTGATATGTCTGAATATAAATTGAAGGGCATCATCATGATATGGCTATACACGTGGAGACGGAGAAAGATGATCTTCGCAGCAAAAGGTTTATCCGCACACGAAAGAAAGGGCTGCCAAGGTGGCTGATCGTTCCGGACTTATGCCTGGAAGAAGGATTCATTTTCTCTTGTCTAGCCAACAGGGCAACCCACAGGATCTATTGTCCCATGAGACAAAGCAAGTGCGAGATTGCAAACACATGTTGATGACTCTGGGTTGCCCTGTTCCGCGATGAATATCGACTTCTCCGTTAATACACGCAGCCGTGTAATCAGGGGTTGTTTGAAAGCCCTCTTCGCTTGTCTCTTGTTTAGTTTCAGGGTCGAAGTGGGTGCGGGGACTCACTGTGTTAGCGACGACGCAAAGTCGTCAAAGACGAGTGGGGGACCAGTTGGTGCCGTGAAGGGCCCATTGGCTGGTCACGGGGCGTCAAAAAGGGGGCTGGACATGTTTTTTTCCCCTTTGTACATGTACATGTTTCCCCGATTTCATTTACTAGCTCGTTACCGTAACGCATGCGCAGAAAAGGAAACGCCCGGTCTCCGTTTTATGTTACTCTTTGATGGGTCCACGATGTAGCAGGGTTTGGGGGTGATGCGAAAAACGTTGATCCCTACTATCGTGCAGTCGTGAGGGTCGTTCGAAGATTCGCAGCCGAATCACTTGAACGTCCTACTGATCTTCGGATCGACTGTTTGTCTTTGGATTCACTGGATCCACGGACATGTAGTCGATTCCAATATCAATCAACATGTGTTAAGTAGACTGCGAGTATCTGTTGTGATGAAATTTTGAATTCGAAAAATCCCAACACTATCCGTAACGCCAATTATCCAAATCTCTTTTAAAACATTATTCTTCCCCCAAAGCTCATTCCTGCGCTTTCAACAACTGTAGCACTTTCTCCACTTCCCCAGCCATACCCTCCACCTCCCTGCGTTCGACTTCCTGTTGACTCTGACTTTGCACAACACGATGAATCCCCACGAAATCCTCCAACAACCGTTCCACCCACATCCGTGTTTTGTCTTCAACAACGACCCTCCTTCCCGTCTTTGAGGGAATAATCAAATGCGCGAGTAATAACGCAAGATACCCCAACGCATGATTCGCTTGTTCCTACTTGTAAGCAAAGACAGCGGATGGAAGGGAATACATCTCCATTGATGAGCGTTTCAAAAATGGTTTTAATGTCATCTGCGAGGGGGTGGGATAAAATGAGGTCCTTGACCAGCTCACTTTCTTGGACAAAGTTGATCATTAAACCGAGACTCAGTAAAAGGAGTTCGAATCGCGATTCCGCTTTCTCTTGGTCTTCCTTTGCGATGGCGGGATTTGTACTTTTGGATGTGCTGGAGTGGTCTGCGTCACTGTAGTGTTTGGGATTGGAGGTTATTGTTTTGGCGAGGAGAGTCGAGAGGGAGAGATCCTTGTTGAGGAACTCGCAGATTTCGTTGCTGGAGTTGGTGAGGTTGATGCACACGCGGAGAAAACTCAATGTTGCTCTACGGCCGGTAACTATAATTAACAAGTCAATAGAGCAGGAACATACCGTCTGTTTCGAATTGAGATATTCCGTCTTGTAGTATTCCGGTAAAACAAGTGACATCTTCCTCCTTCAGACCCGTCACGATTCTCCCCTGAGTGCTCTTCTCCAAAGACCCCGCCACAGCGCCCAAAACACTCCAATCCGCTTCATCATAATTGCCAAGGAAATCACAAAGCGGATGAATATCCTGGACAACGAGATCTGGAAGGATCCTGACAGCCAATTTCTGAGCACTGATACTCTCCAACGAAGACGTTGATTTCGCCATCTTCTCCTGCAATTCTGTATACTCTGCCTTTAGAATCCTCGAAACACCCAACGACCGTGCCGAAGCAAGCCCAACGAGATCCCTCCTCTCCTCCATTCCCCTCAAACACATCGCCAAAACAATCTCCGTCGTCGAGTGTGGCACCGGCCTCGGCACCATCTCCACCGCCAACAAACACGTCGTCAACAATACCTAAAATCAACCCCTTCCTCTTAAACAGTACCGGATCATCCTTCGCATCCTTCACATTCTGTATAAACGTACTCATCAACCCCAACGCCTTGAATTTCCGCCGCCAGGTAATGTCGTCCAACAACTTTTGTACAATTTGCAGGACACTGGATCGTCGTAATCCGATTCGGCCAGAGGATTTACATTCCTCGATGAGATCTTCCATCTCGTCCAGGAGACGTTTATCTTCGCCCCCGCGTTTGAGTTCATGCCAGCTTTTCACGCCCGGGTCGTCTTCTTCCATTGGTGAGTCCGGGGGGTCGGGGTCAGTGTTCCAGAGATCTTCTAGCCCGAACATGGGATCTTGGACGGATGGTTCGGCGAGGAAGGACCGTTGGCGGGAGAGGTAAGTCCCCTGGGAATCGGATTGGGATATTTCTCGGCGGGGTTTGGAGTCTATTGTCGGGACTTGGTAGTCTAGTACTCGGGAGATTTCGTGGTCCGTTGCCGTTGCGAAGGGGTCGGATATGGGGCCAACGGATGCATATGACATGGCGATTGTCGAAGGGATTGTTGGTGGTTTATTGCGGGGAGGAGTTCGAGAGGCTTCGTCGCGGAGCTTATCGACCAGACGGCGACGAGAGGGACTTGGTTCCTCATTCAAGGGAAGGGAATTCCAAATCTCTTCCTGTTTGGGAGTTATTCGAGGGGATGAAAAGCCGCTGAACGTCCTCGACCGGGTCCCTAGGCGATTTACTGGGCGAGAATCAGTAGGTGTACTTTGTTCTGGCTGGGAATGTGATTTGCTTGTTGAAGGGGGAGTCGATATTGGTGACGAGGGGACGCGTGAGAGAGGTCGTCGCGAGGGAGTGACGGATCGAACTGGTGATGAACGACGAGGTGTAGATATCTTTGGGGATGGGTGAGATTTCGGAGTTGTCGGCGCAGGAGGCAGTGGATTTGTTGCTGGTTGGGATGTTTGTCTTGGATTGAGTGCCCCTGTTGTCGCTGCTGCTGCTGGAGGAGACGACACAATCGCAATATGACTTGTCCTTAAATTTGATTTGCGAGGAGTAACTGACGCGCCAGAAGGAACCTCCGAGGTCATCTTCGCCGTCGTCTCCTGCTGCAATTCCCCTTCCCGATCCTTTCGTGCCGAATCCTTACTCGCGCCATTCGGACTAACAACTTTCTTCGCCGCCCTCCCTTCTTCCTCTATCGTCTCAGCCTTCCTCTTCAACCCATTCCCCTCCCGCCTAGATACACCATCCTTTGCAGCAGTACTGTCCTCCTCATCCGAGGAAGAAGTAAGATCCCAGGACGACCGACTAACCTCCTTCACCGTGTGTCCTGCCGTGTGCTGCACCCTGACCCTCCCTCCAGAACCCCCCTTCGACGCAGCGGTTTTCGTCGCCGCCATTGTGGTGGCCGAATTTCTCCGTCCATATGTAATGATAGGAGTCCTCGGCTGGCGACCCTGGGACGACATATCCAGTGACACGCAGTAAGGGTGTGAATTGGTGTACGCACGGTGTATGTTGGACGGGGAGGCGATGGAGATCGCCTTGGTTCGCAAAATCAATCCCCTGAGCGGAAAGTTGGAGGGGCTGTATCAAGCGCGTTAGTTAACCGTTTATACTCCACCTCAATCCATGGCGGGGGGGCAGATGACGTTCAGTTCGCGCACGGGCCGGCCGGAACGATCATCTTTCCAAGTTGACGTGACAACGTCGTCCGTCCAACGATGACCGATCCCGACAAGACTATCTATGATCGTGCTTCAGGCACGGCATTGGACACAGTCACCGCACACTCCGCAGAAAAAGATCTGAAATGTTTTTTCTCCTGGTTTTGTCCTTTTGTATGTCCCCGGAGCTATGGAACATTGCTTACTTTTGGGTAGGTTCAACGGGCGTGGATTGCGTTGGAAGAGAAAGAGGCGGAGTATCAGTATATCGAGATTCAGCCGTATAAAAAACCAAAACAACTCCTCGACGTGAATCCCAAGGGATTAGTCCCCGTACCTTCCCCAGGATATGTAATGCATGTGTTGATTACAGGCAATTTTGAAAGACGGTTATTGTCTGTATGAGTCGTTGGTGTTGTTGGAGTATATCGAAGAGGCGTATCCCTTGAAAAACCCACTGTTACCTACTTCGCCGCTCTTGCGCGCGAGGTGTCGTCTTGCCATCGATTTCATTAATAGATCTATTGTTCCGTCGTTTTAT
>Ga0302325_10014987_pt1 | contig 16501 bp, 17 predicted proteins | sample Palsa_T0_2_FD_201948 | JGI IMG/M metagenome (GOLD analysis project Ga0302325, IMG submission 201948) | Peat permafrost microbial communities from Stordalen Mire near Abisko, Sweden - Palsa_T0_2 | ecosystem: Environmental > Terrestrial > Soil > Palsa > Peat permafrost | place: Sweden: Abisko... | reverse complement strand
ACCAGGAATGGAGCGATCGAAGTCACCTGGCCGGTCGTCGAGTCCATCGACACGAGGCAGTCGGTGGCGTCGAGGGTTGCTGGGTGGATTGCGCCGTAGTAGTTGTTTGTGTAGGTGACGCTGCTTAGGTTTTCTCCGTGGACATCGTACACAAACGGCCCGGTACCCCCCGCTGAGGTTTGGTCGAGGAGCGTGACGGTGGTGCTCGACGGTGTTGTTGCATTAAAGCTGACCAGGCTGTCGAACCCGGTCTGGAACTGACTCAGGATGAACCCCGACGAGGACGTCGCAAGCGATCCGCCGGAACCCACGAAAGTTTTGTTTACAAAAAAAGGCGACCATGCCGGAGCCACTACGCTGGCCGCGATCTGCTGGTAATTGCTTCCGTTTGCGCTCATGATCGACAAGTAATCCGATCCGGGATCTGCGTAGCTGTCAGCCTGGATAACCGCAAAAAACTTTCCATCGGGCGAAAACTGAATTCGGCTGGAGTAGGAAAACGAGTTCGTGATGAAGCTATCGAAAACCGTACCGATCAGGGTCCCGGTTGCGTAGTACCCGGTGATGTGTCGGGTTGTGCCGGTGTCCGTGTCACAGTACACCAGCAGGCCATCCGGGGTCCAGGCGGGGTAGTAGTGGTTGACCGAGTCTGTGGTGAGCTGCTTCGGCGTGCCGCCAGAGATCGGGACCGTGAAGACTTGGCTGTAGCTTCCCACCGTCTTTGCGTACGCGACTTCCGTTGAGCTGGGCGAAATCGCCGGCTGACTGCCGAAAGAATCTAGCGTGGTGACGCTTCCTCCCGAGGTGGTGGCGCTGAAAAGCCCTTCCTGGGCGGTGCCGCTGCGGTTAACCAGATCGTACGCCAGGAAACCGTCACTTGAAGAAACGTCGAAGTCGTCAGGAACCGATGCTGGTTCGGTGAGCACCGTCGTTGGACTTGAACCGTCGTAGTTGCAACGCACGATGAGGCCTTGCCCGGTAGAGGTGAACCCTGCGAAGTACATGTGACCTGAATGGTCAAACTTGGCGTCTACGGCGTCAGTCATTGTGCCGGTGTTGATCGACTGGGATACCCCGTTCTGGTACTCATAGGCGACTGCGCCGTCCGAGACGTAACTCAGCGCAGTGTTCGCAAGTGTTTGGGCTGGCTGGAACTGAAACGAGGACAGCGACACTCCAGCCAGACTCGTCACGGTTAGCCCAGATTCGGCCGTTTGCACCTGCGGTTTGGCGGTTCCCTGGTACGTGAACTTGGCGTTCCCGGTGGACACCGTCTGGATTGCCCCGGTACCGCTTGGAGATGACGCTCCACCTCCGCAGCCCCATAGAACGAGACAAGTCATCAAAAAAGCGCACCTGCATCTTTGCTTCATGGAATCAACCATATCTTTCCAACGTATATGGCGCCGTATATCGAAAGCAGCGGGAAACGTATATTTGGCCAGATAGGAGATTAATGCCCGCTCGTTTGACCTCTGAGTCCGGGAAGCGGAGAGCTGCTTGGTCGAGCCCGTGATCGCCCCCGCAGTCGGGGTGCTCACGGAGTCCAATCGGAGCGGGCGATCCAGACGGCCAAGGTCAGCGCGGCGAGAGCTTTGCGCTCCCGGCTCTCGCCGCGCATTGAGACTTACCGGACGCTCAGAACCGAGCCGTGCTTCGGGTCCAGCACGAGGTCCGAGGCACCGCTCGGCGCCAGGTTTTTGCCATTCTTGTCGTAGACGGCGGTGAAGTGGGCATGAAACTCAAGGCTCGCCTTGTTCGCTTGAAGCGGGGTCCCCCTTGCAACCAGGAATGGAGCGATCGAATTCACCTGACCGGTGGTCGCGTCGATCGACACGAGGCAATTCGTGACGTCGAGGGTTGTAGGGTGGACTGCACCGTCGTAGTTGTTCGTGTAGGTGACGTTGCTGAGGTTCTCTCCGTAGACATCGTACACAAACGGCCCTGTACCCCCTGCCGGAGCCTGGTCGAGGGGCGTGACGGTGGTGCTCGACGGTGTTGTTGCGCTAAAGCTGACCAGGCTGTCAAATCCTGTCTGGAGTTGAGTGAAGATAAAGCCTGCTGCCGAGGTTGCAAGAGCTCCCCCTGATCCGACGAACACCTTGTTGGGAAAAAATGGAGACCACGCAGGGGAGCTTGCTCCCGAGGCGATCTGCGCGAGATTCCCGCCGTTGGCCGTCATCGTCGCGACGTAATCGGTCGATGCATTCCCAGAGTAGCTGGCCCGTTGAGTAACTGCAAAATATTTGCCGTCGGGCGAGAAGGCCACCTGGCTGGAATAGGGAAAGTTGGAGGTGAGCAACGTGTCGTACTGAGCCCCCGCGGCGGCGCCGGTTGCGAAGTATCCCATGATAGTTCGAGTGGTTCCGTTGTCGTAATCGCAGTAGACCGCGAGGCCGTCCGAGGTCCATGCGGGGTAGTAGTGATTCACGGAGTCAGTTGTTAGCTGAGTCCCAGTCCCGCCGGTAATGGGAACCGTAAAGATCTGCGTGTAACCTCCTACCGTCTTGACGTATGCGACCTTGGTCGAATTTGGGTTGATTGCCGGTTCGCTGCCCGCAGTGTCGAGCGACGTTACACCCCCTCCAGAAGTCGTGCAACTGTAAAGCCCTGCCTCATAAACGTCGAATGCAATGTAGGCGTCGCTCGCCGACACGTCGATATTCTGTGGGACCCCAGCCTCGCTGAGCACGGTGGTTGGTGAAGAGCCGTCGTAGTTGCATCGCACAATGACGCCCTGGGGGGCAGCGGTTTCGGCCGTGAAATACATGTGGCCGGCATGGTCGAACTTTGAGTCGAAAGCGCCTAGGTTCGTGCCCGTGTTGATCGTTTGGCTGAAACCGTTCTGGTATTCATATACCACGGCGCCAGTGGTTAGGTAGCTTAGGGCAGAATTCTCGTTGGTCTGGGCCGGGTTGACATTGAACCCGGTGAGGGTTACCCCTGCGAAGGTGGCCACTGACAATCCCGCACTGGTGGTCTGAATCTGCGCATTGGCGCTTCCCTGGTAGGAGAATCTGGCATTACCTAGCTCGCCGACTTGGCTAGGCCCCACGCTCGCCGGAGAGGATGCTCCCCCTCCACAACTCGCTCCGACAACGGAGCACACTACAACAATGTAAAGACTCTTTTTCTGCATGCCAATTCACAACAAGTGACAGTGTTTATGATACGACAGGGTGTCAATCCTGGCAAATCGGGTGGGTCGCTTGGAACTCGTCGAGGCGGCTTCTACCGCCGCCGGTTGACAAGCACCGGATCCGGGTCGAAAGGAAGAGGAGGCCGATTCCCAGGCATATGACCAAGGCGGCTGCAGCCCAAACTCCGAAGAGCCACCAGACTCCGGCAAGCGTGAGAGCAAGTCCGATCAGGGCCCGATCCACTTGAATCACAGTAACCTTGCGAAGGGCGTTCATCAGGTCACCGACCGGACGTTCCTCAGGAAGTAAGCGCCGAGGGCGAAGCAGATGGACGCCAAGAGGAACACGACAGAGTATCCAGAAATAGCGTAGCGATACTGGGTTTCGCCGTGCACCATAACCTCGTGCATCCCCATGAGCGCAAGGATGATTCCGGATATCCCTTGTCCGATGGTTTGAGGCACCGTCATCGCGATATGCCAGACCGCCATCTCCTTTGCCGCGTCAACCTTGCTTGGCAGCACGTCCGTTCCAAGCGCCCAGTCGACGCTCGTGTAAGCGCCGAATCCGATTCCGAAGAAAACGCCGACCACCAGAACCTGCTCCAGGTTGCGGCAGAAAATGAAGCCGAGCACGGTGAGCGAGATAATGGTGTTTGCCAGATAGACAACACGCTTCCGGCCGATCCGATCGGAGAGGACACCGCCGTAGAACCCGCTCGCAGAACTCGCCAAAAGAATGATCGCCAACACTTTGGCCGTCGCTTGAGCGGGGTTTTCGATGCCGATCACGTCGATCAAGTAGTAGTTTATGTAAGGCTCGATCGAGTAGAAGCCGAGCATCACCAACGCCCGCGTGATCCAGACCCAAGCGAAATCTGGGTACAGCCGGGGGTCGATCCACAGGCTCTTCACGTAGGTCCGCCACTCGATGGGAGGAGGCTTGACCGGGAGCGGAGTTTCCTTGATTCCCAAGATTGTGAAAAGACTTACTCCGGCAAGCACAAGACAAATCACGAAGTATTTCGCCACGTCTGAGGCGTGGCCGAGCAAGAGGCCGCAGCCCAACGCGCCGAACAGCGTTCCAGCCTGAGTTTGAAGCGCCATCCAGCCGCTCGCAGCGCCGCGCTGTTCGTGAGGCACCAGATCCGGGATCAAACCGCTATACGCAGCGCTAGACACGTTGTTTCCCAACTGCACGACCATGTATGCGAGCATAAACAGCATGAATCCGGGATTCGTGAGAAGAATGGTGAGGCCCCGCGCAGGGTTGCCTTCCGTAATCGGGGTCGCCGAATTGTAAGCAACTGCCATCAGCGCCAAGCCGAAGATGTTCACCGCGATCCCGCCAATTAAGAACGGCCTTCGTCGGCCCAACCGACTGGCGCATCGATCACTATAAGCTCCCGCGATCAGCGGAACGAGTACCGCTACGATGACCGCGATCCCGGCGATGACGGTGCCGGGCGCTCGCAGCCTTGGCGCCAAATGCCGGATCTCGTCGGGGAGCATAATGGTGAGCATCGCCCCCCACAAGAAGTTCGTCGCGAACCAATAAGCGCTGATGCAGAAGTGCTGCCACGGGCTGATCGCCTTTCCCGCGTAAGGCGATGGCACCGCCGAGACCGGTGAGTGTACGAGGTCTTCCGGCTTCGGCCGCGGATACTCGACGACGGGCGGGGTGGCGTTGCTCATGGCATGGTTTGGGTCAGCGCGTACTCGTAGTCCTCGATGTCGTCGATGTCGTATGCGAGCGCAGTCGGCGAGTTGCGAATCGCCGCACCGGTGCAGCCGAGCATGCTCGCAATCTTTTGTTCGACGTCCTGAACCGTAAGCGTCTTGGTTACAAACTTAATCAGGAACTTGGGCCCAAGCAGCTTGGCCATTCCCAGAATGCTCTTGCGGTTTTGAAAGACTTTCTCGATCTCCGGCATCGCGGATTCAAGTGCTTTCACGTCGATCAGATAGGCCCCGCCGATCGTCCAATCCCCGTCGGCAAGCTTGGCAAACGTCGCGGAGGAGTTCGGGTACGCCTCCACCCACTCGGCTTTGGAAACCAGGGGAACCGAGATGTCTTTATTCGCGGGACATAGGGCGATGTAGGTCTTGAGAAGCTCCGCCGTTAAAAACGGCAGGTCGGTAGTGATTACGAATACCTTGGACGGCGGGTCCGGAAGGGCGAGCAGATACTTGAGCCCTTTTAAAATGTTCTCCGGTCCGGAATTGGCTTCCTCTAGGACCGAATCGGCCACCGAGGAGGCATCGGCTCGAACTTTGTCGCCACCTATCACCACGATCCTTCCGATCACTCCGGTGTCTCGGAGAACCCGGACCGTTCGGTGCAGGATCGTCTCCTCGCCAAATTTAATCAGCGCCTTGACGTCGGTCCCCGCGCGCCCGGCGAACGGTTCAGGGATTTTGCCGCCTGCCGGCAGGATAGCGTCGAAGACTGGCACGTCGCGCTAGTTTAGCGTACAGGGACTAGGCTAGCGAGAACTCGCCGCAAAAGACTGTCTCGGCAGGCCCGGTCATAAAGACGGCTCCGTCATCACGGTACTCGATCTCCAAATCGCCGCCTGGTAGATGAATCCGGACGTTTCGATCGGTACGACCGGTGATGAACCCCGCCACGCACGCGGAGCACGCCCCGGTACCACACGCCAGGGTGATCCCTGCCCCTCGTTCCCAAGTTCTCTGAATCAGGTGACCCCGATCTACGACCTGAAGAAAGTGAACGTTGATCCGCCTCGGGAACAGCTCGTTGCGTTCCAGCCGTGGTCCCGCGGCAGTCAAATCGATCGCTGAAGCGTCTTCTACAAAAATGTCCAGATGGGGGTTGCCCATAGATACGGCGGTTCCCACGAATCCATCCGCGACATGCTGCTCGATGAAGGTGTCGGCCGGGTCGCCGGCAACCGGAATCTCGCCGCGGGTCATTCGAGCCTTGCCCATGCTCACCTGCACGCGGTCGTCGTCGACATATTGAAGGGTCAGAGTTCCAGCTCCGGTCTCCACATCGACGGCCGGCTCAGAGGTGTGCCCGTGATCCCGGAGGAGTTTTGCAAAACATCGTATGCCGTTCCCACACATTTCGCTTTCCGATCCGTCGGGATTGAACATGCGCATCTGATAGAGGGCGTCTTTGCCCTTTTCTATCAGGATCAGACCATCGCCCCCAATTCCGAATCGTCGGTCGTTGACAATCCGGGCGAGCTCGGGGAGGTCGGTATTGGGCGTACCGTCCCGCAAGGTGTCCAGCATGACAAAGTCATTGCCGATGCCCTGCATCTTTGTGAACGGAATCATTCGTTGTGGTGGGAACCCTCCTCTCCGGGCGGCCGGTAAGTTCCAACTGGCTTGGCCGGCACGATGCTGGCCACCGCATGTTTGTAAACCAACTGGGTTGGTTTTCCGGGAGTGTCCAGAAGCACCGTGAACGCGTCGAATCCACGGACTTGCCCCCTTAGCTGAACACTGTTCGTGAGGTAGATCGTCACCCCGATCCCCTCTTTGCGTACCTGATTCAGGAACATATCCTGAAGGTTGATCGCCTTAGCCATTTTAATCTCCTAAACGTACACTGCGCGTACCGTTTGAGCGGCGGTTGCCAAGGCTTCGTCACCCATTTCGATGCGCACTAAACTCGGCTCGGAGCGAAGCCATGTACGCTGCCGCTTTGCATAGCGGCGGGTTTCTGCGGTCGCTGCCGCAATCGCTTCCTCCAAGTCCGTTCTGCCCAATAAGTGAGAAGCGATCTCGCTGTAGCCAATTGCCCTGAACCCGGGATCCCCCGGTCCGAACCCAGCCGACAGTAGAAGCCGCACTTCTTGGACCCAACCATTTTGCACCATTCCGTCAATCCTTTCTGCAATGAGCGTAGTCAGAAGATCCACGTCGACGTGAATTCCCAGCTTGACTTTGTTAAACGGCGGCAAATCGACTTTGATCGGCAACCCCGGATTTGAGGCCCTTTCCAAGGCTCGCGTCACTCGCACGGGATTGCGCAAGTCCACCCTGCCGGCTGCTTCGGGTTGCACCGAGAGCAGTTCCGCGACTAGGTTCTCCAGACCCTCCCGTTCCAGCCGCGCCTGAAGCTCTGCGCGCAGGGCCGGATCTGGCTGGGGCAGCAGGCCTTCGTACTGGCTCATCAAGGCTCGGATGTACAGCCCTGTCCCACCGACCAAAACTGCGGACCGACCCGACTCCCAGAGTCCTTTGAGAATGCGAACCGCATCCTGGCAAAACTCGCCGACTCCGTACTGCTCATTGGGTTCCTTGAGATCCAGAAGCTCGTACAATCCTCGGTCGAGTGGCTTCGCGGTGCCGACGTCCATCCCTCGGTACACCTGAAAGGCGTCTGCGTTGATCAGTTGAGCGTCGAATTCGGACGCCAGCCCCTCCGCCACGCGGGTCTTCCCAGAGGCGGTCGGGCCCATGACCGCGATGAGCAGCGGCCGGTGGCTCAAAACTCCAAGAGAGCGGTAACCGGGTACCCCCGAAGCACTCTTCGGCCATCCAGGAACGTGAGCTCGATCAGGAATCCGAACCCACAGATCTGACCCTTCAATCGCTCAACCAGCCTGGCCGAAGCGGCCGCCGTACCGCCGGTTGCCAGCAGGTCGTCCACGACGTAGGCTTGCAGGCCCTCGGTTATCGAGTCCACGTGCATTTCCACCGTGTTGGTGCCGTATTCCAGCGCGTACTCCTCGGTGATTCGGTCGTAGGGCAGCTTGCCGAGCTTGCGGGCCATCACGAAGGGAACTCCCAGTTGGAGCGCGACCGGTACCCCGAAGATGAAACCCCGGCTCTCAATTCCCACCACCGTCTGGGCGCCTTTCGATTTTGCATCGGCAGCGAGCAGGTCCACCACCTGCTGAAACGCGGCGGGGTTCTCCAGCACCCGCGTGATGTCCTTGAACAAGATTCCCGGCTTTGGAAAGTCGGGGACATCGCGAATCAGCTTGGTTGCCAAAAGCTCGGGCATGACGGGCAAAGGATACTCGCTCGCGTATCCAGTGTCCGACAGCGCATTTCAATGAAGGCGTGCGTAGCGAGCAAAAATCGGGCCCCGGGTTCAGTAAGGCAAGCCGCCGTCTGCGCGCGTGGGAGTCTGTGTGACGGAGCCACCATACGAGATGAGCCCATAATCTCACTTGGTGGCGGTTATCGAAGCGACGAAGGTCTTGCGGGTCGGCATTTTGGGTTTTGGGACGGTTGGCTCCGGGGCCTACCGGATGTTGCAGGACAACGCCTTGGCGATCAACCGCAAAATCGGCTTTGGCGTCGAAGTACTCAAGATCGGGGTCAAAGACTCGGCCAAGCCGAGGGACCTGCCGGCTGAGATGTTCACCCTCGACTTGGATTCGATCGTGGACGACCCACGAATTGACGTTGTTCTCGAGCTGATGGGAGGAGTCGATCCGGCCGGCCGGCTGGTGGAGAAGGCGCTTCAGAACGGAAAAAGCGTGGTGACCGCGAACAAGGAGCTGATGGCAAAGGAAGGCTCCCGCTTGGTGACCCTAGCCAAGTCGAAGGGGCTCGACCTCCACTACGAGGCCGCCGTCGGGGGTGGTATCCCGCTCATTCAGCCCCTCAAGCACCAGCTCTCTGGCAACGAAGTTCTGAAGATGATGGGAATCCTGAATGGGACTACCAATTACATCCTCACCGCGATGGAGATGGAGGGACGCGAGTTTGGGGACGTTCTGGCGGAGGCCCAGGCCAAGGGATATGCGGAGGCGGATCCAACCAACGACGTCGACGGATTCGACACCGCCTACAAAATTTCAATCCTCGCTTCGATTGCGTTTGGAAAGCAAGTGCCGATGGCCAGCATCTACCGGGAGGGTATTCGCAGTGTTACCAAGCACGACATGGAACTGGCAGGACTGCTCGGGTACCGGATCAAGCTTCTCGGGGTAGTCGACGCGGTGCCCAAGGACACGGTGCGGGTCAGGGTTCATCCGACCCTTGTCAGGAAGGATCACCCGCTTGCATCCGTGAGCGGCGTTTATAACGCGCTTTGGCTGCAAGGCGACTTTGTCGGGGACGTGATGTTCAGCGGCCGGGGCGCCGGCTCCGACCCGACTGCCTCGGCAGTCGTCGGCGACCTCATCGACGTTGGCCGGAACATCGCAGTCGGGGGGCAAGGCAGTGCCATTCCATACGGGATCGGAATCAAGACTGAGTCGATTGAGTCCCTGATCACCGCCTACTACCTCCGGTTACGAGTGCAGGACAGGCCGCTGGTGCTGGGCCGTATCGCCACTGTCTTTGGCCGCCACGAGGTCTCGCTTGCCGCGATGGAGATGCGCACCCTCGAGGCGGGCGCCGGAGAGATCGTTTTCCTCACCCATCCATGCATCGAGAGGAACTTCCAAGCGGCTCTCAGGGAGCTACGTGAGGAGGACATCGTGCAATCGGTGGGGAACGCTTTTCGAGTTGCGGACTGAGTAGAGTCTTACCCGTGAAGCGGGTTGGCATCGTCGGTGCGGGGGGAATGGGAAACGTTCACGCCCGCCAATACCGAAAGCGTTCGGACATCGAGTTGTTCTTTTTCGATCACCGTCCGCCGCGCGCGGAGGCTTTTGGAGCCGCCTGGGACATCCCCTCGTCGCCGACGCTCGAGGACCTGCTCGCCAAGGTCGACATCGTCGACATCTGCGTCCCTACCCCGTCCCACATGGACACCGGTCTGAAGTGCATCGGGTCAGGTAAGGCGGTGCTGATCGAAAAGCCGATCGCCCTTACCCTCGCCGATGGAATCAAGCTGGCCGAGGCCGCGGATAAGGCCGGAACGCCGTTCATGCCCGCTCACGTAGTCCGATATTTCCCGGAGTTCGCCCGTGCCAAGGGGTTGGTTGAGGCCGGACGCATCGGCTCCCCGGCAGCAGCTCGCGTTCGCCGGGGGGGAGGGGCGCCCAGTGGCAACGATGGCTGGTTCATGGACCATTCCAAGAGCGGCGGCATCCTAGTCGACCTCTCAATCCACGATTTCGACTGGCTGCGCTGGACAATCGGTGAGGTGAAGCATCTCTACAGCCGGACCGTCGCCGCTAAGCTCGGCCGGGGTCCGGACTATGCGCTGACCACGCTGACGTTCCAGAACGGCTGCGTTGCCCATGTGGAAGGGACGTGGATGGACCCGGGCGGATTCAGGACCCACTTCGAGATTGCCGGCAGCAAAGGTCTTCTTCAGCACGATTCAAGGTCAGACGTAGCGGTCCGGACCACTCTGCCGCCGTCCCCCACCGCAGGAGCCCCGCTTCCCAACTTGGAGGGCGCGATGACCGGGTTGGAGGATCCCTACTACCTGGAGATTGCCGGATTTCTGAATGCGGTGGAGAATAAGACGGCCCCGCCGATCACCGCCCTGGATGGGCTGAAGGCGCTGGCTATCGCGGAGGCGGCGAACGAGAGCGCGAAGACGGATAACGTCAGGACCCCGGCGACTCAGTTCTAGACGTTCCGGTACCCTGATTCCATGCGTCCAGATGGCCGAGCCAATGACCAGCTTCGTCCCTATACCTTCGAACGGAACTTCGCGAAGTTCGCGGAGGGCTCCTGCCTTCTGAAGTTGGGAGACACCCACATGTTGGTCACCGCAACGGTCGAGGAACGGGTTCCACCGTTCCTAAAAGGCAAGGGCAGCGGATGGGTCACTGCCGAATACAGCATGCTCCCACGCTCTGGCCGGCAGCGCAACCAGCGCGATCTGATGAAGCCCAACGGGCGAAGCATGGAGATCCAGCGGCTGATCGGCCGTGCTTTGCGCTCCATCGTCAACCTGGAGGCGCTAGGCGAGCGGACGATCACGATCGACTGCGACGCGATCCAAGCCGACGGCGGAACCCGTTGCGCGGCGATCACCGCCGGTTACATCGCGCTCCATGACGCCGTGCAGGGATTGATCAGACAGCGTTCGCTAAAGGCGACTGTCCTCCGAGAGCATCTTGCGGCGGTGAGCGTGGGTGTCTACCGGGGAGCCGTGATTCTGGACTTGAACTACGACGAGGACAGCTCTGCCGCTACCGACATGAACGTGGTGATGACGGGTTCCGGCAAGTTCGTGGAGATCCAAGGCACGGCGGAGCAGGAGCCGTTCGCGGTAGATGTCCTGGCGCACCTGCTCAAGCTTGGTCAAAAGGGGATCAACGAGCTGATCGCCGCCCAAAAGGCGGTTCTTGAGTAGCCGAACCCTTATCATTGCCACTCATAACCTCAAGAAGGGAGGAGAGATGGTGACGATCCTTTCCCGGTCGCTTGTTGACACTCACATCAAGGCCCTTGCCGATTTTCCAGGCGCGCCCGAGCCCGAAGAAACCGGCGATACCTACCAGGAGAACGCGATCATCAAAGCGCGGTCCGCTGCCGCGTTTTGCGGTGAGACGAGCCTGGCAGACGACGCGGGCCTGGAGATCGACGCGCTCGAGGGGGCGCCGGGTGTTTACAGCAAACGATTCGGGGGCCAGGATCTTGCGTTTCCCGAGAAGATGGCCCGAATCCTGGACCTGCTCGCAGACGTTCCGGACGAGGCTCGCGGCGCTCGGTTCAGATGCTTCGTTGCTTTGGCTCAGCCAGATGGCGAGACGACTACTCTGCAGGCAACCTGCGAGGGCCGTATTGCTCGCGGCCGGAGCGGCTCTGGCGGTTTTGGCTATGACCCGATCTTCTACCTACCCGAGCTCGGCTGCACGATGGCCGACCTGACCGCCGACCAGAAGCACCGGATCAGCCATCGGGGGCAAGTCCTTCGAGAGTTCGCCGAATACTGGAATGGACGAGCGTAGTTCCCGGCCGGCCGTGTTCCTGGATAGGGATGGAGTCGTCAACGAAGATTCTGCGTACGTCGGTCGCAAGGAAGACTTCCACTTCTTGCCTGGTGTTGCGGAGGCGATCCGGCTCCTTAACGAGGCGGGCTATTGGGTGTTCGTCGTCACCAACCAGTCGGGCATTGCGAGGGGAATGTTCACGGAGGACGATTTCCATGACCTGAGCGATTGGATGCTGGCCGAGCTCGCCTCCCACGGCGCCAAGATCGATCACGTCTTCTACTGTCCCCACCACGAAACCGAAGGGGTGGGGAAGTACCGCGTGGACTGCGACTGCCGCAAGCCGAAGCCAGGCATGATCATCGATGCGATGCGCCAGTATCCGGTCATCAAGGAAGAAAGCTTCATGGTCGGAGACATGCACCGCGACCTCGAAGCGGCAGCGGCGGCCGGTATCAAGGGCTACCTGGTCGATGGCGCCGGCCTACTGGGCGTTGTCCGGCGCGTTTTGGCAAAATGAACTCGTATCTTCAGTTGCCCCAATGATCCAAGAACCTCGCCTTATCGATCTGTTCCTGAACCTGTGCAAGATTAACGCTCCCGCCCTCCGAGAGCGGGAGGTGATCGATTGGACCAAGAAGTACCTTGAGGAGATCGGGCTGGAGGTTTGGGAAGATGAGGGTGGGGAAAAGATCGGCGGCAATGCGGGCAACGTCATTGCGTTGCTGCCGGCCAATGCCACAGGCAAGCCAACCGTCTTCCTAAGCGCGCATTTCGACACGGTTGAGCCGACCGAGGGGCTCGAAATCGTGGATCAAGACGGCACGTTTTTTAGCGGGGGAGACACGATCCTTGGCGCCGACGACAAGGCGGGGATGGCGCCCGCCATCGAGGCGGTTCGAGCGCTGAAGGAGATGCAACTGCCGCATGGAAACGTTTATCTGCTGCTGACGATCGCGGAGGAGATCGGGCTGAAGGGCGCCGATGTCTTGGAATATGAGGACCTGAACCTCGACTTCGGCTATGTTCTGGATACCGGACCTCCAGTCGGTTCTTTTGTGAATCGAACCGGGACCCACGACAAGCTCGATGTCATCGTGTACGGGAAGCCGGCCCACGCCGGGAAGGACCCCGAGAACGGGATCAACGCGATGCAAGTGGCGGCGGAGGCGATTCACGGGATGAGGCTCGGCCGGATTGGTCCGGAGACCACCGCCAACCTCGGGATCATCGAAGGGGGAACCGCCGTTAACGTCGTTTGCCCGTTCGTCAAGATCCGGGCGGAGGCGCGCAGCACGAGCATGGCGGACCTCGATGCCCAGATCGGCCATATGATCGATAGGTTTGAGTCGGCAGCCACGAACTGGAACACGACGGTCAAGATCGATCACCAGCGCCACTACGTGAGCTATGAGATTGAGTCAGGGGCGCCCGTCGCCCAAGTAGCCGCCATGGCGAGCCAAGCGCTGGGCCTCCATCCGGTTTTCCGCACCACGTTGGGAGGAAGCGACGCCAACATTTTCAATGCGAAGGGCCTTCCGACCCTGGTGGTTGCCACCGGAATGCAGAAGATTCATACTCACGACGAGTTCGTGACTCGGGAGGATCTGGTCAAAACCGCCCACTTGTCGCTCCAACTCTTGATATCCGCCCAGGAGGCCCCGGAGCAATAGAAGGTTGGTTGGAGCAACACCTTCGTTTGGATCGTCGTATCAGAACAGTCCAGGGTCTCATTTGTTAGTTGAGACCACCGAAGATATACTGAAGAGTCTGTTTCGACAACGGACAAAAGAGGTGAACGAACATAGCAGGATTTAGAAGACCAGCTCGGCCAGAACCGAGCCCCGAGATCAACCAACGCGTCCTTAAATATCGCGACATCCGAGTCATCGGCCCCGACGGGGCCCAGCTAGGAATCATGCAGAGCCGTCAGGCTCTCACCCTCGCCAAAGAAGAGGGCCTTGATCTCGTCATGGTCAGTCCCACAGCCCAGCCCCCGGTCTGTCGAATCATCGACTACGGAAAGCACAAGTACCTGGAGGGCAAGCAGGGCAAAGATAAAAAGAGCAAACAGCAAGAAGTTAAGGGTATAAAGATCAGTCCGCGTATTGCCGAGCACGATCTGCAGACCAACGTTGCCAAGGCAGTCCGATTCCTGGAAGAAGGCAGCAAAGTCAAGGTGACGTGCATGTTCAAAGCGCGCGAGATCACGCACCCGGAACTGGGCAAGAAGAAGCTTGACCTGTTCGCGGAAGCGGTTGTCGAACTTGGAACGGTGGAGCGGACGCCAACCCTGGATGGGCGCCTTATGATAATGGTGCTCACCCCAAAACCGAACGCCACAAAGAAGAAAGATGCCAAAGATCAGAACAAACAAGACGGCGGTCAAGCGGTTCAAAATCACAGGAACGGGAAAGATAACGCGGCGAAAGTCGTTCAACAACCACCAGTTCCTGCACAAGATATCCTCCCGCAAGAGGAGGTTGGAGCAGGAGCCGGAAGTGTTCCGGGGCGAGCAGAAGCGAATGAGGCGGCTGCTAGTCATCGGGCACCCTAAGGTTAAAGCAACCGTATCCGTCGAAAGTGCAAAAGCGGCTCGCGCCGCCAAGGCCGCCACAGACCGAGAAAAACTCGTCTCGCTGGTTTCCTAACGTAGCAGCCGCTCAGTCGGCTGCGACTCCCCTACCGCTACCGCCCGGCAAGTGCCGAGGCTGGGACCCGGTTTAGGCAAAAACGAGGAGAAAGAAAAAATGGCACGCGTCAAACGCGGTCTAATGCGCCACAAGCGCCACAAGAAGGTTATCGAGCAGGCCTCCGGCTATTGGGGACGTAAGAAGAACGTCTTCAGCCGGGCCCACGAGCAGATCATGAAGAGCGGTCAATACGCTTTTCGCGACCGCCGAGCCAAGAAGCGCGACTTCCGCCGCCTCTGGATCGCCCGAATCTCAGCCGCCTGCAGCGAGTCCGACATCAAGTACTCGGAACTGATCCACCTCCTCACCGAGAAGGGAATCCAGATCAACCGCAAGATGCTGAGCGAACTCGCTATTGCAGACATTGAAGCCTTCAAAGCCGTCGTAGCGCAAGCTCGCGCTTAGGCTCGGATTTCGTCGGAGCCGCCGCATCCCGCAGGGTGCGGCGGCTTTTTTGGTTCAGCCAATCTTGGCGACCGCGAGAACGGTGGTGCATGACATCGGCCGGTGGCTGGGCTCGCCGCGTTTTGCACACAACGGGGAATTCGGCTATTGAACTCCTTCAAGACTTTCGCGCGGGGAATACCTCTACCCTAGGAGTGTGGCCTCGAATACCTTCACTGTAGGTGGGCCTTGGAGGAAGTTGGGCAGGTCGGCGATGAACTTCTTAAATCCGGCCTGTTGATGATGGAAATCGAGATTCTCCTGTGATGCCCATTCCTCGATGAGCACGATCTTCGCGGTGTCGTCGGGATTCTGGAAGAAGTCATATCGCGTGCAGCCAGGTTCAATGACGGAAGCGTTCCGCGCAATTCGGCACGCCGCAAGGCCCTCGCCGAGCTTTTCGGGGAGGAAATTAGCATCAACCGTTACAACAAGCATCAGACTCTTAGTCTGGCTGGCCGCCGCGGCAGTTCCCAAATGTGAGTTTGTCAGAAGGTCGAAGCTACTTAATCCGGCCGCGAAGCCAAGAGCCCTCGGAACTCTGGTTGCAACACCGTCGGGTTGACCAGAAACTCAATGCGGGGGATCAGACGGAAAGCAGAGCCCAGCTCAACTTGAGTTCTTCTCCTGTCGGTGCGGAACCCTTGATACGACTTCCGACTCGGCCCAGCGTAGAAGGGGAAATCCGCGGAGGTTGGGCATCAACTGGAAAGGGCTAGCGGATGGTGGCTAGGACCTTGATGTGAGGGGTGCCCAGGTAGCCGAGCTTTTGAGCGTCTTCGACGGTGCCCTCGGTGAGTTTGAGATGGCCGGGGGAGAACTGCTGTTCTTGAACTGTAGAGTCGACTCCGAGCCATTCGCCGCCGTCCCACGCCTCGCACCACGCGTGGTAGTAGAAGGTGCCGTCCCAAGTCATCAGTCCGCTGGCCATGCGAGCGGGTATACCGGCCGCGCGCAGCAAGGTCGTGGTGAGAACTGCGTAGTTTCCGCACATGCCTTGGGGCGACTTCAGGAGATCGGCGCCATCGCGAAGCTCAGCCTTTTTCGGGTTCGGTCGCATGATTTTGTACACGTAGTTCTTGATGATCAGCACGGATTCGCGGACGTTGCGGGAATTAGCGGTCAGCTTGTGGGCGACTTTCGTGATTTCGGGGTTGTCCGAAGCGATGAGATTGCCCGGTTGAGTCCACTTCGCGATCTCCGCACTGAAAGCTGGCTGATCGACGTCCGCCCCGGTTGAGATGTAGGTTTGGGTGGGATGGATTTCGACGATCCATCCGTCTCCATCCTTGGTCACGGTCTGGCCGGCATCGGAGGGGGTCCGCGACAGGTCAGCATCGGTGACCCGGAACTTGAGCTCTTTGTAGTTGTCGGCTCCCGCGATCGAACCATCGGCCTTGATCGCCAGGGTGTCGTCCAAGCTTTGAGTCGGTGCGTCTTTCCCGACAATCGTG
>Ga0302325_10014986_pt1 | contig 16501 bp, 17 predicted proteins | sample Palsa_T0_2_FD_201948 | JGI IMG/M metagenome (GOLD analysis project Ga0302325, IMG submission 201948) | Peat permafrost microbial communities from Stordalen Mire near Abisko, Sweden - Palsa_T0_2 | ecosystem: Environmental > Terrestrial > Soil > Palsa > Peat permafrost | place: Sweden: Abisko... | reverse complement strand
CTTGGCTTCGAGGGCATCCCCTGCGGCGAGCCATCCTCCGGTGTCCATGATTGAGAAGGGCACGCCGTTCCACTCAGCTGTGAGCTCCTTGCGATCGCGGGTCACTCCCTTCTCCTCCTCCACGACTGCCGCCCGGGTGCCGACGATACGGTTCACAAGGGACGACTTCCCGACGTTGGGGCGACCGGCCACCACCACCATCGGGCTCATGACCCGCACACCGGTCGGAAGGACGTACCGTCGAGAGCGAGGCGCAACGAGGCGCCCTCGGTGGGGACGACCTCGACAGGCCTGGGCAGGTCGGCCAGCGTCAGCCCATCGAGAAAGCGCCCCTCATTGAGGCAGGCATCGGGTACAAGACAACGAGAGCGGGCGGGCACGCTCTCGAGCGCGCGAGCCAGATCCTCGCCCGTGAGGAGCCCGGCCACGCCGATATTGCCTCCGAAGAACTGGTTCTCCACAGCACACAACTCGACGTCCTTGCGGGGGTGCGATGCCAGAAGGGGTGCGAGGACACGGGCACCGTAGGTGCCGGTGAGGATCGTAATGGGACGGCTATCGGAGCCTTCCGGTACGGAAGGGAGGCGTGGTGCCCGGTATCCCTCGGCCGGAGCCGAGTCGACCGACGCGAAGAATCCGTGACGGACTCCACCAGGGGCACCCGAAGCGGGTTGCGCGAACGCCTCCGCAAACGCTCGTGCCATGCCAATTCCGTTCTCGTGCTGGGGATAGCCGTCGTAGCTCCGCGCAGAAGGAAGATCACGCTCCGCCAGTAGGTAGTACTCATCGGCGGCATAGATCATGCGATGCCCCACCGCCTTCTTGAAGAGGCCTTGCCACTCGCCGACGGTGTCGAGGACGGACTCGGCTTCCTCCAGGGTGTGTGGACGCATCTCGGCTTCATTGGAGTAGCGGCTCAGCCCGAGTGGGACCGCCCCCACGCTCGAGAGTCCCGAGTAGCGGTCCAGAATGCCGGCCAGCGTGTCCTCGAGGGCTGCGCCGTCGTTGACTCCCGGGCACACGACAATCTGGCCGTGCACTTCGATGCCCCCGTCGAGAAGGACTTCCAGCCATCGCAGGCTGGTGGCACCTTTCGGATTGCGGAGCATGTGGGCCCGCAGCTCCGGATCGGTCGTGTGAATCGACACGAACAGCGGGCCGAGTCGCTCGGTGAGGATGCGTTCAGCGTCGAGTTCGGTGAATCGGGTGAGTGTCGTGAAGTTCCCGTAGAGGAACGACAGCCGGTAGTCGTCATCCTTGAGATAGAGGCTTCGCCGCATACCCTTGGGCAGCTGGTAGATGAAACAGAAGGCGCAGTGGTTGTCACAGGTCCGAATCCGGTCGAAGACGGCCGAGGAGACCTCCACGCCCAGTGGCTCCCCCGCGTCCTTGCCGACCCGCACGACCCGGGGAAGCGGGGCACCGGCGCGGCGAACGAGGACGCTGAGGTCGCCGGCGTCGCTGAGTCGTTGGAAATCGATGACGTCGCGCGGCTCCTGCCCGTCAATGCTGAGGAGCTCGTCTCCCACGGCCAGACCGGCGCGGGCTGCCGGCGACGCCTCGGTGACCGAAGTCACCGTGGGAGCTGACATGACCCAGAGGTTACCGCCGATAACCTGGACTTTGTGCCCGGAGTAGACCGAGTGATGCTGGCTGAGCCACGGGGCTTCTGCGCAGGCGTCGAGAAGGCGATCAAAGCCCTGGCCTGGATGGTCCGGGTCTTTGACCCCCCGGTGTACTGCTACCACGAGATCGTGCATAACCGACATGTGGTCGAGCGCTTCCGTGACCAGGGCGTCGTCTTCGTCGACGACGTGGCCGATGTGCCTGCGGGGGCGCCGCTGATGCTGAGCGCCCACGGCTCAGCGCCTGAGGTGGTGGAGGCGGCCCGCGCCCGGGGTGGCGCTGTGGTCGATGCCGTCTGCCCTCTGGTGACCAAGGTGCACCACGAGCTCAAGGTGCGGAGCCGCAAGGGGTTCACCGTTCTCTACGTCGGCCACGCAGGGCACGAGGAGGCCGTGGGCACAATGGCCGTCGCACCGGAGTCGGTGCGCCTGCTCGAGCACGAAGAAGACCTCGACGCCCTGGAGGGAGTGGCGGACGAGAACACTCCCGTCGCGCTGTTGGCGCAGACCACCCTCAGCCATGACGAGTGGCGAGGCCTGATGGAGGCCGCCCGGCGGCGGTTCCCGGACCTGTGGATGCCCAACCGCAGTGACCTCTGCTTCGCGACGACCAACCGCCAGGCCGCGCTGAAGGCGATCGCTCTGGAGTCGGATGCGGTTGTGGTCATCGGTTCAGCCAACTCCTCGAACACCGTGGCCCTCGAAAAGGTCGCCCGGGCCGGCGGGTGTCCCAGGGTGCTGCGTATCAACGAGGCCGATGAGCTCCCCGATGACCTCTCGGGCACGGTCGGCGTGACCGCGGGGGCCTCTGCACCTGAGGCCTTGGTCGAAGAGGTCATCGCCCGCCTCGCCCCCGCCCAGGGCGTGACCGAGGTCAGGGTCACGACTGAGGACGAGTACTTCCCACCGCCTCCCGAACTCCGGGAACTCCTGCGGGCCGTGGGCTCCATGCTGGGGTTTTTCGCCGGTGGGGTCCGCCGCGCCCGCTTCGATCCGGCGGCCGAGGACCGATCGGTCACCGCAGCCGAGGTCCTCGACCTGCTGGCCTCGTGAGGCTGCAGGCGCGATGATTGAATCATGACGTTCACCCGTATGGACGAATCGACGGCGGAGCAGTGGCAGCACATCATCGTCGAGTCGATGGAACACCAGCCCCGTGTGGCCGACCGCGTGCTCGACATGCTGGCCTCCCTCGAAGAGATCACCGACGGTTTCGAGGTCGATCAGCTGGTGCACTCCCTGCAGACGGCGACCCGTGCCGAGGAGGCGGGTGCATCCGATGAGGTCGTGGTGGCGTCGCTATGCCACGACATCGGCAAGGCCGTGTCCGTGATGAACCACCCCCGCATTGCCGCCGAGATCCTGCGCCCATATGTGGGCGAGGACACTTACCGCATGATCGAGGCCCACCAGGACTTCCAGGGCAGGCACTATTACGAGTACCTGGGGCAGGACCCTGATGCGCGGAACAAGTACCAAGGTCAACCCTGGTACGGGTTGGCAGAGCAGTTCGCCGACGAGTGGGACCAGATCAGCTTCGACCCCGACTACCCCACCAAGCCTCTCTCCCATTTCGAGCCTCTGGTCCGTCAGGTCTTCGCCACGCCGCGGACGTTTTGAGTTCGCGCCGCGGCGCCACCTCGGGCGCCAGTATCCGGACGGACCCCGACCACGCGCGGCGCGTCATCGAAGCCTCGCGGAAGGATTTCGACACACGTCACCCTGAAGTGAAGTTGTCCCCGGTCGTGGGGCTCATCTGCGCCTACGAGGAGGAGGACAACATCGGAGCGGTCTTGGCCGCCATGCCCACAGAGGCCTGTGGACTGGCGGTGACCACACTCGTTGTCGTTGATGGTGGGAACGACAAGACGGATCAGGTCGCCACCGATTCTGGCGCGCTGACCTTCATCCTGGACGAGAACCTCGGGCACGGCTACGCCCTCCGCGTCGGCTACGCGCTCTGCATTGAGCTCGGTGCGCAGTTCGTCGTCACGCTGGACGCTGACGGACAGAACGATCCTTCCGAGATCCCGGTGATGCTCCAACCGCTGGTCGATGACACGTCCGACTTCGTTGTGGCCTCCCGCATCCTCGGCCGCGATACGACATCTGACCGGTTCCGCAAGGTCGGCGTCCGCGTCTTTTCGTGGGCGATGAGCGCCATGGGCCACACAAAGCTCACCGACACTTCAAACGGCTACCGGGCACTTCGCGTCAGCATGCTCGACGATGTGGCCTACCGGCTGGTCCAACCGCAGTACCAGACGGCCGAGCTCCTGATCATCGCGTTGAAGCGGGGTTGGCGTGTCAGCGAACAGCCCACTGTGTGGCTCCCGCGGGCTTCGGGCACGACCAAGAAGGGGAAGAACTGGCTCTTCGGGTTCCGCTACGGGCGGGTCGTCCTGGGGACCTGGTGGAAGGTGCGCAAGGAACCGCACCACAGCTGAGCCTCACCTCGTGCGGCGTCAATAGCGGCCGGTCTTCTCCCGCGCTTCGTCGTACACGGCCTGCAACCGGGGCACGAGAGCCTCCGTGGCGGTCCGGACGGCCGAACGTGACACCCGACCGCTCGCGGTGCGTGCCGGCGGGGGGATGGCCGGACCGATGACGACCTGGATGGTGCGCGGCTTCGGGACGGCGTTCCCTTTGGGCATGGCCAGATCCGACCCCCCGATGCCGATGGGCACTATGGGCGCACCGGTCCGCGCTGAGAGGAAGGTCGCTCCCTCCATGAGATCCTCCACGACGGGGCCCTCTCGACGCGTCCCTTCTGGGAACAGCACGAGGAGCTCGCCCCTCCGCAAGACCTCTTCAGCACGCTGGAGCGCCTCGCGGTCCGCCGATTCACGGTGAACGGGGAAGGCCCCCACGGTGAGCAGCAGCTTGCCGAGCCACTTGTTGTTCCACATTTCGTCCTTGGTCATGAAGAAGAGCTTTCGTTCGGTGCAGAAAGCGGCAAAACCGAAGTCGGCGAACGACCGATGCACCGGGGCCAAGATGGCTGGTCCGGTCAAGGGGATGTGCTCCTTCCCCACCACCTTTGGGCGGAACCAGGCCCACAGGACCGTGGCAAAGAGCATGCGCTCGACGCGGTACACCACAGAACGGCGCGGGTCTATCTCGAATGGCTGATGCCGCCCGGGAGCCTCGACGTCCTCCTCCCGGCCTCCTTCTGCGTCGGGTGACGATCCCGCTGTGCTCACAGCCATGACAGCACCTCCTCGACCACATCCTGCACGCTTCGCCCGGTCGTATCGAGCCGGTGCGCATCCTCGGCCTCGCGCAGGGGCGACGCCTCCCGAGTCGAGTCGATCCGATCGCGTCGTGCCACTCCTTCGGGAGCCTCATCGTCACGTCGTCGGGCTCGTTCTTCGGGCGAGGCGGTCAGGTAGACCTTCAGCTCGGCTCCGGGGAGGACGACCGAACCGATGTCCCGGCCTTCAACCACTCCCCCGCCGTGCGTCCTGACCCAGGCTCGCTGGCGTTCCACCATGTGCCGCCGCACCTCGGGATTGGCGGCGACGACGGAGACCGCACGGCCGACCTCGGGCGAACGAATCACGCCGGTCACGTCGCGCCCGTCGATGGTGACCCGTTCCCCCACCTCGATGGTCGAGGCTGCAGCGAGGGCCGCCACCGCATCCTTGTCATCCGGCGGTGTCCCCAGCTCCAGTGCGAGAGCGGCAACCGCTCGGTACATGGCACCGGTATCGAGCCGATTGACCCCCAACCGCTTGGCCACCGCCGTCGAGACCGTCGACTTGCCGGCTCCGGCCGGTCCGTCGATGGCGACCAACAGCGCCCTGGGGGCCGCCGCGCCGGCGGCCAGCCGCTCCATATCTTCGGCAAACGTCGGGTAACTGGTCTCGACCGCGCCAAAACCGGTGACGAGGCTGCGCTCACCCCGGCGAGCGGCGAGTGCCGCCACAGCTCCCGCCATCGCCATCCGATGGTCGCCCTGGCTGTCGAAGCGGGCACCACGAAGCGGACCTCCGATACCGGTGATGGACAGGGCGTCCCCATCGATCGCAGCGTGGGCACCAAAGGCCTCGACCATGTCGGCCACGGCGCGGAGCCGATCGACCTCCTTGACCCGAAGCTCTCCGACGTCGGAGAAGACGGTCGTACCCTCAGCGACCGCTGCGGCGACGGCCAGGGCGGGTATCTCGTCGAGCGAGGGAATCTCGCTGGCTCGTACCTCCGTGGCGGTCAAGCCGCTGGACAGCGCCCGAATCGTCGCGGTTCCCGGATCGCCGGGGATGACGCTGATGGATGCTCCCATCCGCTGCAGGACGGAGACGTAGCCGAGCCGGGCGGGCCCGCTGTAGACGCCGGCAATCTCGACGACGCTGTCCGGCACGACGCAGCCGGCCACGGCGAAGAAGGCCGAGGCAGAAGGATCCCCGGGCACGATCCGTTCCACCGGACGGAGGGACGACGCGCGAACCCGCACAATGCGACCTTCGCCCCATGGTTCGACCGTCAGGTCGGCCCCGGCCTCCACCAGCATCTCCTCGGTGTGCGTGCGGGTCGTGACCGCCTCGCGCACGATGGTGGTGCCGGCGGCCGAAAGTCCGGCGAGCAGGATGGCCGACTTCACCTGGGCGCTGACGACCTTGGAGGTCCAGTCGATCCCGTGCAGCCCTCCACCTCGAACGAGCAGCGGCGGCAGGCAGCGCTCGCCGTGTCCGCCCACCGTCGCCCCCATGAGCCCGAGCGGCTCGGCAACGCGATCCATCGGCCTGGCCGACAGCGACGCGTCACCAACCAATTCGGTCTCCCAGTCGAACCCCGCCACCAGGCCTGCCAGGAGGCGCATCGACGTCCCTGAATTCCCGCAGTCGAGAGGTGCATCGGAATGGTGGAGGCGAGCCCGGCCCCCGTGCACGACGACCGTCCCGTCGTCGTGGCGCTCCACAGCCGCCCCCAGCGCCTCGACCGCTGCCAGCGAGGCGGCCACATCGGCTCCATCCGAAAGGCCGTGGATGACCGACGTGCCCTCGGCCAGTGCACCGAACAGGACAGCGCGATGGGAAATGGATTTTTCACCGGGCGTGCGGACGGTGCCGCGGCAAGGCGTGCCGCCGTCGACGACGAGAACGCGCGGCGCCGTCACGACAGGCGCTCGGCCCGGGCGCGGTACCCGGCAGACTCGACGGCAACCGTGAGCGTGTCGGCGTCGGCTTCGTCGACCACCAGTATCAGTACCCCGAGGTCCCCTTCAGCTGAGTGCGCGATCTCAATGTCGTAAATGCCGATGCCCGCATCGGCGGCGAGGGACGTGATCTCGGCGAGGACGCCGGCACGATCGGGGACCCGGATCCGCAGCTCAGCCAGGTGATCGGGCCGCACGGCACGGGCGGGGAGACTACGCCGGGCCGCGCTGGCTCGCTGCAGCGAGGCGAGGATCTCGGTCCGGTCCCGGGCAGCGACGCGATCCCGCATTTTGCCCAGGTCTGTCATCAGTGCATCGAGTGCGTCGACGATGGCCGCAGCATTCTCGGCACAGATATCCGGCCAAATCCCGGGATGTCCGGCGGCGACGCGGGTCATGTCTCGAAAGCCACCGGCCGCCAAGCGCAGCAGCGTGCCGTCCTGTTCGGCGCCGTCCGTTGCCGCATTCATCAGAGTGGCCGCGACGAGGTGGGGCACATGGGACACAACGGCCACGAGCCGGTCGTGGTCCGCGGCCGGAAGGACGAGCGCGTCGGCTCCCAGGCTGGTGACGACGCCCTTCAGTCGGTTGAAGGCTTCGAGCTCGGTCACCGCGGTGGGCGTGAGCGCCCATACCGCGCCAACGAAAAGGTCGGGGTCGGCACCGTGGAGGCCGGTCTGTTCCGAACCTGCCATCGGATGCCCCCCGATGAAACGCGGGTGATCCGCCTCTTCCACGATCGACGTCTTGACCCCGCTCACGTCGGTGACCACCGCGTCAGGAGATCTGCCGTCGTCGTCGAGAAGGCGGCGTGCCACCGCGGCCACGGCGGCCGCCGGCACCGCGATGAAGACAATTTCCGCCCGGGGGTCGTCACCAGCGACGTCGATGACACCGGTCTGCAGCGCGGTGCGGAGCCTCTCCTCGTCGACATCGAGTCCGGAGACGTACCACCCGCGTTGGCGCAAACCGAGCGCGATCGACCCGCCGATCAGCCCCGTACCGACGACGAGTGCCCGTCGGCGCTCTCCGACCTCAGCCCGGGAGGTCATCGCGGAGCCCTTGGGCGCCGTGCAGGTAGACATGCCGGATCTCGTGACGCGACCTTGTGGTGTGCACGTGGAGGAGGACCCTGATGCACCGCGGCATGGCTCCGGGCACGGCGATCTCGGCGGCGCACAGCAGCGGGACGGCGCCGAACCCGATCTCTCGGATGGCGGTGGCCGGGAACGTGCTCGTCACGTCCGCGGTGGCGGTGAACAGCACGCTGATGATGTCGTCCTCGGTCAGGTCGTTCCTGGTCATCAGCTCGCGCATGAGCTCCTGGGAGCGTTCCGTGACCTGGGCCACCGTGTCCTCGTCGACCGTCGTCGCCCCGCGCAAACCCCTGACTGTGGGAGCAGCTGCCATGGCGGGTCACTCTACCGGCATCGGTCGGAGGCCCAGGTGAACGGCATTTCCTAGCCCAGCGGGCCGGGTCGGGGGCTTCTGGGGCTGGCCGCCGCGGCCAGGGCGCGGACCTCGCCGGACTGGAGGGGGCGCCACCGCCCCGGAGGTAGGTTCGGATCGCGTACCGGCCCGATACGGGTGCGGACGAGACGCTGCACCGGATGGCCGATGGCGCTGCACATGCGCCGGACCTGGCGGTTGCGTCCTTCGTGGATGACGAGGCGCAGGACCCCGGGGGCGAGGACACCGACTTCGGCCGGCGCGGTGAGTCCGTCCTCGAGCTCGATGCCCTGGCGCAAGGAGCGCAAGGCACCGGGAGCGGGCGTGCCTCCGGTGACCTCGGCCACGTACTCCTTGGCCACCCCGTGAGAGGGGTGGGTGAGGAGTTGGGAGAGCGCCCCGTCGTTGGTCAGGATCAGCAATCCCTCGGTGTGGCGGTCCAGCCGCCCCACGGCGAAGACACGGGGATCCGCCGGCACCAGGGTCATCACCGTGGGGCGCCCCTGGGGGTCGTCAGCCGTGGTGATGACCCCATCGGGTTTGTTCAAGAGGTAGTAGACGAGATCGGGAGCGACCGGCACCAGGACGCCGTCGACCTCGACTCGTGCGGCCAGGGGGTCGATTCGCCGGCCCAGCGTGGCGACCTCTCCGTCGACACGGACGCGCCCTGATGCGATCAGTTCCTCACAGGCCCGCCGAGATCCGATCCCGACCCGCGCCAGGACCTTCTGGAGGCGTTCCCCTTCCGGCTCAGGCGTCGTCAGAAGTCGCCTCGACGCCGAGACCCAGCGCCGACTGCAGGTCACGCTCGAGATCCCCGGCGACTTCGGGCCCGGGGAGGAAGTCCTCCACCGCCGGTAGCTGCTCGAGTGAGTCGAGCCCGAGGCGCTCCAAGAAGAGATCCGTGGTGCCGAAGAGCGCCGGCTGGCCGGGACCATCGGCGTGGCCGACCACCTCGATGTACCCCCGCTGCTCCAGCAGGCGGCTCACGCCGTCCACGTTCACGCCGCGCAATGACGAGATCTGACCGCGGGAGACCGGCTGGCGGTAGGCGACGATGGCCAGCGTTTCGAGCGCGGCGGTCGAAAGACGGTGCGACACCTCTCTGTTCGCGAACCGCTCGACGTAGGGCGTCAGGTCAGGATGTGTCTGGAAGCGGGCACCACCGGCGATGCGGGCCAAGACGAAGCCCCGGTGCTCGCGGTCGTACGACTGCCCGAGATCCGAGAGCACTTCCTCCACCCGCTCCACAGGCTCTTCCACCAGTTCAGCCAGCAGCTGGGGTGCGATGGGTTCCACCGCCACCAGCAGAATCGCCTCGATCGTGCGGCCCAGCTCTGCGTTCTCCACCTGATTCAAACCCTCACCCTTCGTAGTCGTCGATCTCATAGCCGTCGAGCTCTGCCAGGCCGCGACCGTTCGTCACCCCCGCCAGCTCGTCGGCCGCCAGCCACGAGATGGCCAGGTCGCCGAACGTTGCACCTTGCCCCAATGTCACGCGGCCCATCTTGCAGAGCTCGAGCAGGGCCAGGAAGCGCACAATGACCTCAACGCGGGTGTGGCAGCCCTCCACCAGCGTGCGGAAGGAGGTGGCCCGCTGCGACTCGGGCACGGCGATCAGGTCCGAGACGGCTTCGGAGACCGAAAGCGTGTCGACCGTCACGTGTGAGAGATCGACCCGGGGCACCGGGCGCTCGGCCGAGCCCCGCAGGTAGGCCTGCGCCAGGTCGTCAGGGGTGATCCCGGCCAACAGGTCCGGAGCATGCACCACGAAGTCGTCGTCGAGCCCCACCTCGCGCGGAATGGAGCGGGAGGCCTGCTCGGCCATGGCGACGAAGACGTCCGCCGCTGCCGCGTAGGCACGGCACTCGAGCAGTCGGGCCAGCAGGAGGTCGCGCTCCTCCCATCCCACGAGATCCTCGTCGTCCTCGTTCGCCTCCCGACCGGGCAGCAGCTTCTGGGACTTGAGCTCAATCAGGATGGCCGCCACGAGGAGGAATTCCGAGAGCTGGTTGACGTCGATCTGCTCACGCTGCTCCGAGAGCACGCTCACGAACCCGTCGATCAGGGGCAGGAGAGGAATGTCGAGGATATCGACCTCGTGCGAGGAGACGAGGTGCAACAAGAGGTCGATCGGACCCTCGAAACTGGGAGTGGAGACCGAGTAGGCCACCCGCCGACGTTATCGAACCAGCCGCCATCCCTCCGCGCACCCCTGGCCACCTGCCAAAGCTCCCTCCGGGGAGCCCTACCATGGCGCCCCATGGACAGGGTCCTTTCCGGCATTGCGCCATCGGGCAATTTCACTCTGGGGAACTACCTGGGGGCGCTCCGCCAGTGGGTCTCCTTCCAGGACGGCTACGACGCCTTCTACTTCGTGGTCGATCTCCACGCTCTCACCACCGAGATCGACCCGGCCGACCTCCGCACCAACACGCTGGACGCCGCGCTGAACCTGCTCGCCATCGGGCTCGATCCCGACTGCTGCACCCTCTTCGTGCAGAGTCACGTCCCCGAGCACACGAGATTGACCTGGCTGCTCGAATGCACGGCCACGATGGGCGAGCTGCGGCGTATGACCCAGTTCAAGGACAAGGGAAAGGGGCAGGAGACGGCCCGGGTCGGGTTGTTCACCTATCCCGTCCTGATGGCCGCCGACATCCTCCTCTACGACGCCGTCGCTGTCCCGGTGGGCGACGACCAACGCCAGCACCTGGAGCTGACCCGCGACGTCGCCCTCCGGTTCAACCACCGCTACGGCGAGACCTTCGTCGTGCCCGAGGCGAACATCCCCTCGACCGGCGCCCGCGTCATGGACCTGCAGCATCCCGATCGCAAGATGTCCAAGTCGGCGGACTCCCCGCTCGGCACCATCCGCCTCCTCGATTCCGACGAGGAGATCACGCGGAAGATCCGCAAGGCCGTCACCGACACCGATGGGGAGATGCGCTACGACCGTGACGCCAAGCCGGGTCTCGCCAACCTCTTGGACCTGTTGGCCGCCGTGACCGGGCGGACTCCCGTCGACGTGGCCGGCGGGTACGAGCGCTACGGCGATCTCAAGAACGACCTCGCGGCAGCGTTGTGCGACCTGATCCGACCCATTCGGGAACGGCGAGTCGCATTGGAAAACGACCTGCCGTACGTCCACGAGGTGCTGGCGAGCGGTGCTGATGCCGCCCACGCGGTGGCGGCCACGACGTACGCCCGGGCCGCCGACGCCATCGGGCTGCTGCCCCCGGGCTGACCGGTCCCGGGCGGCCGGCTCTCAGACGCCGAGCACGCTTTCCCACCAGTTGTAGAGGCGATCGAACAGCCACGTGAGCGGGCCGTGCGGGTACAAGAAGAAATTCAACAGGACGAGGCCGAGCAGAATCGGCATGGTGTACTGGCGGTACTTCAGATAGGTCGGCCAGTAGCGCGCCGGCAGGAGTCGCTCGAAGACAACGGATCCGTCGAGTGGCGGCACGGGGATCAGGTTGAAGGCGCACAGTCCGACGTTCACGAGGCTGGCGTAGAAGATGATCTCTGCTCCGGTCGAGAATCTGCCCGATGACAGCACGTCGGCCCGGGAAAAATGGACGAAAGCCAGTCCGAAGATGGCGGCCAACGCGGCGTTGACTGCCGGCCCGGCCAAGGAGACCAGCACGCCCTGGTTGCGCGGGCTGCGCAAGCGCGCCGTGTTCACCGGGACCGGTTTGGCCCAACCGAAGAAACCGACCGAACCCAACGAGAGCAGCGCGGGAACGATGAGGGTGCCGACAGGATCGACGTGTACCGCCGGGTTGAGGCTGAGCCTGCCCGCCCGCTTCGCCGTGTCGTCTCCGAACGCGTTGGCCACGTAGCCGTGCGAGATCTCGTGCAAAATGATGGAGGGCACGAGGACGCAGAAGATGATGATCTCCTGCCCGGTGATGTTGTGGTGGACGACGAGCACCACGAACACGAGCACGCCGGCGAGGATCCAGAGCCAGCGCTTAGTCCGTTGATCCATCGGGCGCCTCCGAGAGGAGGCTCCGGGTGAGGCCACCTAGTGCTTGACGGCGTCGGCGATGCAGAAGCGGGCGGCGGGCATGGCTTCGAGGCGCGGGCTGCCGATCGGCATGCCGCACCCCTCGCAGCGCCCGTAGGTCCCCGCCTCCAGTCGCTCGAGGGCGGCCTCGACCTCGTCGAGGGCCTCCTGGAGCTCGGTGGCCAGCCGCTCCGCCTCGCCCCGCTCCGCGGTGACCTGGCTGGAGTCGGCGAAGTTCGAGTCGTAGTTGAGGCCGCTCCCCTGGTCGGCGAACCCGAGCTCGGTCAGCTGGGCCTGCAACCCGGCCTGCTCTGCGTGCAGCAGGGCGGCAAAATCCACGTCGGCGGTCGCTGCCGTTGGGGCCTCGTTCGGCATGGGGTCATGCTACGCGGTCCCTCCCCCTCTTTGTTCCCGCCCGCGGGTGGGCCTCTTCATACGCCCGGCGGAGGTGTTCGGGCGAGACTTTCGTGTAGCGCTGGGTCGTCGCAATGGAGGCGTGGCCCAGGAGCTCCTGGACGACCCGCACGTCGGCCCCCCGTCCCAGCATGTGGGTGGCGCAGGAGTGGCGCAGGACGTGGGGACTCACCTTGTCCGCCAGACCGACGCGGCCGGCGTACTTCTTGACGACACCGAAAACCCCCACCCGGGAGAGCCGGCCGCCGCGGGCGTTGAGGAAGACCGCTTCGGCATCGCTCCGGCGGAGCCACTTCTTGGGCTCGAGCAAGGGCCGCCCCTGACCCGAGAGCCAGTCGGCCAGGGCGGCACGGGCGAGGCCACCGATCGGGACGACGCGCTCCTTGTCTCCCTTTCCGAGGACCCGGAGCAACGGCAGGTCGGTCCCTTCCACCGCGGCGATGACGTCGCCGAGATTGAGACCCACCACCTCGCTGACGCGGGCGCCGGTGCCGTAGAGGACCTCCAGGAGAGCCCGGTCGCGCAGCACCGTGGGACCGGTGCCGACGACTGCACCGAGGAGGAGCTCCGTCTCCTCCTCGCTCAACGCCTTCGGCAGCATGTCCGTCACGGAGATGGACGGCAGATCGAGCGTGGGATCGTCGACCCGCATGCCTTCCTCGACCAGGAAGCGGTGGAAGCCCCGGATGCTCGAGAGGGCCCGGGCCACCGAGGACGCACCGTGGGTCCGGCGCAACGCCTCCAGGTGCGCCGCCACATCGGCCGACGTCGCGGCACCGATGCCGTGGCCGGTCACGTCCTCCTGGTATGTGCCGAGGTCGCGCCGGTATGCCGCCAATGTACGAGGGGAGCGCCCCCGCTCGACCTCGAGCCACGAGAGGAATTCCTCGGCGTCCCGCGGCAACGGCACGGTCACGGCAGCCGGCCCGCGGCGCTGAGGTGCTGGCGGGCCAGGCTCAGGCCGAGCACGGTCGTCTCGTCCCGCAGGGATCCGTCCGCCACGAGCCGATCGACGTCGTCGAGGTGAATGGTCTCGACAGTCATATAGCCCTCCTCCACGCCCTGGGGGCGGGCGGGAATGGAGGAGAGACCGGTCGCCAGATAGATGAGGGTATGCTGGTCACTGACCCCGGGCGAGTTCCAGGTCCCGATGAGCAGTTCCCAGCGCGTGGCTTCGAGCCCGGCCTCCTCGGCGAGCTCGCGCCGTGCGGTGGCTTCGGGCTCCTCGCCGTCCTCGTCGCGCGTCCCTGCCACGATCTCGAGCACCAGCGCGTCGACGGCGGCCCGGTACTGCCGTACCAGCGTCACGGTGCCGTCGTCGTGAACAGGGACGACCGTGACGGCGCCAGGGTGCCGCACGACGACGCGATCGAACGGCTCGCCGGCGGGGTCGAGGAGATGCAAACGGTCCACCCGGAACACCCAGGCCCGCAGGAGCTCCTCCTCCGAGACGCGGCGGAAGCCCGGCACGGGCCTAGGTGACGGCGTCGAGGTCGAGCAGGTGGGGCTCGCGGCCCTCCGCCCGCTCCAGCGCCGCGGCGATCAGCTCACGGAACAAGGGGTGGGCCCGATCGGGCCGGCTCTTGAACTCCGGGTGGGCCTGGGTGGCCACCCAGTACGGATGCTCCTCCAGCTCGACGAACTCGACCAATCGGCCGTCGGGCGAGATCCCGGAGCACACCAGACCCACGGCAGCGAGCCTGGTCTTGTACTTGTTGTTGAACTCGAAGCGGTGGCGGTGACGTTCGGTGACGCCCAGCGTGCCGTAGGCGCTTGCCACCTTCGAGCCCGCCAGGAGGGCGGCCTGGTACGAGCCGAGGCGCATGGTGCCCCCCTTCTCGGTCACCTCGGCCTGGTCCGGCATGAGGTCGATCACCATGTCCGGGGAGAGACTGTCGAATTCACGCGAGTTGGCCCGCCCGAGACCGGCCCGGTCGCGGGCAACGGAGATCACCATCACGTGGAGACCCAGGCACAGACCCAGACACGGGATGTCGTTGTCGCGGGTGTAACCGGCCGCGGCGATCATGCCCTCTATGCCGCGCTCACCGAAGCCGCCCGGGATCACGACGGCGTCGAGCCCCCGCAGCCGGTCGGTCCCGAGAAGGCCCGGCACCAGCTCGGCGTCGATCCAGTCGAGCTCCACCTTCGCGCCGTGATGGAAGCCGGCGTGGCGCAGGGCCTCGACCACGGACATGTAGGCGTCGGGCATGTTCACGTACTTGCCGACGATCCCGACCTTCACGCTGCGAGACAGTGACTCCACGCGGCCAACGAGCGTCTCCCATTCGGAGATGTCGATCGGGTGGCCCGACTCGTCGATGCCCAGGGTGCGGCAGACGTAGGAATCGAGTCCCTGCTCGTGCAGGACGAGGGGGATCTCGTAGATGCTCTGCGCGTCGACGGCCGAGACCACGGCGTCAATGGCGACGTCACATTGCAAGGAGATCTTGCGTTTCAGGCTGTCGGAGATGGGTTTGTCGCTGCGGCAGACGATCACGTCGGGCTGAATACCCCGGCTCCGCAGTTCAGTGACGGAGTGCTGGGTGGGCTTGGTCTTCTGCTCGCCCGATACGAGATACGGGACGAGGGTCAGGTGCATGTAGCAGACGTTGTCCCGGCCGATATCCCGGCGAAATTGCCGGATGGCCTCAATGAAGGGGACGATCTCGATGTCGCCGACGGTCCCCCCGATCTCGACGATGACGATGTCGACGTCCTCGTCGGCCAGTCGCTTGATCCGGTCCTTGATCTCGTCGGTGACGTGCGGGATGACCTGCACCGTGCGGCCGAGGAAGTCGCCGCGACGTTCCTTCGCGATCACCGAGCTGTAGACGCCGCCGGTCGTGGTGTTCGAACGCCGCGACAGGTTCTCGTCGATGAAGCGCTCGTAGTGACCGAGGTCGAGGTCGGTTTCGCCGCCGTCCTCGGTCACGAAGACCTCTCCGTGTTCGCCCGGGTTCATGGTGCCGGGGTCGACGTTGATGTACGGGTCGAGTTTGCACATCGTCACCCGTAGGCCGCGGCACTTGAGGAGCCGGCCGAGCGAAGAGGCGGTGAGACCCTTCCCGAGCGAACTCGAGACACCACCGGTGACGAAGATGAACTTGCTCACGCCGCCTTCGGCACGTCAAGCATCAAGTCGCGTGATCGGTGCACCCGACCACGATAATCGAAGGCGGTCGAACGCGCGGTGGACTACCGCCCATGTGAGGCGCCGAGCAACTCACGGGCGTGGGCACGGGCAGCATCGCTGTCAGGATGCCCCGACAGCATCCGGGACAGCTCGGTCACCCGCTCCTCACCCCGTACCGCCGTTGCCGTCGTCACGGTGCGGCCCCGGGACTGGCCCTTGACCACACTGATCTGCGCATCGGCCTGTGAGGCCACCTGGGCCAGGTGGGTGACGACCAGGACCTGGCGGTCACCCCCGACCTCGTGCAGGGCTTCCCCCAGGGCGAGAGCGGCCGCCCCGCCCACTCCGGCGTCCACTTCGTCGAACACCATCGTCTGGGGACCGCCCAGCCCCACCAGGCGGATGGCGAGCATGGCCCGGGCCAGCTCGCCACCCGACGCGGCACGGGCCAGCGGCTGCACGGCCTCGCCGACATTGGCACCGAGCGCGAGCTCAACCGGCTCGCCCGCCCCCTCCGGCGCCACCCGCACCTGGAGCCGCGCGCCCTCCATGGCCAGCGCCCCGAGCCGCTCCCCGACCAAGTCGCCGAAGGAGCCGGCCGCGTGGGCCCGGACCGTGCGCACGGCCGCCTCGGCTTCGGCGAGCTCGCTGCTCCGCACGTCGCGCTCGGCCTGCAGGCGGGCGGCCTCGCCCTCGGCATTCTCCAGCGC
>Ga0302325_10014985_pt1 | contig 16501 bp, 21 predicted proteins | sample Palsa_T0_2_FD_201948 | JGI IMG/M metagenome (GOLD analysis project Ga0302325, IMG submission 201948) | Peat permafrost microbial communities from Stordalen Mire near Abisko, Sweden - Palsa_T0_2 | ecosystem: Environmental > Terrestrial > Soil > Palsa > Peat permafrost | place: Sweden: Abisko... | reverse complement strand
AGAGGGGAAGGAGTGATGTCTGAATAGTTCGGTTATTTCACTTGAAGAGGCTACTGTGGCGACCGCATCCAATCTCCGCCGAAACTGACCAATTACAGTACTTCTCTCGGTTCAAACCCATCTCTCCAGAGGGTCCTGAACTACAGTACTCATCCTGCTGATATCAACTTATCCTCTGGTTTCCTAATTTTCCACGATCACTAACTCTAAATTGATATAAGAGAAGAATTCGCAAGGACTCTGTACTGACGATCCAAACCTAGCTTCAGTATTTCGTCCTAGGCTTTACCTTCACCTCGAATAAAGTCTCCCGGATCACAGCAAGCGAAGCGTACGGCAGGACGAAAGCCATACCCGATTTCCCATCCTTAGGTGGCAGATTATAATGTAAATGTACAATGCGGGATTTAAATTGGGAGGACAAAAAATAAAATTAGTGTCTAGTTCGTACTGTAGGAAACTTAGAAAGAACAGTTTAACAGGGGCCACACAAGATCCACCATTTTTAGATTAGCAAGTTGAACCAATCTATTTTCTTTTATCTTGATATTTAATTTTCCACTTAGTTAAGCTCACCAGTCTGTGATCACGCTCAAATGAAAGATACGGTTGGGGAGCAGACTTGTATTGCAAAGCAAAAATTCTAAACGATGCGGAAGAAATACCTAATCTCTAGAATAAGCAACTCTGAGGCTCCTTTCGCCACAGCTCGCTATTTCTCGGAAGTTAGGACCGAGGACACCAGAAGGTCATACGTCAAGTCATCATTGAGCTCGCATATGACCTTGGACTGATTGTCAAAAAAAAATTGGGTCTCAGATCATATAGATCTTAGAAACGTCGAGCTCTCCTAAGATACATATGGGAGGTGCAGCTACTAATATAGACGTGGGCGCAGTCCCTGTTATAGGTGTAGGTGTAATTTCTGGTGCAATCGAGGACAACGTCCCTAGTATTTTCGTCGGCACAATCTCTCGAAACCCGTTATGGAAGTTAGGATCGCTAGGACATGGGAATTGAAGTGATGTGTCTAGAGATTCGATCTTGTCAAAAACCCCTCCAACTCATTTTCGGGTCTGTTTTTGCTGTCTTTAAAAGGTGATGGAGACAAAAGTGTGAAGTGGATCCATGTAGATAGTGTCGATTTTTGGTCGAAAACGAATAGGCTTTCCTTGACTGTTTATCTGGAGCCAGACAGGACTCTCCTCTTCCACAAACTTGGAAAAACTCCTTGTTGACTAGTGAACAGATTTTTGGAAACCGTGGCATCATGAGGGGTCGATAACTTGTACTCCCAAGAAATATGCGCTCGTCGATAGGTAGTGCCCCTTAAGTACCAAGAACGCCTAGCAAGAGGATCGTAGTATAGCGGGCGCGTACTAAACTTAACCACTATCCTACGACGAGCGAAACAGTCGCCCACAGTTCACCTTCTCAGCTCGTAAGGGAGATCTGAATATGATATGCTGGATTTTCCTATGGTATCGTTTGCGAGAAATTGTGTCCTTAAATGTTGTCGAGAAGTAATGGGATCAGAACAATAAAGCCCTTTTTGTAGTGAAGCTGGACAGATCTATTGTATTGTTCTATCCGGCCCTATAAAACAATGAATAATATAAATAAAGAGAACAGGTACATTGTATTAAAGAAGAGTATTGTGCCAACGAGCGAATATTAGGTAGATGAGTGATGTGGGTCACGTGATTGCATAAAAATGAGCACCAGGATGGACACAAACAAATAGCGGAAACATTTACGAAACATAACAGCAAATTTCATTGTTTGGTCAACGACTTGTACAAAGGAAAGGGGACGTTATGTGAAACTATCACGTGCCGATCTTTTATTTATCCTCGAGGAGAAGAAAGAGGAAAGGAAAAGACATAATTCCCAGTTATAATACGATTCACAATTTTACATCGAAAACGCTGCCTCGACTTGGAAGAGATAACCATTATAGAGAAACTTCGTGGACTAGAAGCCAAAACATAAATGTGGATGCTAGTATTCAGCACCAAGCAAAGCATACCTTAAGCACGGGTAAAAACCATCACTATCTCCGAAATGTGCCCATCTCAACAATCTCTTGGCTCCTTCGTTGACTCTGGTCTTGGTGACGTTCTGCAAAGCCAGGTCTGAACGATGTTGAAGGTTGGGTTATGCTCGGGTCATTCCTATTACTTCCGTTTGGCGAAGACTTCAGTGAATGCTCCTTTGCTTTGCGGTCTTTCTTTCGGAAGTAAGCGATGATGGTGGCCATAGCAACAATGGCTCCCGGAAGTCCCACTCCAAGGCCAACCCCCAAGGCTATGTTTCTATCGGTGGTGCTACTTCCACCTGCACCCGTTGTAACGTTGTTTCCCACGCCGTCTCCAGATCCAGAGCTGTTCTCTCCATTGCCACACTGACTGTTATTCCCACAAGTTGTTTGACGCCTGACCGGTGTGATCCGTTTGAGCCAAGACTGCCTGGAAGTCCCCAATGCGTGTTCTAATGAGATTCGTCATCAGCTTTTTTCTTCTCAAGACGAAGGGTGGGGACAATAGCAAATTGAAATCATTAACAGCTTTTCTCCACCAATCTTGATGAATGAAACACCCACTTGATTGAGCAAGACCGTCTCCGGAGTCGACTCGAGCTGATATTTTGAGATAACCTAAAGCGTTCTGAACATAATCAACCAGCTTGTTATCAGATTGATCTTTCCCCCGAGCCAGAAATCTCGCTGTAATTTCCCCCGGGGCCGGAGTTCTTCGTACAAAATTACGATCCTTGATACCGTGGTTCTCGTCAAGTGATCTCGATTGGTGGATGGGCAATGAGGTAACTTCGAAGAAGTATAGAGAGGCGATTAACGCCCAAAATAAAAGATGCATCTTGCAATATTCTATGCCTAATCTCAGTGAGGACCCAAAATTTACGTCCCTTTAATCAGTATAGCGAGGCTTTGCCATCGTTCAAGTATGATGCAAGGGCAGCACGTCTGTGTAACATAAGGGTGGCAAGAACGGGAAAATCCGCAGAGCCTGGTTCTGACTCCTCTAAGCCTCCTTTGATCGTCTGATGCGGAACAGAAGACGGGCCTTGTTTAATCCAATAAAATCGTTTGATACTTGGTGCTTGAGTAGGCAGAAGAGACACTGATTACCAATCTCTTCTTCGATTGGGGAAACTCTTAGGTGCGGCTGTGCTAGTCCATTCAGCTCCCAGCCACTCGATCGAAAGAGGCAACCAGTGACGAGTTTTTCTTTTGTTCCAAGGAAAAAGATGGTGTGGAAAGTTAAAAGTACCATTACTGCGCCTTGCAATCGCCACTGAGTAGATAATTTAGTAGAGTTTCGTGGGGGGCGCTGTGGCCGTCTACGGCCCTTCCCGCGATGATCCCATAAAGAACTGGGTGATATTCAGTTTCTCCACCTCCATCTGTTCAACAAATCGTCCCGCAATCATGTCTAACGTTGGTTTATTGTCACTGGTACTTAGCCTCTATATCATCGGTGTCAACGCTGGTCAGATCCAGCCGACCCAGGTCTTGGAGGTGGAACCCATAGTCAACCCAGTGCCAACACCTAGGGCTGTTATGGCAGAGGAGGATTCGAAACTCATCGATCGCCAGTACTACAATACAATATGCGGCTACGCTGCAGGAGACTTGAGTAATAACCTATCCCTAAACCAAAATGCAATGGAGATGATGCTGACGGCTGATCAGACTATCCTGTAACCTGCGGAGCTGGATACATCTGTGCTACAGCTATTTACTATAATGCTGCCGGCTGTTGCAATCCCAACGAATTGGCTATTTGCGACTTTCCTTCTACTTGCATCCCATATGGGGAAAACTGCGATTCTGCATGCCTAGCAGAGAACATTGCGTATACATCATGGTAAGGAAAAGGCTTCGGAGAAACGGTCATGTCTGATGAGCTCCAGTGGATATTTGACTCCATACTGCTTCACTAAAGTCTTTGAGTATGATAGTCCATACTACGAATATGACTGTGCCACTGCTCCTGGTACTCTCACAATTTCGTCAACCGCGAGTGGTCTTGCACCCGACGAAGTCGTGACTTCGGTTGCTGTAGTTACGCAGACAATAGAGTCCTCAACGCCCGCAACACCAGTTGCGGACACTGGAACATCGGGAACAAGCATTACGAACATCAACAACTGTGGAAATGATAGTTCATGTGGAAATGGCCAGGGTTCAAGCGGCAGTAATGATGGTACGGGAAATGGCAAGTCTGGGACAGCCGTGCGAACTGCAGCTCCCAATCTTCATCTTATCATGACTTGGATCTGTGCCGGAATTTTGGTATCGCTATGAATATCAGTTGAGAAAACGTTCGCTGTGGTGATTGACTAGAGCTCCAGTCACATGACTTTTGAAGCATGTGAAGCACTTTCATTGTTTTGTTTAAGCAGATAACACTTGTTAATGATACTATACCCAGACTTCCTGAATGATAACACCAGCTAGTAACAATACATATTCAATAATCCAACAGAAAGATACTCAGAAATCAAGATGAAATGAACCCGTCGTAAATGTGAAGACATGAAAAGACACGGAGTTTGCTAGGACTTCCTAGCCCTCTTCCCACCTTTCTTCACTCTCGATGACGCCTCTCTCTTACGCCCATTCCTAATTCCCTTGTTTTCCTCCCAATCCTTTTTGATGATATCCGCCGCTCTCTCCGCTACGGCATATACCGAAGTTTGCAAGTCATTCCTGATCTCAAGTGGGATTATACTCGCGTCAACCACCCGTAGGTTCATTACACCAAAAACCTTGAGTTTCGGGTCGACAACTCCACCCTCTTCCTCCGGCATCATCGAGCATGTCCCAAGGGGTTGATAGCCCGAGGTTAAGGCATCTCTGCAGAACTCACCAGCATTTTCTTTGGTGAGGTGCTCGAAACCTGGATGGAAGGCTTTGCCCGCATCTTTGAGGAGAGATGCGAAGGGTTCCTTCGTAGAGAAGTATTGCAGGAAGAGCACACCTGCGCTGAAGAGCTCGACATCCATGGGGTGAGATAGGTAGTTCGGGTCGATAATTGGAGCGACAGTAGGATCCTTGGAAGTAATGTGCACACTTCCACGAGAATACGGTCTAGAAACAGAGATGTAAAGTGTGATAAAATTTCCTGGACTCGATGCCCCTTCTCCGTCGGCGAATCCTTTCTGCACCCCGACTGGGATGTACATCATCTGGTACGCGCTGTCCTTTAGATTTTGAAGTGCCTCGCCTAACAATTTGTACTGCTTTTTCAGAATAGGAATAGCATTGACCACAGCTGCCTCTGTAAGTTCGGATATCGGCTTCGAGGATATATGACCAGTCCTTTGGTCGACTTGCTGGTAAGAGAGATTTGCATTGCTGCCGATGAGAGCGCTCAGAAGGCCTGTCTGGGTGGCGTAAAATTCCGTGGTTGCGGCTGCTTTCACGCCAGCTATGCCAAAACTGTCGAATGTAGATATCCCTTCTGCTGCCTGGAAACATAGCGGCACAATGCCATGGTCTTGGAGGTTCTCTCCTATGTTTGCGTTCTCGACCACCACCTTGATTCCAAGTGGCCCAAGGACATTTCTTGAGCCAATACCAGAAAGTTCTAAAATTTGAGGACTTTGAATGCTCCCAGCACAAAGCAGGACTTCGTGTTCTGCCTTGACGTGATACTTGAACCCAAACGACGTGAAATCAACACCAGTTGCAAAGATCTGGCCATCGTGACGACTCAACGTGATTTTGTTAACTTGTGCTTCTGTAAGAACTGTGAGGTTAGGTCGACTGACATTAGGTTGATAGTACGCAGTTCCCGCGTAACTTCTGGTGCCCGAAGCAGGGTCGACCGTGATCAAATTGCTAGAGCAGCGGTCAGAACGTGTCAGAGATTGGGAATAAAACTGACCTGTATCCTCCATTACCGTGTCCTGACTGAGGATCCACTGTCATTCTCAAATCAAGCTCGTCGAACGTCTTCACCCAGGCATTTCCCCCAGCCTGCTTACTATTGGTAAATGCAGTACGAACGGGGCCGTTGCCATCATGGAGGTCCTTGTCGATAACTTTATGGTCGATTTGGTAGAACTCTGCAATCTTCTTCGAGGGCTCCGTGAAGGTTGCAAATTTCTTGTAGTAAGGAGCTAGATCCTCATGTGACCAGCCACGGTTACCTAGCTTTTCCCAGCTATCGATATCTTCTTTCGAAGGGTAGGTACACAGCATTTCACTTAACGCGCTTGGCCTTGTTAGAGAAACCAGTTCATTAAAGATCATGGAATTGCTTGCCTAGATCCACCGAGCACCTTTCCACGGGGCTGTGACACGACACGCCCATTCATGTACTTCTAGAAATGTGTTAGCAAGACAAATGCCATGGGGCTAGTTCCATGCCTGAGCAGTGGTTCTGAAAATCCAATCATATTCTGGATGTCCAATCGCATTAAAGTTCACTATTTTTATTAGTCCGAAGCTCAAGCTGAATCTCAGACATCCTACAGCCAGGAACTAATATGTTCGGATCAGCAAGACGATTCTGCCCTGCTTCAATGACACCAACTGTTATGTTCCGATCTTCGGTAAGGCGAGCAGCTAATGTCAACCCTGCGGTTCCTCCACCAATAATGACGAAGTCATATTTCTTGGAGGCGAACTCTTCTGGAGAATCACTGAGCATTTCGATTGTGTTTTGTATCGGGACAGAAAAATTTCAGAGAAATTTCAAGGTACGAAAGGATAAACCAAAAATAAAGGAACATCATGAGTCCGGAAAGACACTTATATGGGTGCAGCCTTCTAACTTCGAAACGCGGCTAGATTTCTTGGAGGTCAGCCGGGGCTGAGTGCGCACTTGCGAATCCCTTGAATTCCAAAGAAAGATTTACATTTCTAGGTCAAGCACCATGCAAATCAATCTGGAAAAATAAGCTGACGATTTAGATGACTTTCGTAGCGAGCGCTGTCTGAACAGGCCTAAGGAGCACACATGATCTCGATGCAGAGGAAGAAACACGTCAGCAGATCTAAACCCTTATTCTCGTCTTGTGTCTTTGAGGCGAGGAGTACGTGGTGAGTAGAAGGCAGCCCTGGGGGATTATGTATGACATGTGCTGACAGGGGCTACGTATAACAACCTGGTAAGCTGACATGGCTGAGAGCGACTCGCTCCTTGACTTGAGATGGTTGATTGGTCGCGTATGCGCGGTAGGAGGCAAATTGTCAGCGGCCCCGGATTAAAGCTACTTATAGGGCTGATTACAAATAGGAAAGGTGGCAATGTTTGGGTGCTTCGTGAAATCCGTCGTAGTTTGACGGGCCTGAACTTGGCAGAGGTTGACCCAAGTGGTGCCTTCCAGAATCATCAAGCCACAGGTAGTTACTCAATTCGAGAATTTGCGCAAAGTTTGAGAAAGATAGATAGTCCTCGTCTGAAATTTCGGTTTTCAAGAAAGCAAGACCCTGATCTCTGCGCTTGTTCGGGAAAATAAAGCGCGTAACGGTCCCAGTGCTGATCCGTCGTCGTCTACTTCCTCCAGGATCTCGTCTGCTGCGATTAATTTCTCTTCCACTTGCTCGAAGTCGTCACAGAATTTTTCCGCGGCCTCTTCGGTAATATCTCTTGCCAATTTCGAACTCTGAAGATCTTTCAGGTTCTCCATAGCATCCATCAATGCTGAAGGGAGGAAATCATCCAATGTCTGACTGGCTTGTGTCAAAGCATCCGGCTGGAAGGTCTCTAGTGTCCATATAGACTGCAGGTCCTCTTTCGTGTCTGCTAGTGGCGCCAGCGCCTGTATTAGAGGCTCCAATGCAGACTTATTTCGAAAGTAAGAGTACTGATGATCGACAAGGCTAGCAGAGTAATGCTCGATTTTGCCCGTAATTTCAGAAATCCGTTCGCTGTTGAAGTCGAAAGGTGCCAAGATATTCCTAGCTGCCAGCAGGCAATTGATAGCGAATATAGAATTCGACGGGGCCTTGAGGCTTTTGGCAATATTCTCGCTGCCTTTCATGAAGGGGTCGAAAGCGTCAGCTAAGATGGGCTGGAAATCAGCTTCTCTACTATTCAAGGATACGAAAGATGTCTCATAAGTCCTCATAATTGCCGTAAGCTGTTTCAGCCCATCCTGTAGGAAGTCTGGCGGTCCAAGGTCTGCAGGCGTGTGGTGAGTTTCTGCTTGTAGGCTAGCAACGTGGTCCCGCATCAGGACTCTGAATTGTCGCAGAGCAGATTCTTCAAGAGTCGTCAATGATTCAAGTAACACCGAATCCTCGCCAAGCAACTTTGAGAATGTAACGCGATAGAAATTGAGCAGGTTTGCAATCTTGTAAGCCATGATCGTTTCCTCGTGACTCTGGATCACTTGCCCAATGCGTTGGCGCAAAACCCTAGCGACCCCGGCAACGTCTCGATCTACCAATTCATTCAGAGCTTTCAGACCATCAAAATTGCTGGCCTCGTTTTCGTCCTCCGAAATACGGTTCCATGGTTCACTATCGCGGCCAGCTTGGATGCCCTTGGCGATCTCATCACCGTCTGAAATGAACAAGACTTCGAGAGCTTCTCTCTCACTGACAGTGGCGGAATGAGTCCACGCTAACATGTCACCGACATAACGTAACGGATCATGAGCAACCAGCTCAATAGGCTTCACAGAGGTATCTTCTTCGCCAGTTACGGATGTGCCTGTCAAGGCAGTGTAAAAGGCGTCTGAGAGAATTTGTTCTCTAGCTTCAGCAAAGAAGTCTAGGCAGTTCTGGAAGAGGGTAGGACGTTCTGCAAGAACTCGAAGAGCCCTTCGGATCGATGAGCTAATCTGAGGGTTTTCCAGGTTAAGGGATTTAAACTCTCGTTGAATCCATCTGTAAAGTTTCTGGAACGCTCCATTGAGGTTCTTCGAAGTCTGTTCCACAATTTCAAGTCCAAGACGCTGGTTTTCGGTACCGAGTAGTATCTCGCTGTCGTTCTGAATCCTCTTGGCTCTAGCAAGAAGAGAGAAGAACTTATCATTAATCGGTTCCGCGGTAGAAGTAAGGCTTGCAATATCATCCGCTGACATGATAAAATGGGCGTTGAACGCCCTCAGAAGTTGCTGTTTTGCCTCGACTTGTTCTTTTTGCTTCATGAGCTCGGAGGCTTCCTCCAGGACTGGAGCTGTCTCCTGGTGTGCTGACGAGATATGCCTCTTCATTTCCTCGCAGCCTTGATTTAGGCTTGCTATTGTGAGCCCGATACGTTTGAGTTGCTATGTGAGGATTCAATACGTATCAACGAAGGGTGGACATCTACTAGGGTTGGAAGTCATACCTCGGCCACATGACCAAATTCCCGGATGATATCTCCATTACTTTCGATAACTTCCTTTTGGACATCGAGTCTGAGTTGCCGCCGTGTTTCTGAGGTGTTCTGAACGCCACGCTTGTCCAGCAGGTTCAGGGCATCTCTGATATCAGAATCCGCATAGGACGCGGAGAGGACACTCGTAACTTTCGTTGTCAGAGGATTGCTCCTTGCTTGAGAGCTTGCCGGTGAGATGGGAGAATCTACAGCATCACTCAGGCCCGACTGTTTCCGTGTCAGGAAATAGTCAGTCGTCATTGTGACCGTGAGAGTCAGAGAAAGTGGTGTCGATTCTGGGGCATTGAAGTTTGTGGACAAATGGCAGTGAATTGTCTTCACTGCCGGGGTGTATTTAGGTACGGATAAATTCGCGCCCTTGTCGGCTGTTTTCGGACTAGCACAAGGCTGATGGAAGGCGGGTGGCACTGGCCACGGTCATTCCCCTGCCGCTCGTGCTCATCGTCCTTCCCAAAGCTTAAAGCATCCACGAGTACCCGACCCAGGTGACAACCTGGTCATAACAACATGGCATAATATGCATTCTGAGTATCCTCTTGAGACACCGGTATTCTAGCATTTTCACCTCCCAAATGCACATTCACATGCTGCCTACTCGCGTGGTTCACCACAACGACCACACCAGCTTCTTGCTAACTCGTCAGAGTTCAAGGTCTCCACGTCTCCTTCGGCGCTCTGAGCTGTCCGAATTTAAGTGCTGCCTGACGAACCCGTAAGTTAATCACGATGATGACCTCAAACCTCCTCTCCAGACTTCTGCCCTCGAACACCACTGGCCGATCGATTTACGAGGATCTTCGAGCCCATGATGAAGCATCCGAGTCAGATTTGGAGGAACAAGCAGGCCTAGCAATAGATGAAGAGAACCTGGGGTTTCACGATGATGATCTTGGGAACGCAGATGCTTTTAATGGGGAAGATAGCGGCATTACGACCGCGAGTACCGCCTTCCTGGCTGGACAACCACAAACCCAATCCCAAGGGAGGGGAGATGGCTCGAGAGGCAAACCGAAACAACGACGATCAAAATGGATTGCACAGTCTCCTAGGCTGCTAGAGGAGGATGTAGATGATGATGTTCCTGCGTCTTTGCTGATTGAAGGGGACGATATACCTGGGCCTAGTGCTCCAGCTCAACCACGCATTAGGCAAGGAGCCACCAAGAGGAGAGAACCTGCAATACCAGGTCCATCGAATAGAGAAACTCGAGCGCACTGGGAAGCTGCACAGGCTCAGCAACAGCTACATCGGAATGACGACAACACTGTGGGGCCCCAGCCAGGCCGGCAAAACCCTGGACCTCTTTCAGGTGGTCCACGAGAAAAGGCTATGTGGAGATGGATAAACATTATGAACCTGGACAGCTTCATGAAGGAGGTCTATGATTACTATACTGGCGCCGGACTTTGGTGTATTACTCTCCAAAGAGCTCTCCATTTGGCGTAAGTGAATGGAAGAATGCATACCCGAAGACGATAGCTGACTCGGTGAACTTAGCCAAACAATATTTGTGGCAGTTTTTGTTACCTTCCTAACGCAGTGCGTCGATTTCAAAGAGATTCCGACGAGCAGGAAGTTATCCCAAGTACTCGTGCCCCAGTGTACCAAGAACATCTCGGGAATGCCAAATGTCGCTATTTGGCTCTTTAGCTTACATGTGTTTTGGAGAGTTTATGAGCTCTTGATCGATATCCCTCGTCTGATACGTGTTCGCGATTTCTATTTGTATCTCCTGGATGTCCCCGATACGGATATGCAAACTATATCCTGGCAAGACATTGTTGGACGGATCATGGCCTTGCGGGATGCCAATCCCGTCACAGTCGAAAAGATATCACCATCAAACCGAAAGTACCTCGGTAGTCAATCGAAGCAAAGATTAGATGCGCACGATATTGCCAACAGGCTGATGAGAAAGGAGAACTATCTGATTGCGTTGTTCAACAAAGAGATATTGGATTTAACGTTGCCATTGCCGTTCTTGCAAGGCCGTCAGGTATTTTCGAGAACGATGTTGTGGAACCTGGATTGGTGCATTATGGATCTGGTTTTCAACGAAACTGGCCAAGTTAGGCAACTGATCTTGAAGGATTCTCATCGAAGACAATTAAGTGATGGTCTCCGAGGGCGGTTTTTGTTCGCCGGCTTCATGAACGCCATATTAGCACCCATCCTTGTTATCTACCTGATGGTTGTGTACTTCCTCAGATATTTTAATGTGTGTCTCTCCTCTTGCGATATGTCTTTACGGCTAATCGAAAACTAGGAATACCAGAAAAATCCGTCCGCACTTGGCTCACGACAATACACACCCTTGGCTGAATGGAAGTTCAGAGAATTCAATGAGCTTCATCACCTATTCCACAAGCGGATAAATATGTCGTACCCATTTGCATCACGGTATTTAGATCAGTTCCCGAAAGTCAAGACAGAGAAAGTTGCTAGGTTTGTGGCATTTGTTGCTGGAGCCATTGCCTCGGTGCTTTTCCTGGTTTCCCTTTGGGATCCAGACAACTTCTTGAGCTTCGAAATCACTCACGACAAATCTGCGCTTTTCTATTTGGGGGTATTTGGTGGTCTGTGGGCTATCGTGAACGGAACAATACCTGAGGAGAATCTCGTGTTCGAACCTGAGTATGCACTGCGCCAGGTCATTGAATACACCCATTATATGCCAAATCATTGGCAGGATCGATTACATAGCGACGAAGTCAAGAGGGAGTTTGCCACCCTCTATCAGCTGAAAATTGCCATTTTTCTTGAGGAGGTTTTCAGCATTATTATTACGCCTTTTATTCTCTGGTTTAGTTTGCCGAATTGCAGCGATCAGATTGTAGATTTCTTCAGGGAGTTTACTATCCACGTTGATGGTGTCGGATATGTGTGCTCTTTTGCAGTCTTTGACTTCAAAAAGGGCGATGGTAGGAAAGGTTTGCATACTCGCGGAAACACCGGTGTGCGAGACGATTACTATTCGACGAAACATGGCAAGATGGCTGCCTCGTACTACGGATTCCTGGACAACTACATCTTCAATCCGAAGACTGCTGTTCAGGGGCACGTACCTCCTGGGATGCGCCATCAATTTCATCCTCCACCAGCTTTCCCAGGACTCATGTCACCAACCCTAGCTGCAGAGATGCAGACATCCAGGTTAGGACGCAGTGAAAGACGCCCAGGCAGCCGGGCACCGACTGGGAGGCCACCCCGGACTCCAAGATTCCCACCTACCCGAGCACATGAATCACCGTTGCAATCGATCCTACTTGATCCTCATCATCAGCCATCGAACTCAGGCTTCGGGGCTCGCAGCGTGCGCCGCAATTCTCGTAGTAGGTATCAGACGCGGCGCAATATCATTGAGGAGCCTATTGAAGACGAAGATGAGTCTGGCGTTGGTAGAGCCGGACAATCAGGAGGCGAGTCGAGAGATGCGTACGAGAGTGAAGCTGGGCTTGACGAATCCAGATGGGAGGTATCGCCCACAAGGAACACCCCGAAAGATGCCGAAGAGGAAGAATTAGACAATGGGCCTACCGGAGGGGGAGTTCTTGGGTTACTGTATCAATTTCAGAAAGCACAAACGGATGGTAGGCCAGGTGTGAACATTTGAGGGTATTGCAGCATTTCTAGGGAGTTTTGGAGGTAAGGCATACGACATGGAATTGAGGCATTGCATTGCAGTATCTATTATTATATACCAAATCGAAGGATCTTCCCCGTTCTTTGTCTTCTATACTTGTGGTGTATGAACTTTGTAAGTGCCAATTTACCAGAACGGCGTTTTGGCTATCGATCGTTCATTTCCTGTAGACTCTGACAACGACTTCCACGAGTAAACCGCTAAATGGGGCAGCGGGGTGGTGCTCTTGTAGGAGAAGAAAAATAACTGCCGCCTTGAAAGGCTTGAAGATAAGGTATGAAAAATCATTGGTATGGAAAAGAAAGGCAAATTGTAAGAAGGAGGGTCAGTTTTGTTGTCGAGGATGAAGTTGTCCTAATTTAGTGGGGCGTGAGATATGGAGCGATTTGGGAAAGTGGCAGGGACGATAAAGGCACTGCTCAAATCTATGAGACTGCAATCTTGTTGGAGGATGGTTGATCAGGCAAAGCTTCTAGTAAGCAGTTCCTGAAAGGGTGCAGTAAAACATTTTCTGCACAAGTTCCTTCCAGATTACTCAACAGTTGAGCTTTATGCATATTATAAGCAATAAGCTTAAATGCGGTCCCTGAAATGAAGCGCAAGAAGCCGGTTGGCTCCTTGTTTTACAAGCTCTACGAGGTCACTCAATCGTACAGCAACATGGTAGGCCAAGACGCCTTCAACTATGCCAACAGCCACAATTGAATTAAGACCGTTATAGGCAGATACCTTTATCAGCAGATAGAGGCTGCTATTTCCTCTTTGCCAGCCTTTGCGGTAGAGCACAAAATTAGCCCCACAGCCATGTTACGCAAGTCAAAGAGAGGGGTGCAACGTTTCTGCATGCTTGACAGCACCAGAAGCAAAGAGGAAGCATGGTTGGGTAGCAAGATGGCGACAGCCACCTACTCTACAGCTGCTCTACCCGCTCTGATGGGATTCCAGAGACCTGGTATGGGGATTTTTGGCTTTGCAAGCAAATGGCATGTTTGATCCCACAGTCGTACGACATCTGTTGAAAGACCACCACCACAATGACGAAAGCTACCCCAGATCTGTCATGCAAGATGGGCTGGCCCGTGCTGGGGCTGAAAGACGCCTGAATGCCCCTGCAAGGAATCTGGAATAGCAAGCGGACGTCCGAGGAGATGTCTAAAGTGCCCCCGTGAGGCGGCTGCTGCGAAAGCGGACCTGGAAGCTTTGTTTTCCGGAGAGGTCATGCAGGACCCATCAATAGTAACTGGGTGTGAGGCAATTGAAAACTCTTCATATAAGAGAGCGCCTTCCGATGTGTAATTGAAATTGGCCCAGCAGTGTGTCGAACCAACACAAGCTATTATCATAGCTTCGGCCTTTTGAAGGCCCCAGTTGATGGATTGATAAAGTTGGAGTTCTAGAATTGGTGGTCGACGTCGACCTCGGCCAAGGCTCCACCCACAACCGGCGCTCTTCAGTGACCCCTGTCGCTTCCGAATCTGTTTTCCAGACATTCATCATCACCGTTCACGAGTCCACGAAAAAAGTCAAGTCTTGCTCCAGCCACTTGCTCTGACCACGACCACGTCGCCGTACCCTTCCTCCGATACCTGCCACCAGATCCCCAGCAGGCGCCCTCGAGCAATCTCTTGTCGGCCCCAGTGTTATCGAGACAGTCGACATCCTGGCTCTGCAATCGAAGACGTACGGAGGAGGATCTGTGGCCGTGGCCTCTCCAATGGCCCAGCCAAACGCAGAGCCAGTAGAAGAGTACGAGTATGTGCAAGAAGTTTCCGAGCTCCCTATTGCCTCTGTTCCTCCCGATTACTGACTTGGCATCAACAGCTATGAAGGACTGCCGCCGAATTTTTCGTTGCTGCAGAACATGACCGCGGGCGCTTTTGCTGGCATAGCTGTAAGCTCCACTCCCCCGCGCTAAATTTTCGTGAATCTCGCAAACTGATGATTTGTTAGGAGCATACGGTCATGTACCCGATTGATGCTATCAAGGTGCGCAATATTATTATTGGGATCATGATGTCAGGAGTTGTGCTGATTGACCGCCACGCAGACCCGAATGCAGATCCTGAATCCGACACCCTCCGCAGTCGTCAATGGTATGATACAAGGTGGTTACCGAATAGCCACGGGGGAGGGAGTCCTCAGTTTATGGCGAGGGATGTCCAGTGTGGTGGTAGGAGCGGGTACGTAGATCGGGTGAAGCTACATGGAACGGATACTGACAGGGTACCAGGTCCCGCACATGCCGTCTACTTTGCTACTTATGAAGCTGTAAAGCATCTGATGGGAGGTAACCAAGCAGGTGTACACCATCCCCTGGCAGCTGGTATGTCGATATGAAAATTCCAGCCTTGGCGGATCTTGCTAATAAAGCGCCAGCCACCAGCGGAGCTTGCGCAACAATTGCCAGCGATGCCCTCATGAACCCATTTGATGGCAAGCTCACCCGCATATTTTCTCTAAGCTTTACTAACACCTAGCAGTTATCAAGCAGCGAATGCAGATCCATGATTCTCAAAAAATGTACAAATCGATGACCGACTGCGCAAGATACGTCTACAAAAGCGAGGGTCTATCCGCGTTCTACGTCTCATACCCCACCACGCTATCCATGACCGTCCCCTTCACCGCGCTGCAGTTCCTCGCCTACGAATCGATTTCGACCGTCATGAACCCGACGAAGACTTATGATCCTTTGACGCATTGTGCTGCGGGAGGAGTAGCGGGTGGCTTCGCGGCAGCACTCACGACCCCGATGGATGTAGTGAAGACGATGCTGCAGACAAGAGGAACAGCGAACGACCCGGAGTTGAGGAATGTTAATGGATTTATGCAGGGAGCGAGACTATTAAAGAGCCGAGAGGGTTTCAGAGGGTTCTTTAAGGGAGTAAGACCGCGAGTCGTTACTACGATGCCGAGTACAGCTATCTGTTGGTCGGCATACGAAGCTTGCAAGTGAGTTATACCCACCCTTTTCTAGATCATCTCTAATAATAATTGCAGGGCCTACTTCATTCGCCAAAACGATTCCGTGGTCTAAAACTGCCCAGTTCACGACCGAAATGAGGACCTCCATACAAAAGTCTGCCACCTCTAATTACGTGCCCCGAGATTCAATGCTCAACTGAAAAACGGCTTGCTTGGATACCTTGGCTTATTGCATCTCAAATATTCGGCATACACAAAAGCACCATCCACACCTATCCACACGTCACCTACGTTTTGTACATACCTTCTCACTAGATCTTTTTCCTCGGGGCTGTTCGTCTCTTACGCACGTTCCGGTTTCGGTTTGGCTCGGCTCGGCTGGCTACATTGCTGCTAGCTGGTTGGGGGATACATGGCGTTTTGACATGAGTTTGTTTCTAATCGATCGGTCTGAACAATGGACGATGCATTGAATGACAGTTTTGATTCCACACATTGTGGATGAGGGAGGAAGTGTCTTTAGAGTGTGTTAGCACGACCGAGAGATGATTTGAGGGAAGCGAGGAGAGAA
>Ga0302325_10014984_pt1 | contig 16501 bp, 17 predicted proteins | sample Palsa_T0_2_FD_201948 | JGI IMG/M metagenome (GOLD analysis project Ga0302325, IMG submission 201948) | Peat permafrost microbial communities from Stordalen Mire near Abisko, Sweden - Palsa_T0_2 | ecosystem: Environmental > Terrestrial > Soil > Palsa > Peat permafrost | place: Sweden: Abisko... | reverse complement strand
AACGGCGCGTGCGCGAGTTCGACGTGCCGGTCGTTCCCGGATACGACGGCGACGACCAAAGCGAGGCCACGCTGCGTACGCACACCGATCGCGTCGGGTTCCCGCTCCTCATAAAGGCGAGTGCCGGTGGCGGCGGCCGCGGCATGCGCGTCGTCGAGAATCCGGAGCGGTTCGGCGAATCGCTCGAAGCCGCGAAGCGCGAAGCGCGTGCTGCCTTCGGCGACGACAGCGTGCTCCTCGAGCGCTATCTTCGCGACCCGCGTCACATTGAGTTTCAAATCCTCGCCGACTCGCACGGCGCGACGATTCATCTCGGCGAGCGCGAGTGCTCGATCCAGCGACGCCACCAAAAGATCGTCGAGGAGGCGCCGTCGGTCGCGCTGACGCCGGAGCTGCGCGCCGAGATGGGCGCGGCGGCGGTACGCGCGGCAGCATCGGTCGGCTACACGAATGCCGGCACGTGCGAGTTTATGCTCGACGGCGACGGCGCGTTCTACTTTCTCGAGATGAACGCGCGCCTACAGGTCGAGCATCCGGTCACGGAAATGGTCTACGGCGTCGATCTCGTCCAATGGCAGCTGCGCATCGCCGACGGGGACGCGCTGACGCTTCGCCAAGACGACGTGCGGCCGCGCGGCTGGGCCATCGAGGCCCGCATTTACGCCGAGGATCCCGCCAACGATATGCTGCCCTCGACCGGCACGATCGCGCAGTGGTCGCCGCCGCAGGGACCGGGCATTCGCGTCGACGCCGGCGTCACGACCGGCAGCGTCGTGAGTCACTACTACGATCCGATGCTCGCGAAACTCATCGTCGCGGGGACTGACCGCGCCGCCGCGGTGACGCGGCTCGAGCGGGCGCTCGGAGACTTCGTCGTGGACGGCGTGCGCACGAACCTGCCGCTGCTGCAGTGGATCGCGCGCGATGCCGCCTTCAAGCGCGGCGAGACGACGACTAGCTTCCTCGCGCAGCGTCTCGACGAATCCATCTTCGCTCGCCGTCCGCCGCCACCGGAAGCGCTCGTGCTCTGTGCCGGCGGTCTGCTCGCCGACGGCCGCGCACCGTGGCGCATCGGCAACGTCGGCATTCCGCTTCGCCTTGCGCACGAAAGCGGGATCGCGGAACTCATTGCCGACGCCGGCGCGGAACCCGGGTTGTGGCACATCGGCGGCGACTGCAGCGGCGAGCTGCGCGCGCGGCGCCACGGCCACGTGGTGCAGGCGAGTCTCGACGGCGTGCCGGCCAGCGGCGCCGTCATCTACGACGGGCACGCGTTCACGGTACACCTCGACGGCCACACGTGGACCTTTCGGTTCGCGGCACCGCCGTCGGTTGAGGCCGTCGCCGGACACGGGGGCGGCGCGAGCGACGCGCACGTCACCGCGCCGATGCCGGGGAAGATCGTCAAAGTCGCGGTAAGCGAAGGCGATGCGGTCGAAGAACACGCGCTCTTAGTCGTGTTAGAGGCAATGAAGATGGAACACCGGATTGAAGCTTCCGCATCGGCCGCGGTGAAATCGGTGCTCGTGAACGAGGGCCAGATTGTCGCCGCCGGCACACCGCTCATCGAACTCAAATCGGCATGACCGTCCCCCGATCCGTTACGCTCTTCGAGATGGGTGCTCGCGACGGGCTCCAGAACGAGCACGCGCTCGTTTCGACCGGCGACAAGGTCCGTTACGTCGATTTGCTCTCCGAAACCGGTTTGTGCTGGATCGAAGCGACCTCGTTCGTCAGCCCGAAGGCGATTCCACAGCTCGCCGACGCCGCCGAGGTCTTCACGCGCATTCGCAAATCGCCCGGCGTGCGGTACCCCGTGCTGGTGCCGAATCTCAAAGGCTACGAGCGCGCGCGTGCGGCCGGCGCCGACGCCATCGCCGTCTTCACCGCCGCCTCGGAACAGTTCACCAAGCGCAACATCAACATGACCATCGACGAGTCGCTGGCTACCTTTACCGGCGTCGTCGCCGCGGCGAAGCGTGACGGCTGCTGGGTGCGCGGTTACGTCTCGACGGCGTTCGGCTCACCCTTCGGCGACGTGGTGACGCCCGAGATGGTCGTCGCCGTGAGCGTGAAGCTGATGGCGATGGGCTGCGACGAGCTTTCCATCGGCGACACGATCGGCGTCGGTGTGCCAAGTCAAGTCGAGCGCCTGGTTCCGATGCTGGCTGCGAGGATTCCGCTGGCACTCATCGCCATGCACTTTCACGACACGCGCGGCACCGCGCTTGCAAACGTCTACGCCGCGCTGCAGCTCGGTATCGCCAAGTTCGACGCGTCGGCGGGCGGTCTCGGCGGCTGCCCGTACGCGCCCGGCGCGACCGGTAACGTCGGCACCGAGGACGTGCTGTACATGCTGCATCAGATGGGGATCGAAACGGGCGTCGATCTCGACAAGGTCCGCGCGGCGTCGCGGTTTATTGCCGGCGTACTCGATCACGCACTGACGAGCAAAGCGTATCAAGCCATGGAGGCTGCAACTGCATGACTCGGTTCACTCAATTCGCAATCGCGGCCGCAGCGGCGGTCATATTCGTTGGGTGCGGCGGCGCGGCGGGCGTCGGTCCGCTCGCACCAAACGCCGGCGGCGCGCCGAATGCCGGCCGCGTCGCTGCGCCGGACCTCACGACGAGGCGCGGCGAGTTTCCACCGACGCCCGCGGGCATTCATCTCAATCTCGTCTTCAACTACCACGTGAAGAATCTGCAGAGCGAGGTCGGCGTCGTCGACGTGGTCTGGGGATCGCGTTCGCCCGATCCCAAGCAAGTCTACAACCAATCCTACACCACGTTCGAGCGCGACGATCCGTACGGATCGCTGCATTCGCTCGCGTGGTGGAAGCAGCATCATCCCGACTGGATCGAGTACCGCTGCGACCGTCACGTGGCATTCGAGTTCGGCGAACCGAACGTTCCGTTCGACATCGCGAATCCCGACGTGCTCGCCTATCAACGCCGGAGCGCCGTCGACCCGGCGCTCGCCGCCGGATATGGCGGGATCGATTTCGACAATCTCGAGCTCGGCAACTACTGGCATCGCTGCGGTCACTACAATGCGTCGGGCCAGTGGGTTCATCAGTACAGCGGCAAGGACGTCGATCCGCGATACACCAAAGCCGTGCTGGCCTGGGCGGCCGGTACGTTTGCGTATCTCCACAGCCACTCGCAGACCGCTACGATGGCGATCAACTTCTCCTACGATTCGAACTTCAGCACGGTCGACAACCATACGCTCGCGACCCGAACCGACGAAGTGCTCGACGAAGGCGGTTTCACCAACTACGGAACCAAAGGGCAGAACGTGGCCGACTCCCAGGAGTGGCACCATATCGTCGGCCTAATTCACGCCGTTCAGGCGCACAAGGGATGCTATATGGAGAACGGCGAGGAGCCGGGCCTCTCCAAGAATATCACGCAAGCCGAGCGCCTCTGGGTCGTCGCCAACTACTTGCTGACGCGCGACGATTGCACGTACGTCTGGATGAGCGGGTTTACACGATCGGGCGCGCAAGACTACGGCCGTATTCTGCTCTATCCGGAGTACAAGCTCGCAATCGGCACGCCGACGGGCGCCGCACAAGGCGTCTATGACGCCTGGGAGCGAGCGTATAGCGGCGGCTTAGCGCTGGCGAACCCGTCGGGCTATACGGTCCGAGTGCCGCTGCACCATCAATACGTCGACGAAAACGGAAAGACGTACTCCCATTCCATCGCGCTCCCAGCCGGAACGGGGCAGATTTTACTGCTGCAGTAATCGCGGACGGCGCGCGACCGGAATCACGTACCGCGTCGCGGTATGCGAATCGCTGTAGGCGCTGATCTTGTTATCCACCACCCCCGCGGCGAGGCCGGCGGAGCGAACCTCCGAGTCGCTCGGCGACGCGCCGCGTCCTTTTGGATGAAAGATCCAGAGCGCGCCGGCCGGCCGCAGCCGCGCCGCGATTCGATCGATGGAATCGAGATCGCGTGGCACATCCACGCGCAGAAAGATGAGATCGTAGGTCGTGCGCAGCGCCTGCGACGCGCTCTTCGCCAAGCGCTCGTTGAGCGCGGCGACGAACGTGGCATCGTGGCGGCCGATCAGCGCGACGTGCGCCTCCGCGGTCACGCCGAGCTTATCGAAGAGCGAACGGTGGGAGTAATCGCGCTCCGGTTTCGGCGTCATGAGAAGCGCAGGCTTCGCGGCCTCGGCGGGATCTCCGTGTAGGCCATCGGGCGATCCCACCAATCGTGCCGCCGCGCCGCAAGCGTCGCCCCGCTGGGTGGCGGCGGCAGGCGGCGCTCGACCACCGTTTCGTATGCCGCGAGGTAGCGATCGATCATTGCGTCGATGCTAAACTCCGCTGCGACGTGCGCGCGGCACGCATGCCGCTCGAGTCGAGCGAGCTGCGGCACCTTCGCGACCGCATCGTCTACGTCGTCGCAGAGAAAGCCGGTGACGCCGTCCACGACGATCTCGGGGATCGATCCCATGCGCGCGCCAAGCACGGGCGTTCCGCAGGCCATCGCTTCGATCATCGTCAACCCGAAACGCTCCGGCCGCGTCGTCATGTGAACGAGCGCGAGCGCGTTACCGAGCAGCTCGTTTCGCGCCGCACGCTCGACCGCGCCCAGGAACTGCACGCGGTCGCCGTCGATGTGCGGCGCGACGCACTCGCGAAAGTACGCTTCGTCTTGCGGAATCGCCGCGATCTTGAGCCGAACGCCGGCTCGCTTCGCGATCTCGATCGCGAGATGCGTCCCCTTCTCCGGATGGAAGCGTCCCAAAAAGCAGAGATACTCGCCCGGCCGATCGGAAAACGTGAACTCCGAAGGGTCGATACCATTATATGTCGTCGCGACGTACTCGAGGCCGGGATCGCGATCGGCATCTGAAATCGAGGTATAGAAGCTGCGATCCGCGGCGGCGTAATACGCCGCGAGAATTTGCGGCGTCGAGAAGCCGTGTACCGTCGTGAGCATCGGCGGCGACGTCGTCGCCAGCGCATAGGTGAGCGGCTTCCAATCGAAGTTATTGTGGATCAGATCGAACTCGCCGGCTCGACGGAAGAGCTCGGCGACGTGCAGCGCAGCGAAGATCTCACCGTTGAGCGCGGAATCTTCGTTGAGTCCGACCGGAACGACCGAGGCGAGGTGACCCTCGAAGTGCGAGTTGCCCGTTGCGAAGAGCGTGACGTCGAGTCCTCGCCGCCGCATGCCGTCGGCCACATTGAACGCGATTTGCTCCCACGGTCCGTACCCGGGGGGCGGCGCCGGCCACGAAATCGCCGCGAGCACCGCGAGGCGCAGTCCTTTCTGCTGCACTTAGCGATCGGTATCGACGACGCGCCCGTCGCGCGCCGCGACGGCGAGGCGGAAGTGCGTGCGATGGATCATCTTCTCCATCGACACCTCCGAAAATGGCGGCACCGGCGTGGCGCGCGTGTAGTCGAACATGTCGCTGAGATCGTCGTCGGTCGCGTCGCGCTGCCCCATGTTCCCCAGGCCCCAGTTCTTCTCGATGAACGTCGTGATCGACGTCGACTCGCGCCGCGTGTGCGAAACGTACGGCGCGGCGCGCGGACGCCCGGCATCGTAGCCGGAGCGCGCCCACGCCGAGATCACGACGATCGGAATGCGGAATCCCCACGTCGTCCCGGCCGGCCCCGGCGGCGGTGGAACGTGATCGTACCAGCCGCCCGAGTCGTCCCACGTAAGGACGATCGCGCTGTTCCGGTAGTAATCGCACTGCGGCGAGGCGTGCCGGCTCTGCACGATGGCCAGATAGATCGAGCCGACCCATCCCGGACCGCCCGCACTCAGGTTTCCGGCGTGATCGGAATCGAGAAAGTTCGGCATCACGAACGAAACCTGCGGCAGACGGCAGCGCGCGATGTCGCTCAGCACCATCGCCGACGGCGTGACGACGTCGCGATGCCAATCGGGGCCGTACCGGATCTTTCGGAACGCATCGTAGATATTGACCGTCGGATTCACCGCATCGGAATACGGGCCGGTGTAGTACTTCCACGTCACGTGGCCGGCGTCGAGAAGATCGACGATCGAGGTTTGATCGAAGCACGGAAAGACGCCGGGCGCAACGGTCGTCTCGCCCGCGCCAAAAACCGGCACGCGCACGTCGGGTGCGGCGTCGCATCCCCAAACTGCCGACTTCGGATTGCCGGCGATGCGGCTCTGCGCCGTGGCGAGCGTGTAGTGACTCGGAAACGTCGGTACGAGCCGCGGCGCGAAGTTCTCGTCGGCCAGCGCGTAGCGCGCCGCGAGCATGTGGTAGATCGTCGTTTCGTACGACGGCACGTATGCGTACGCGAAGCCGGTTCCTGGCTTTGAAAATCCAAAAGGCGTGGAAACGCCGACGTCGCCGAAGCCGTCCATCTTGCCGCCGTTCCATTCGGCCAAGAGCGACGCGTGGCTGTGGCTCGGATCGCCGGGATCTTCGAACGGCACCGGCTTCAGGTGCACGAGCGCGCCGTTCACGGTCGTCGTCTGCGACGTGTCGGCACCCGGATACGGTCCGCCGCCAGCGACCACCGACGACGCGAACAGATTATCGAACGTGCGGTTCTCCTGCACGATCACGATCACGTGGCGGATCGGACTGCCGAGCACGGGCTGGCCGAGCAGCGTTGGGCTGCCGCCGGGTCCGTTGGCGACGCCGCTGCGCGCCGGCAGCGCCGAGCCCGCAACGAGCAGAACGGCGGCCAGCAGCGCCTTGCGCACGTTAGACGATCGCTCCGTTCTTGAAGACTAGTTGCGGTTCGCGCAGCGCCCGCACGTCTTCACCGGCATCGCGCGGCAAGAGCAGCAAATCGGCCGGCTCGCCGACGGCGAGCAGGCCGCGATGCAAGCCAACGAGCTCGGCCGCGACGTTGGTTGCGGCGTGGAGCGCCTGCTGCGGCGTCATGCCCAGCAGCGACCACATCAGTTCGACCTCCTGCGCGTAGTCTTGATGATAGTTGTACGGCGTGCCGGCGTCGGAGCCGCCGGCGATGCGCACGCCTTCGTCGTACGCGCGCCGGATATTCTTGAGCATCACCTCGCTGAGCCCGCGCGCCTTCTCGATCACGTATTTCGGCTGCTCGCCGCGCTCTAAGTTCGCGAGAATACACGTTGGTGCGCTCAACGTCGGCACGAGATAGACGTTGCGTTCCTTGAATAGCGCGATCGCCTCATCGTCGAGCATCGTGCCGTGCTCGACCGAGTCGATCCCGGCGCGCAGCGCGTTCTTGATGCCTTGCGTGCCGATTGCGTGCGCCGCAACGCGCAGCCCGTGCCGGTGCGCCTCGTCGATCGCCGCCGCCAGCTCGTCGAACGTCAACTGCGCGTTCCCGGGCACCGCGCCTTTGGTGAGCACGCCGCCCGTCGCGATCGTCTTGATGCAATCGGCGCCGGCCCACATCTGCTCGCGAACGGCCTTACGCGCATCCCACGGCGAATCGACCGCGCGCCCGATCGGCCAGCCGTGCCCGCCGGTCATGCAGAGCACCGCACCGGCAACGCGCATCCGCGGACCCGGAATGCGGCCCTCCTCGATTGCGTCGCGTACGTCGGCGGCGATCGAGTTCGAGCTGCCGACGTCGCGAATCGTCGTGATCCCGGCCTTCACCGAGTTGCGCGCGTTCTCGACCGCACGCAGCAGGCGCTGGTTCGGCGTCGTGGATCGGATCATCCCCATCATGTCGGGCTCGCCGCTTCCCTCGACGTGCGCGTGCGCGTTGACGAGGCCCGGAGTCACGCAGGCCGCTTCGAGATCGCACTCGCCGCTCGCAGCGCGAAACTCGGCGATGCGGCCGGCGTCGATCACGACGTCGACGTTGCGCTTCGGCGGCTCGAGCGTGCCGTCGTATAGAATGCCGGCTCGGACGATCATGATTTTTCTATTCGCAGCCGGCCTATGGCCGCCTTTCAGACGAACGTAAAGTTGGTGAGTGCGGCGATGCCGTTGACGACGAGCTGCACGGCGATCGCCGCAACCACGATGCCGACGATCCGGCTCAGCGCGTCGATCCCGGTCTGTCCGATGCGCGCGGTGAGCTTCTCGGCCGCGAGCATGAACGCATAGTTGATGCCGATGACCACGAGCGCGACCACCGTAAAGATTCCCGCATTCAGATAATGATGCGTGTCGGTCGGGTTGACCAGCGCCACGCCCGCGGTGAGCGCGCCCGGGCCGGTGATCAACGGAATAGCTAAGGGAAAGACCGCCGGATCGCTCGCCGGCGGCGCGATCGCCTTCGCCTTGTCGGCCACCTGGCGATTGGTCTTCTCCGCAAAGACCATATCGAAGCCGACTTTGAGCAGCAGCAGGCCGCCGGCGATCTTGAAGGCGCCGATCTTCACGCCGAGCGCTCCCAGTAGCGCCTCGCCGGCGAAGGCGAACGCGATCAGCGCGACGGCCGCGACGATGGTCGCCCGCTTGGCGATCTGCATCTGCTCCGCCGAAGAAAACGACTCGGTCAACGTCGCGAAGGCCGCCGCTACCGAGATCGGATTGATCAGCGCGATCAGCGTGACGAAGACGTAGAAGGCGTCGTCGAGGGCGCCGGTCAGCATGCGGACCAGCGCAGCTTGGCGTGTGCCGCTTTCGCGTGCGCGATCGCGGCATCGTCGACCGGCCCGTCAACGAGCATCGTAAAGTGCCCCATCTTCCGCCGCGCGACCGCATGCCGCTTGCCGTAGACGTGCAGCACGATCGACGGATCGCTCAGCAAATCGCCGACCCCGGCGAGATGGTCGCCGGCGCCGTCGCCGAGGATGTTCATCATGATCGCATTGGCGAGCAGCCGCGGCGGCGAGAGCGGCAGCTCGCAAATTGCGCGCACGTGCTGCTCGTACTGCGAGCACGGCGTAACGTCGATCGTATAGTGCCCGCTGTTGTGCGGCCGCGGCGCGATCTCGTTGACGAGCAGCTCGCCGCCCGTCGAGAGAAAAAACTCGACGCAGTACGTGCCGACGATCTTCAATCCGCGTCCGACGATGGCCGCCATCTCGCGCGCTCGGGCGGCCGTCGCTACGTCCACGCGGGCCGGCGCCACCGTCATCGCGAGGATGCCGCAATCGTGCGTGTTCTCGGCAACCGGATACGCAACGATCTCGTCGTGAGCGTTGCGCGTCGCGATGACGCTGAGCTCGCAGGCGAGCGAAACGTAACGTTCGTAGATCAGCTCGGCGCCGTTGGCGGCTTCGACCGCCTCCAGCGCGTCCGAGAGTGAGTCGGCCTTCCACTGACCTTTGCCGTCATACCCGCCGCGCACGGTCTTGAGGATCGCCGGAAACCCGATCCGCTCCGCGGCCGCGGCCGCATCCTCGGGATTGCAGACGCGGGCGAACTCCGTCGTCGCCAGGCCGGACTCGCGCGCGAACTGCTTCTCCAGCAATCGGTTCTGCGTGACGTGCAGCACGCCGCTCCCCGGCGTCACACGATAGCCGAGCGACTCGAGATGGCGCACCGAGCCGATGTCGATGTTCTCGAACTCATACGTGATCACGTCGCTGCGCCGGCCGAGTTCCTCGACGGCGGCGAGATCGTCGTACGCTGCGACGATCTGCTCGTCGGCGACCTGCCCGCACGGCGAATGCTCGTGCGGATCGAGCGTTACGACGTTATAGCCCATCCGCTTTGCATCGAGCGCGAACATGCGGCCGAGTTGGCCGCCGCCGATCACGCCGATCGTTTCGGCCGATTTCAATCGAGCGTGCTGGAAGCGGCCGCCTCGCGCATGCGGGCGACATAGGCGCGAAGCCGTTCCGCCACGGCGGGATCGTGGAGCGCGACGATGCGAGCCGCAAAGAGCGCCGCGTTGACCGCTCCGCCGATCGCCATGGTGGCGACGGGAACGCCGGGCGGCATCTGGACGATCGAGAGCAGCGAATCGAGGCCGCTCGCGCGCGATTGCACCGGAACGCCGATCACCGGAACGAGGGTCTTCGACGCCGTCATGCCCGGCAGATGCGCGGCGCCGCCAGCGCCGGCGATGATCGCCGCTAGCCCGCGTTGCGCCGCCGCCGACGCATACTCGAACATTTCGTCGGGCATTCGATGCGCCGAAACGACGCGGACTTCGCACGGAATGTCAAGCTCGGCGAGCGTGTCGCGCGCGACGGACATCGTTTCCCAATCGGAACGGCTGCCCATGATGATGCCGACGATCGGCTTTTTGTCCGCATGCGCCATTATCGGCGCCTTCGCGCCTGCCCTAACATTGTCATCTCGAGCGGAGCCCCGTAGGGGCGAAGTCGAAGGACCGCACTCATGCCCCGCTTTCTTCTCGGCATCAACTACTGGCCGCGCACCAGTGCGATGTATATGTGGCAACGCTTCGATATCGCCGAGATCGGCGAGGACTTCGCGCGCATTAAAGCGCTTGGGCTCGACGTCGTCCGCTTCTTCCTAATGTGGGATGCATTTCAACCCGAGCCGAATACGATGAGCGCCGACGCGCTGCGCAAGTTCGACGCCGTGATGGATCGAATCGCCGATGCGGGATTACGCGCGATGCCGACGCTCTTCTGCGGACACATGAGCGGCGTCAATTGGCTGCCGTCGTGGACGCTCGAACGCGAGCCCGTGCAGGGACGTTTCCGCACGATCTCGGGCGGCGCGGTCGTCGATCGAGCGATCCGCGACTTTTACGCCGATCCGGCGCTCCTAGGCGCGCAAATTCTCTTCGCGCAGCGCGTCGGCGAGCGCGTGCGCGATCATCCGGCGCTCTTTGCTTGGGATCTCGGTAACGAGTTTTCCAATCTGCGCGAGCCCTCGTCGGCAAGCGATGCCGCGCAATGGAGTCTGCGTTTGAGCGAGACCTTGCGCGAAGCCTCGGGTGGTGCGGCGAGCGGGGGAATGCACGGCGAAGACTTCGATCACGACCGCCGGCTCCGTCCGTCCAGCATCGCGCGCCCGTGGCCGTTTGCGACGATGCATGGCTACTCCGTCTACAGCGCGTTCGCGCGCGATCGCCTCGATTCCAACGTCGTGCCGTTCCTCTGCCAGCTGCAGCAATCGTTCAGCGGCAAGCGCGTGCTCTTCAGCGAGTTCGGCAATCCGCAATGCCCGCCGGGAGCCGATCGCGTGGACGGATTTGCATGCCTCGACGAACGCGAGATGGCGCAGTACGCCCGCGCGGTTGCGCAACGGCTGCACGCGCGCGGCGCCCTCGGCGCGTTTTGGTGGTGCTGGGCCGACTACGACCCCGCGCTGGCCTCGCTGCCGCCGTTCGATCGCGCGCCGCACGAGCTGCGGTTCGGCATCGTGCGCAGCGACGGAAGTCTGAAGCCGGTCGCCGAGACGCTCGCGCAGCTCGCGCGCGAGCAACGCGAGGTCGTCGAAGGCATGCCGGCGCCGATCGCCGACGAAGACGCCCACTATGCCGGCCTGCCGGGGAGCATCGAACGCGAATATCGCACCTATTGCGATACCTATGCCTGACGGGGCGACGTCCTTCGACGCGGCGCTCGAGCCGGTCGCGCGGCGAATGGAGCGCGTGAAGTTGCCGCTGGAGTTCCTGCGGCAGGCACTCGTGCCGCAAGCGGCGTTGAAACTGAACGCGCTCGCGATGCGCTGGGCGGGAATGCCGAATAAGAACGAGCGGGCCGTCCTGCGCGAGGCGCTCGATGCGCTGACGGCGGCGGGTTACTTGGAGCTACTGGAGGAGGATACGTGGAGAGTCGTTCGCGCCGCCGAGTGAGCGGCACGCTCGTCGCACTCGTGCTGGGTGCCGTAAGCCTGACCGCGCTCGCGCGCGCGTCGGCGGGGCCGCCCGAGCAGACCGGCGTCTTCGCCCTGCTCGGCGGAACGCCGAAGATCGTTTCGAAGTTTTGGGCCGAGCACGGCGCCGGATCGAGTGCGACGCTGAAGTTTCGCCAGTTCCAGCTCGACGGCACGACGCCGATTCTCAACTACGACATGGACATGGAGAAACTCGCGCACGTCGTGGTGATCCGCGACGACTTCGCAACGTTCGCGCACCTCCATCCCGCATTCGACACGACGACCGGCACGTTCTCGCAACAGTTCACGAAGGAAGCGAATCATCGCTACTACGTGTATGCCGATACCGTGCCGCAGAGTATCGGCCAGCAAGTCTTCCGGTTCACGATGGAGAGCGACGGGCCGGTCGCAACGGCGTCGCTTCCGCACGGGGCTTCGCCGCCCCGCGCCGCTGCCGGACCGTACACGGTAACGCTCAGTGCGACGCAGTTGCCCGCCGGCGAGCCGCAAACGCTCGATCTCACCGTGCTGCGCGACGGCCACCTCGCATCGGACCTCGGGACCTATCTCGGCGCGGCGGCACACGCCATCTTCATCAACGTGAAGACGCTTGCGTACGTGCACGTGCACCCACACGTGCCCGGCGCTCAGGACGAGATGGAGACGAACATGGGGATGGGCGCGGCGGCGGGTCCGCGGTTGCGCATGTCGCTGCCGGCGCTACCGGCCGGAGCCTACGCGCTCTGGGTGCAGTTCAGGGGCTCCAACGACAAACTCTATACCGCGCCGTTTACGATCTCGACGCGCTGACGCGCTGCAGCTGCCGTCCCGCGACCGCGATGAAGAACAGCACCGTCGCGAGGAGCACGATGGTCGCACCGCTCGAGGCGCGCACGTAGTACGAAAGATAGAGTCCTCCGACGGTGCTCGCGGCGCCGAAGACCGCGGCGAGCGCCATCATCGGCACGAAGCGTGACGTTAACTGATAGGCGGCGGCCGCGGGTGTGACGAGCAGCGCCGCGACGAGCACGATGCCGACCGCCTGCAGCGCGACGACGATCGTAAGGGCGAGCATCACGAGCAGCGCGTACTCGTACGCCGGTGACGCGATGCCGCTGGCCTGTGCGACGACCGGATCGAACGTGGTGTAGAGCAGACCGCGGAAGAGCACCGCAACGGCAATCGCCACCACAAGCGCGAGGGCGACGATCAGCCGCAGGTCCTGGTTCTGCACGGCCAAGATATCGCCGAAGAGAAAGCTCTGCAAGTCGACGGCGTAACTGCGCTGCTGGCTCATCAGGTAAACGCCGAGCGCGAACATCCCGGTGAAGAGCACGCCGATCGTCGTATCGAGCGAGATGCGGCCGCGCCGGTGGACGAACCCGATGCCGAGCGCCGTGAGCACGGCCACGATGCCCGCGCCGACGTAAAAGTTTGCGCCCCGCAGATAGGCGATCACGATGCCTGCGAACGACGCGTGCGCGATTCCGTCGCCGATGAACGCGAGCTTACGCAGAATCACGTACGTCCCCATCGTCGAACAGAGGAGCCCGACCGCCAGCGCCGCCACGAAGGCGCGCTGCATGAACGCATAGTGAAACGGGACGAGCAACGCGTCGAGCGGCGTCACCTGCGCAGCTCCGGATGCGCCGCGTGCGCGGCGTGGGGCTCGTGATCGTGGCGCAAATGTCCGTGCGTGTGCGTGTGCTCGCGAATCGCGCTGTACGCACCCGATTCGACTACTTCGCGCGGCGAACCCAGCGCGAGCACGCGCCGGTCGAGCACGAGCAGCCGATCGAACCATTCGTCGACGCGGTCGAGGTCGTGCGTGGACATCAGCACCGGCATTCCGCCGGCGACCAGCTCGCGGACGACGTGCAGCAATGCCTCTTCCGTCGCGGCGTCGACGCCGGTCGTCGGTTCGTCGAGCAGCAAGAGCTTCGGCTCCTGCGCGATCGCGCGCGCAACGAACGCGCGCTGCTGCTGGCCGCCCGAGAGCTTCGCGATATGTCGCGACGCGAGGCCGCTCATGTCGACCAGATCGAGGGCGTGCTGCACCGCGTCGCGATCGTCCTGACCGAATCGCTCCCAAAACCGAAGCCGCGCGAAGCGCCCCATCGCGACCACGTCCCAGACCGTTGCGGGGAACGACCAATCCACGGCTTCGACCTGAGGAACGTAGGCGATCGTCCCCGGCGGCAGTTTGCGCGGGGCCGATCCGAGCACGAGCAACTCGCCGCTCGACGGCACGAGCAGCCCGGCAATGCACTTGAGCAGCGTCGACTTGCCCGAGCCGTTGGGCCCGACGATTCCAAGCGCCTCGCCAAAATGCACGGTGAGCGTGGCGCCCATCAGCGCGGTGAAATCGTCGTAGCGCACCACGAGGTCGCGCGCCACCACCGCATCGCGACTCACTTCAAGGCCGCAACGATGACGTCGGTATCGTAGGTCAGCATCGCGATATAGTTGGCGACGCGCGGATCCGTGCCGACGGAGTCGTCGTAGAGATCCTCAACCACCTTGACCCCGGCGCCCTGGGCAATCGCGTACAGCAGCTTCGGGCTATACTCTGGCTCGCTGAAGACGCCACGCACGTGATGCTGCTTGGCGAGATCGACCAGTTGCGCGACCTGCTGCGGGTTTGGTTCCTGCCCCGGATTCCGTTCGACGAATCCAAGCGTCGTGATGCCGAAACGGTCGTTGTAATACTGCCACGCGTTGTGAAAGACGACCATGTAGCGCTGCGACGGCGGCACGGTCGCAATCTTTGCGCGAATCGACACGATTAGCTCGTCGAGGCGCACGTTGTACGCCGCAGCGTTGCGCCGATAGTCGTCCGCATGCGCCGGATCGACCGCAATCAGGGCGTCGCGTATGGCCAGCACGTAGTGCTTGGCGTAAACGGGGTCCATCCAGAGATGCGGATTGTCGTTCTTGACCGGCAAGCCGTCGGCACAGACGACGACGCGAAGATGCGAGGTTTCCGCGTCGCGGAGGAGTTTGTCGAGCCAGGTCTCGAGCCCGGCGCCGTTCTCAACGAGAACGTCGGCGTCGGCGACGGTCGCCACGTCTTGCGGAGCGGGCGCGAAGGTTTCCGGCGACGCGCCGATCGGAACGATGTTCTTCACCGTTACGTGCTCGCCGCCGACGCCTTGCACGAACGAGTTCAGCGTCGAGATCGAAGTCGCCACCGCGATCTTCTTCGTCGCGCCGGCGTCGCCGTGGGATTGGCTCCCGGACGAATGCGCGCACGATGCCGCGCCGAGCGCCAAAACGAGCGCGCCGATTCTTAGCGACAGGCTCGGCATCGCCCGAAGAACTCCATAGCGTGGCCGTCGAGCTCGAAGCCGTGCAGCGCGCGCAACGATTCCGCAAACTGCTCCATCGCAGTGCAGTCGACGTCTTCGACGCGGCCGCACTCGCCGCAAATCGCGTGGTGATGGTGGTGCGCCGGCTCGCAGAGCATGAACGTCGCCTCGCCCTCGGCATCCGCCCGCTCGGTCACCTCGCCCTTTGCCCGCAGGCGGTCGAGCGTGCGGTAGACGGTCGAGAGCGAAACCCGCGCGCCCGAGCGCTTGAGCCGCTCGTGAATCGTCCCAGCCGAAAGAAAGCGTGGCTCGCGCTGTAAGATCGCGCCGATCTTCTCGCGCGGCCGGGTGACATAGTCCGCTCGAACCCCCATGAGAGAAGGCTATTTGCGAACTATTCGCAAAATCCTATTTATCGCCCGCGCTAGAAATCGCGATTATGAATGCGGTAGATCGCGCCCAGCACGTATGGGATTTCCAGCGCGCTGAAGCGCTCGTCCCGGCCGATGGCGAGAACGTAGCGCTGCGCCTCGGTACCGCTCATCGAGACCGCGACGGTATAGCGACCGGGAGCAAGTGGGAGCTCGCGATCGACGCTGCTCAGGTACGCAACGCGCGAGAACGGCTCGTCGAATCGCTTACCGTCGCGCACATCCAGACGCGTAACGACGCGATTGCGCCCATCCTCGACCACGAGCGACGGACGTGCCGGATTTGCGGCGTCGCGTTCGTCGATTAACAGAGTGATTGGAACGCTCACCGGCGCAGTGGGCGACAACGCGTAATAATCGCGTTGCGACGAGCCGAGCCTTCCGTAAAAAGCCCAAGATTTGCCGACGTCGACGACGACGACCGGATTCGACTCGGCGCGAGGCGAGCATGTAAAGCGGGGGTCGTGCGCGCAGGCCGTTCCGGCGGAGAGCACGCCCGCCACGAACGCAACGATGGCGCCGATCCCGCAAACAACAGCGACCCGCTTAACGGCGCGACTCATTCTAAGGTCGGCGTCGGCGACGGCTGCGGCGAGGTCGGGGGCGGCGAGGGGCACGTCGCGATCTCGTTCTTCGCCTTCGCGTGAACTTGATCGCGCCAATATTGGGAAGTTTCCGACCACGGCGGCAATGCCAGCCCGACCGCGTCGGCGTGGGCGCGCACCTTTGGAACGACGTCGTTAAAGGCGGCCGGGACGACGCCGTTGCCCAGGTTGATCACGTTAGCGAGCGTGAGCCACGCATCGGCGATCATCATCGTCGGAAGCGCTCTTGCGGCTGCCGGGCATGAGGCGTTGAGGCGTGCTGCGACGTCCGCCTCCAAGAGCAGCGCCGACGCGATGGTCGCCGCAATTTGGTCGAAGAATGCATCGCGCTGGGCGTCACTCGTGCAGACGCTGTTGAGGATCGAATGCTCCTCGTTGAGTACCGCCAGGATCTCGAGAATCGCGCCGTACCTTTGATAGAGCTGCGCCGTACCGTTGCCCGGCGGGTGCC
>Ga0302325_10014982_pt1 | contig 16502 bp, 13 predicted proteins | sample Palsa_T0_2_FD_201948 | JGI IMG/M metagenome (GOLD analysis project Ga0302325, IMG submission 201948) | Peat permafrost microbial communities from Stordalen Mire near Abisko, Sweden - Palsa_T0_2 | ecosystem: Environmental > Terrestrial > Soil > Palsa > Peat permafrost | place: Sweden: Abisko... | reverse complement strand
CGTGCTCTCTTCGAACGTCACCAAGGCGCGACGCGACGGAAACGACTACGTTCTCGAACTCGAAACCGGACAAGAGCTGAAGGGCGACCGGATACTCGTCGCAACGGGACGACGGCCGCGGGTCAAGGGCATCGGGCTCGACACGGTCGGCGTCGAAGAGAACGCGCACGGGGTCCCCGTCGACTCGCACTTGCGTGCGGCGGACGGTCTGTGGGCCATCGGCGATGTCAACGGGCTGTGGCCCCTGACCCACGTCGGCAAGTATCAGGGCGAAGTCGTGGCCGACAACATCCTCGGGACACCGAGAGAAGCCAACTATGAGGCTGTCCCGCGGGTCGTCTACACGGATCCGCAGGCCGGGGCCGTCGGTGCGAGCACGGGGACCTACAGCGCCACGGTCCCCATCACGGAGATCGCAAAGATCGCCACCTACACACGCGCCTACGCAGACGACAAGGGCTTCATCACGCTGCTCAGCGATGGAGATCGGCTCGTCGGCGCCTATGCGCTCGGCCCGGAGTCAGGTGAATGGCTCCAGCAGGCCACGCTGGCGATCCGCAGTCACCTCCCCCTCGACGTCCTCGCCGACACGATCCAGCCTTTCCCGACCTTCTCCGAGATCTATGTCGGCGCCCTCAAGAAGCTGCGTCAGCAGGTCGCAGCAGGGTCGAAGTCCGGCCGCACGAAGCCCACCGCGGCCAGCTGACCGGGAAGACGGTGGCCACGGGTACTCCGTCTCCACCCGTTGCGCGTGGTGACGGTGTCCAGCGGCTGATCGCGGACCAGAGGCGGCAGAAGGAAGTTCGGATGGAGTATCTGGTCACCATGATTACCCACGTCCCGGAAGGGACCTCGAATGCTGCCGTCGAGGACATTCGAGCCCGCGAGGCCGCCCACTCGCTGGAACTGGCCACGGACGGACATCTCCTCCGCCTCTGGCGACCTCCTGTGCAGCCAGGCGAATGGCGGACGCTCGGGCTCTTCGAAGCCGCCGACCGAGCCGAGCTCGAATCGGTGCTTGCCTCCATGCCTCTCCGGGTGTGGCGCACGGATGAGGTCGCGACGCTCTCGCCGCATCCGAACGACCCGGGCCCGCAGGCCGGGAAGACTGCACCATCGCAAGGGCGGACCGGGGGCAGCGAGTTCTTCACCACCTTCACCATCACGGTCCCGCCCGGAACACCGAGCGAAGTTTTCGAAACCACGGAGACGAGCGAGGCGGATCGGGCCAGGGAACTCGCCCGGTACGGAAGCCTCCTGCGGCTCTGGGTGCTGTCCGGCGACGGTCGGGCGCTCGGACTGTGGTGGGCCCACGATGCGGGGGAGATGCAGGGGATCCTGGACTCCCTGCCGCTCCGGAAATGGTCGGGCCTGGAGACCATCCAGCTCGCTCCACACCCCAGCGACCCGGGATTGGGTCCCCGCTGACGGCGGGAGAGAGGCATGGGCACACAGGACCGCAAGGTCGTCATCGTCACAGGGGCATCCCAGGGCATCGGCGCCGGCATCGTCGGGGCATACCGGGAGAGGGACTGGGCGGTTGTGGCGACATCGCGGACGATCCAAACCACAGAGGATGCGCTCGTTCTCGCGGTTGCCGGGGACATCTCGGATCCTGCCACGTCGGACCGGATCGTCGGCGAGGCACTGGACACCTTCGGCCGCATCGATACCCTCATCAACGACGCCGGTGTCTACCTGTCCAAGCCCTTCATCGACTACACGGCCGACGACTACGCGGCGGTGGTCGGCGTGAATCTCACCGGATTCTTCCGCTTGACCCAGCTCGCGATCACCCACATGTTGACAAGAGGAGCCGGCCACGTGGTCAACATCACGACTACCCTCGTGGACGTCGCCGACTCGACTGCGCCGTCAGCGCTCACCGCACTCACCAAAGGCGGAGTTGCCGCAGCCACGAGGTCGCTCGCTATCGAGCACGCATCTCGTGGCATCAGGGTCAACGCGGTCTCACCGGGCATCATTCAAACGCCGGTGCATCCCCCAGAGAGCTACGCCGGTCTCGGGGAGCGCCTCGTCCCACTCGGGCACGTCGGCCAGGTCGGTGACGTCGTCAACGCCATCCTCTTCCTGGAGTCGTCGCCCTTCGTCACCGGTGAGATCGTGCACGTCGACGGTGGCCAGATCGCCGGTCACTGAAGACCCTGCCGTGCTTCAGAGAGCGACGACCGGCATGGAACCGTGGGGGCGGCATGTCACACTCGGTCCAGGGCGGCAAGGATCTCGTCGCCCCACCTGTCCAGCTTCGTCGGGCCGATCCCCCGGCAGCCGGCCAGCTCATTCAGGGTCCGTGGGCGAGCATCGGCGATCGCCAACAGATCCTTGTCCGACAGCACGAGGTAGGCAGGCATCTTCTCCGCGGAGGAGACGGTGGACCGCCAGGCACGCAAGCGCTCGGCGCCCATCGGGTTGGGCTCACGTGCTGGCACAAGGGTCACGAGCTTCCCCTCCACGCTCACTTCGGCGCCGAAGGCCACCCTTTCCCTGAGGTTGCCGACCTGCACCACCACACCGGAGTCGTTGACCTCCACGATCTCACCGTGGGTTCCGCCGCGGCTGATCTGCAGGCCGGCAAGAGCCCCGATCTGCGTGGACCCGATCGGGCGGCGCGTGTCCCCCCGGCGACGGTCGGAACGGCTCCGGGGGCGCTGTGCCGTCTGACCCCCCTCCGAGGGGGCCAGCCCCGGCGGAGCCGGTCGCTCCTGACGAGAGCGAGTGCCACGGACCTCGTCGAGGAGCTCCGACGGCGCATTCGAGTCGACCAGCAGGACCGTTTGCACTCTGGCTCGAGTCATTCCCACGTGGAGCACCCGCCGTTCCGCATCGGGGTCGTGACTCAAGCGGTGCGGGAGAAGCCCCTGGTTCACCCCGAACACAATGACGCGATCCCACTCTCGGCCCTTGATCCTGTGAACCGTCGACAACAGAACACCGGGCTGCGTGGCTGCCCGGGGCTGCAGGACAGAACGGAGCCACGTCTCGAAGGTGGACGCTCCGGTGTGGAGACTGGCCACCGACTCCAGGGCAATCAGGTCGTCGACGTGGGTGGATCGATCCGCCTCGTCGCGGGACGCATCGAGGATATCGACGGCAGCGCCTAACCCGACCTCGAGCCTGATTGCCCGTAAGGCGGCGATCGACGAGCTGGCGCAGCCCCGACTCACGGTCTCGAGGTCGGCTGTGTACTGCCGCAACTTCTCGACGTCGCCGCCCGTCAGTCGGCCGGCGAGACGGCGGACATCGGAGAGCGAGGAATGCCCCGACGACGTGAGCATGTCGATGACGTTGGGAGCGATCCGCCGCGAGGGCCGTCGGATGGTTTCGCGCAAGTCATCGGTTCGAATGTGCTCGGGATCATTGCCGATTCGTAGGTAGGCCAGAGCAACGCGGATACCGGTCCGATCCAGAACGCGGGCGGTGAGCGACGACTCGCAAGCGATACCCGACTCGGACAGCCCGACCAGCACGGGCAGCAGCGCTGAGTTGACTCGGGCCAGGACGGCCATGTCGCTGACATCGTGCCCCGCCGCCAGCCAGGCGCCGATGGTCCTGACCGTCGTGGTCGCCAACTGATCGAGAGAGTCCTCCAGAATGACGAGACCGTCGGCCGGAGAAGGGTCGTGGCACGCGACGTCCGTGCGCGCAGGTGCCGGCCTGATGACCTTGTCGATGCGTTCCGAGCAATACGACAGTAGTGACGAGGCCCCGTCGACCACGTCGGACGGGCAGCGGTAGTTGGTCTCGAGCGCATACGGCGTCGCGCCGGGAAAGTAGTCCGCAAAATCGATGAGAAATTTCGGTGTTGCTCCCGAATACCCGTACAGCACCTGATCGTCGTCGCCGACGCCGAAGCAATCGAAACCCGGCGCCGACAGCAGCCGGACCAGGAGCAGGTGAGCCGGGTTCAGGTCTTGGAACTCGTCCACCAGGAGGTGGCGGCATCTCGTCCTGACGGTCTCGCGAGCCTGAGGTTGGGTGACGAGGATCTCAATCGCCCTGTAGATCTGCTCGTCGAAATCAAGGGCGCCGGCCTCGGCGAGGGATGAACGGTAGCGATCGAAGCCGCTGCCGATTCCTGTCGCGTCCGGGAAGCTCCCCTCGGCCACTTCCGGGTCCATCAATCGCAGACGAATGGCCGACAATGCCTCGAGGTAAGGGGCCAGTACGTCGGTATTCGACCTCCTGCGTATCTCAAACGTTGCTTCGATGTGCCTGCGGGCCTCCATCTCATTGAGGACCCGGAGCCGGCCTGCTCCCCCGAATTGATTGCAGATGTCGTAGGCGAGGCTGTTGATCGTGCGGATGTGCGGTGAACGCCCGGCGAACCACTCCCCCGTGCGCCCCTTCATTTCGTCCGCCGCCTTGACGTTGAAGGCAAGAGCGGTGACCGTTTCCGGCGCTGCCCCGGTGTCGATCAGGTGCCGCAACCGCTCGGTCAGGACTCTCGTCTTTCCAGAACCTGCGGGTGCAATGACGCGCGCCGGACCGGCCTTATGGTTCACTGCTCTCGACTGGTCCGGCGCCAGGTCCCCCGAGGCGCCGTCATGTCGAACTGGTTGCGCATTCCCCACCTCGGCGTTCCAGCGGTGGATGACGATGCTGCCGTCGGGAAGTTCCGGCGGGTGGGGAGGACCTCCGTCGATGTAGGCGTCCGTCCCGTCTCCCAGGATGACGTCAGCCGAGCCGCCGACAACCACGCCCTGATGGGCCAAGGAACGCGCCGCCTTCACCGCGTGCCACCAGACGAGACGCCCTGAGCGGGCATCGTAATTGTTCGCCCAGAGCAGGAACTGCAAGCGCTCGAGGGGAAACTCGAAATCAGGCGCCAGGCCGTAGACCGGCCCGGCGTGGCGCTCCTCTCGGCGAAGCCGATTGGGATCGAACCCCAACTCGACGATCAGCGGCCGCCGGCCGAGCCATGCCTCGTGCAAGCGGTCGATGATGCCGTGCGGCTGTGCGAAATCGGCTTCGCCGAAGGGCACACGGTCCAACCCGGCCCAGGATTCTGGCAGGTCACCGCCCTCCATGACCACGGCCCCGCGGCCGAGCGCGGGTGGCCCGAAGATCACCGTGCAAACCTAGCTGCGCGCTGTGACGGCACCACAAGGCCCGGCAGAGTCTCGCAGCGCCACAGCGGAGAAAGGTCCCTGGGTCCCGCCCGGTGGCCCTGATGTCCGTTTTCCGCCAGCACATCCATTGCGACAGCGGCACACTGTCCCGGTGATCTGGTACTTCGCTCCACGCCCGGCACGAACGCCACCGCGATGAGTCAGCTGCAGCTTCCCTTGGTCCAGGAGACGTCGGGACCGGTCGACGTTGGGCCCGGCGCCGTCTGGGTGCCGGGATGGTTGGATACAGGGGCTCAGCTCGAACTGATTGACGCTTTCCACGAGTGGGCCGCTCCTCCGGCCGGTTTACGGCGGCCCAAAATGCCCAACGGTGCCCCCTTCTCCACCTTGGCGGTGTGCCACGGGTGGCACTGGTTTCCCTACCGTTACAGCCGCACCTGCGACGATGGCGACGGCGCACCGGTAAAGGCATTCCCACCCCTGCTTGCGAAGCTGGGGGCCACCGCGTGTGCCGCGGCCGGGTTCCAGCCCGTGGCCTACGACGCCGCGATCGTGAACCTCTACGGGCCCGGAGCCAAGCTGGGCCTCCACCAGGACAAGATCGAAGGCGCAGATGTCCTCGCTTCCGGTTCGCCGGTGGTGACGATCAGTCTCGGTGACAGCTGCGTCTTTCGTTTCGGGAACACCGAGCGGCCGAGCCGCCCCTACGAGGACCTTCATCTGGCCAGCGGGGATCTGTTCGTCTTCGGTGGGCCGTCGCGGCTCGCGTATCACGGCGTGCCAAAGATCTACGGTGGCAGCGCCAATCCCACTCTCGGGATCGACGGTCGGATCAGCATCACGCTCCGCGAGGTCGGCGGGGATTGGCCGGCCGGCGCCGGGGCAAGGCATGGGCGAGGGAACGCCCAGAACCGATCCGCCGTCTGACCCATCCTTGACTGTGCGTGGCTCAACTGCCTCGGCAGGAGTCGTCCCAGGGCTGTTGGCCGTCGGCCTGGTAGAGCGCGATGGCAAGGTCGTCCTGTTGAGCCGGAGTCGCCTGGTTCGGGGGGATGTTGATGAGCTGCGGCATACCTGCCAGTTGGGCCGCTTCATTCCACGTCGGCTGGCTGAATTGGAAGCCGCCCAGGTACGTCCCCCCCGGCGACACGGCGGCGTAGTTCCCGCCCGACTCGACCCGCAGGACGCATTGGAGGAAGGGAGGGAGGGTCGGGTCGCCGGACGACGTGCCGGCGGCGGTCCCCTGTCCCGCAGGGGAACTGGCGGAAGGGGAAGTTTGGGACGTGCTCGCTGCAGCTCCGCTCGCGGACGACGTGGAGGATGTGGCCGCGGCGGCAGTCGCAGCGGCTTGCGCGACACGGACCGCTTTGGCCGCGGCCGCGGCCTGTGCCTCCTGCTGCTGGGCCACAGCAGCGACGAGCTGACCCGTGATCTCGGACTGCTTTGCATTGAGCTCGCCCTGAGTCTGACGTGCGGCACTGGCCTGCATCGCCTGCTGGTTGGTGGTTGCTTGGTCCTGTGCCTCTTGCTGCTCGAGCGTGGAACGTTCGGCCTGCAAGCCACTCTCGTCCGTATGAAGGACGGTGATGGTGAGCTCCGTATCACCGCTTGTCACGTCCTCGTATTCAGCCCTCGCGAACGCGTCGCTCTGGTTCCCCTCGAAAAGGACTCCGTCCGACGGGTCCATGTTGACGTAGGCCGACAGCGCTTCAGCCTGAAGTCGCTTGCGATCTCGACCAACTCGAAGGGTGTCGGATTGGATCTGATTCTGCGTCGATCCGATCTCGGCCGTGTCCCGTTGGACCTTGGCGCTATCGACGTCGTACTCCTGTTGGTCGGCCCCGATCTGGAGCTGTTCCAGCACGAGGTCTTGCGCGATCTGGGTCGCCTGTGATTTGAGGTCGGAGACCTGATCCGCCGCGACGGCTCCCGGAGACACGACCACCGTTGCGGTGATCGCGGTCACGAAAGTCAGGCCCAGCATCCTCGCTGCGACAGCGACGAACCTCTCCACACCGATTCGGTGACCTGGCTTCGCGCTCGGGCACTCCTCGACGCCGGTCACGATTAGCCGTCATTCTAAGTCGCTCCGGGTCCGGCGACACAACCCGAACCCGCGCTCGGTGTTGTTCGTAGCACGTCGAATGGCCACTTTCGTGAGTACCGGCCCGCACGGATGTCGAGGGTGGGAGACGCCCACGCACGGGCCCCGGGTTCCCGGCAGCGCCCAGTTCGGGCCCGGCCTCCACCTGGGACGAGAGTCCGGGACAATCCTTATTCTTTCGGACGCCAGAATCTTTCCCAGACCCGGCCGCAGACCTTGAAGCGCCGATGATTCGCTCCTGCATGCGAGTACACAGGGATGGCCCTGAATGATTTCTCCCATTAACCTGCCATTCAAAGGGAGCAGCGAAATGACGCCGACTGATCCAGTGGTCACGCCACCCGCGCACACCCCAGAAGGCGGAGTCCTTGTCGGCAACGCCAACGCGCGTCACGTGATGATCCTGTACGAGGATCCACAATGCCCCTACTGCCGAGAGTTCGAAGAGCTCAACGGACCAGTCCTCAGCACCTTGGTGGACTCCGGCGCACTCGCGGTCGAATACCGCATGCGCTGCTTCCTCGGCGCGGAATCAGTAAGAGCAGACAACGCCCTCGCTCTCTCGGCCGAGGCGGGCCGCTTTGATCAACTCCGCCGAGCGCTCTTCGCCGCGCAGCCACCAGAGGGAAGTGGAGGCTTCAGAACCCAGGACCTTCTCCAGATCGGTGCCGACGCAGGACTGACCGAGCCCGACTACGTCGCGGGTGTACGGGAGGCCCGCTATGAGAAGTGGGTGCTGAAACGAGAGGATCTGTACCAAGAACAGGATCCGCAGGGCACCCCGGCGGCGTGGCTGGACGGCAATCCGCTCGACGCCAAGGTGCTTTTCGACCCACCCCTCCTGGAGAGACGACTGCGGACGTAGCTCCGAGGATTTGCCTGCGACTCGGACTGCGACTGGTGATGCGAGGGGCTACTCCCCCGCGCGTCGTTGGCTGACTCGGACGAACCCGCTCGCAGGACCTTGTGATCGCTACAGGCCACCCCGCTTGATCCCGATGGTGCCGCCCTCGGTGTAGCGGATCGGCGGATCGAGCGTGTCGACGAGAAACATCTGTCGATCCCCGCGATCCCAGGCCTCCCTAAGCCCCGGCGCACCTAAATCGAAGTCCGGACGAACCTTCCGTAGAACCTCTCGGAGATCCACGTGCAACTCGTCCATTGTCGGTCGGCCCCAGTACCAGTACCCGTTGTAGATGCTGAAGATCCGAAGACCCGGCTCCAACACGAAGGTATGAGGGATCATGGGATTGTGAGGATCCGTGTACTCCTCAATGTCGAGATCGTGTTGCACGGTCCTCTCGGGATCACCCAGAAACGGCCACAAAGCGCCCACGGAGTCGCGGAACTCGTTGAGGTTGAGTGGGCTGTCAGTAGAGATGACGACCAGTCGCGTGTAGGCGACGCGGAACTCGGGGTAACTGTCGACCAAGTTCCTGAGAAAACGATGCTCTTTGGGATCGTATGACCCACGCGACAGATGCAGCACCATTGGGTTGTCACCCTGGAGTTCTGAGAGCCTCCGAAGGACCCCAGCTTGGTCCTCGAGCTGGTAGTCCGGAATCGTGGCCCCTACAACGATGTCTTCGCGCATGCTCTTTCCTTCTTCGTTCCTCTCATCGTCACTGGACTCTGCCGAATCCATCCGATACTGGATGCTGGACTGGATACTGAAAAGCGTTGCTTCCATGTCGCCCACGGTGCGCGGGTCGCAGGCCATCCTAAATGAAGCGCCGTCAGGAAGCTCTTGGCGGAGGCCCGACCGTGGAGGTGCGTCGGCCGGTACGGCGACGCGATCAGGATCCGCTGATCAACGACCGGGCTTCTGCGGGACCGACGATGAGGTCGTGAAGGTCGCCGCCCACCTCGAGTCGGTCCGTCTGTTCGATTCCGCCGACCTTCACCGCCGCAAAGCCCGCCGTTCGGATCAGGTCCTCGACTTGCCCGCCGGCACGGTCGTCGTCGGTCGCGTAGAACAGGACCGCAGGCTCGGGTGACCGGTTGGCCGAGGACTCCAAGAGATCGGCCGAGAGGGTTCCAAAGGCCATGGCCAAGCGCACCGCCGTAGGCAACCACCCCGCGACAACCTCGCCCGAGGATCGTCCTTCGGGGAGGACGCGTGAGAGATTCCCCTGCGCGTCGGTGCTCAGCGGGTTGCTCGGAACGATCACAAGCTTGTCGGTGAGAGCGTCGGCAATCTCGTGGAGTACGCCCTGTAGCACGGTAAAACGCAGCGCGAGAACGACGGCATCGGCGCCCTGCAGAGCGTCGGAGTTGTCGCCGGCGACGATTGCGGCGGGGCCGATCTGTGCTGCCAACCTCCGCGCCGACTCAGCGTCCGCGCTTGAAAGCCGCAGTGTCCCGCCACCTGAGCCGAGTAGGCGGGCGATGGCCGATCCGATCCCCCCGGTGCCGATGATCGCCGTGGTCATGACCGAAACCTCCTTGGTGTCACCACCGTACTTACCACGGCCGCCGGGAGCATCGTCGGCCCAAGGAGCCCGGCGCCTCGCCGGACGGGAGACCCGATGCCACTGATCTCCCTTCGGCGCCGGAGTCAATCTGGCGACCGGAATCGATCGGCCCGTCAAGCCCGCACGTCTGAAATCGCTCGAGGGTGCTCGGGTCGGGTCGGGTCGGGTCGGGTCGGGTCCACGGTCGAACAACTCCCGCCCCTGGTCCCGTTCGCCAGTGCTGGCTACGCTGAACTGGCTGAAATCCCGGATCGCCGGCCGCGATGAGCGCACCCGACAGTTCCGGGTCTGCCACTCGTCGATCCCGCGGATGTACGGGCGAAGGAGCTCATATGAGCACGACTCCAATAGCCGACTATGCGCTCCTGTCGGACCGGCACAGCGCGGCACTGGTGAGTCGGGACGGTTCGATCGACTGGCTGTGCTTCCCCCGCTTCGACAGCCCGTCCATCTTCGCTCGCCTCCTTGGTGACGCAGCCGGCCACTGGTCGATCAGGGCCACGGGTGCCACACAAGTGACCCGCCGCTACCTGGACCGAACCATGGCGTTGGAGACAACTTTCTCCACCCCGTCGGGTACGGTCGCCATTACCGACGCCCTGGCCATGGGCGAGGGTAATCGGGGGCACCAGCTCGGCGATGACGCACCGCATCTCCTACTCCGGCGTGCAATGTGTGTCGAAGGAGAAGTCGAACTGTCACTCGAGTACGTCTTGCGCCCCGGGTACGGGCTGGCTTCCCCTCTCCTCGATGCCGTCGACGGCGGAATGTCCGCGTCAGCGGGCGCCGATGTGCTGGTGCTCTCTTCCCCAATGCCGCTCACCATCGACCGGTCAGCGGCCTCGGGCCGGCTCCAGCTCCGCCGCGGCGAGAGTGCAGGCTTCGCCCTGCACTACGGATATGGGGCCAAGAGCGCGTCAGCGAGGGTCTGGAACCAATCCGAGATAGACGCACGGCTCGACGACACCGTGTCGGCGTGGGAGTCGTGGTCCGAGCTCCATCAGGCCTACGAAGGCCCGTGGAAAGACCTGGTGCATCACAGCGGACGAGTGCTCCAGTCGCTGTCTTTTGCACCCACCGGAGCGATCTGTGCGGCGGCGACCACGTCCCTTCCGGAGGTGGTGGGCGGCCCCCGAAACTGGGACTACCGCTACGCCTGGGTCCGGGATGCGTCCTTCACGATCCAGGCCCTTTGGGTGGCGGCCTGCCCTGACGAAGCCAATGAGTTCTTCAACTACGTCACCACGTCCGCTGCCGGCTCTCTCGACCGGGGTGGTGACCTCCAGATCATGTTTGGCGTCGGCGGCGAACGGGACCTGAGCGAGCGCGAGCTGCCCAACCTGGAGGGCTGGCGAGATTCGGTCCCCGTTCGGGTCGGCAACGGCGCCTGGAACCAGCGCCAGCTTGACGTCTACGGTGAATTGCTCGGCGCCGTGTACCGCCTCTCCGACTACGTGTTCGACAACACGTCCCGGGTCGGGCCGACAGCCGACCCCGACAAATGGGGTGCTCCCCCGGATCTGGAACCGGCCACCCGACGGTTCTTCGTCGAACTGGCCGACACTGCCGCCCGGCGATGGCAAGAAAAGGACCAGGGGATCTGGGAGATTCGGGGCGAGCCTCGCGACTTCTTGTACTCCAAGCTGATGTGCTGGGTGGCCCTCGACCGGGCGGTCGCCTTAGCCGACCCCCTCGGAGCCTCCGACCGGGTGGAGGCTTGGAAGCAGACTCAGGCGCAGATCCGGGAGGCGATCTTGACCAAGGGTTGGAGCGATCGGGCCAATGCTTTCACCCAGTCCTTCGGCTCGGATGAGCTTGACGCATCCAATCTGATGCTGCCGCTGGTCGGATTCCTGCCCGCCGACGAGCCCAGGGTGCTTTCCACCATCAAGGCGACAGAAGAACGTCTCACCGATAAGCGGGGACTCGTGTATCGCTACCGGTCCCAAGACGGGCTGGAGGGGGAAGAGGGCACGTTCCTCCTGTGCACCTTCTGGCTGGCCCAGGCCCTTGCCAGCTCCGGACAGGCGGCGAAAGCGCGCGCCGTATTCGAAAGGGCCTTGGCGTTCGTCAACGACGTCGGCCTGCTTTCCGAAGAAGTCGATCCCGCCAACGGGGAGCTCTTGGGCAACTTTCCCCAAGCCTTCAGCCACATAGGGCTCGTCAACGCGGCCTGGGCCATTTCTGAGATTGAACGTAGTCAGAAATCGCGTACAGGAACTACCCGACGGACATCGCATTCTTCCGGTCAGACTCCGGCTTGAGCTCAGCTCGGCAGAGCGTCTCCGGGTGCTTCGGCCAGCAAGGTCTGTCGGGCCATGCCCTCGGCGCGCAATTCTTCGGCGTTGACGACCGGGTACTGAGGATTGATCTCAGTCAGTGTGTGGACAAGCACCGCACCGACGCAGATGTGGGCGAACCACTTGCGGTTAGCCGGTATCACGTACCACGGGGCCCAGTCGGTGCTCGTGGCGGACAGCATCTCGGAGAAGGCCAGCTGGTAGTCGTCCCAGTACCCGCGCTCTCTGACATCGGCTGCCGCGAATTTCCAGGTGTGGTCAGGAAGGTCCAGGCGGCGAAGGAACCGCTCGCGTTGTTTCTCTTTCGAAATGTTGAGCAGCACCTTGAGCACGCGGATCCCATTGTCAGTGAGATAGCGCTCCCATTCGTTGATCTCGCGATAGCGGCGCTGCCAGACATCGTTTTCCTTGGCCTCGGGCGGCAGTTGCTCTCGGTCGAGAAGCTCGGGGTGCACGCGCACCACGAGCACCTCCTCGTAGTGAGATCGGTTGAAAATTCCGATCTCTCCTCGGGCCGGAAGCCTTCGGACGTGACGCCACAGGTAGTCGTGCGTGTACTCCTCATTCGAGGGCTCCTTGAAACTACTCACGCGCACGCCCTGCGGATTCACCCCGCTCATGACGTGGCGGATGGTGCCGTCCTTGCCGGAGCCGTCGAGCCCCTGCAGACACAACAACACGCCGTGCGTATCCTGAGCCGCCAGGCGCATCTGGCAAGAGGAGAGGAGCTCGACACTCTCTGACAGGAGTGCCTCACTGTCTCGCTTGTCGATAAAGTCCGCCTGGTAGGCCGGATCGAAGTCCTCCGGGACCTCGACCCTCGTACCGGGCCGCACGCGTAGAGCGCCGACAAGATCGCGGATCCACGTTTGGCCTGTGTCACTCATGATCAAAACGTAGCGGTTGGGATGCAGCGATGGCAGTGCCGAGCGAGGACACTCCGCAGAAGGACCCTCGAATTCAGCCTTCGATGCACGCACCGCGAGCAACAGCGCACTCACGGATTAGCCTCACCGTCGTGGAAGGCCTGAGTGCAGAGGACATCGATGCGGCGGGTCTCGATGATTGGCGCAAGTTGGCCCAGGCATTGCACGGGCGATGGGCTACGGACGATCTCTCTGCTGCTGCGGACTTTCTCGCCGAGTGCCACGGCAGCGCCGACCAGATCCTCGAGGTCCGACTTCGCCCGTCATGGATCGAACTACGACTCGCCACCTACGTTGGAAGGTGGATCGTCACGGAAGCAGACGTCGCAGCCGCTCACCGGATTAGCGATGTCGCCCGGCGTCGCGGCTTACGGCCCGAGCCGTCGTCTGTTCTCCAAGTGGAGATCGGCCTCGACAGCGCGCGCATTTCTCTCGAAGGACCGTTTTGGTCGGCGCTGCTGAACGGGGCTACCGGCAACTTTGATCATGGCGAGATCGTCGATGCCGACAGCAGGTTTCCGAATATGTGGTTCCAGTCGACTGACCCGCACCCGACGCCACGTCAGCGGTTCCACCTCGACGTGTGGCTTGCCCCTGAGATCGCCGAGCAGCGGATCAAAGCGGCCGTGGCGGCCGGCGGCCGGATAGTCGCAGACGAGGAGTCGCCGAGTTACACCGTGCTCGCAGATCCCGAAGAGAACCGGGTCTGCGTGTGCACCTACCTCGGAAGGTAGATCGCTCCTCTGTGATTGATCGTCGGAACTTGACCACACGTTCCAACGCGGGGACCGAATGAATGCGACGAGCACTCGCCTGGGTTCGGCCTTACACGCCGAGGCTGCTCTTGGCCATCCTCTCGAAGAGGGCATAAGGCAGAAGTCGCTTGGCCAAAGGCCCCACGCGCTCATCAATCGGGCCCGCCGAAATTCGACGGGGGGGACGCCTGGCCCCCAGCACCTTGGCCACCGTCGAGGCGATATCGGCCGGCGGCACTCCCTTCGCCTCGTCACGGGCCATCTTTCCGATCGCCCTGCTCGAGGCGGCCATGTACTCCCGCCGACCGTCGGCGGGCTCCACCGTGCGCCGACTGGCCGTGAACTCGGTCTTCACGTTGCCCGGCTCGACAACGGTGACTGCAATGTTGAAAGGCGCCACTTCATAGGCCAACGACTCTCCATAGCCTTCGAGCGCGAACTTGCTGGCGCTGTAGAAGGCCTGGAACGGGAGGCCGATAATCCCTCCGATGGAGCCCACCAACACGATGCGCCCACCCCCCTGATGGCGCATCACCGGTAGGGCGGCCTGGACCACCCGCACCGCACCCCAGAAGTTCGTCTCGAATTGGGCCTTGGCCTGAGTGATGGGCGTGTCCTCAACCGCTCCGGCCAGCCCCCACCCGGCGCACGCCACCACCGCTCCCAGCCGCCCCCCGCCTTCGGTGATGGAACGCACGCCTGCTTCCACCGACGCGTCACGGTCCACATCCATGGTCAAAGGACTCCAATTCCCGGGTGATGTACCACGGCGACTCGCGCCGAAGACCTTCCACCCTTGTTGGTGCAAATGGTCGGCGCAGGCCAGACCGATACCGGCCGATGCGCCGGTTATGAGGACCACGTCCGCTGAGGGGCTCACGTCACATGCCTCCTAAGGATCAGATCGCCGGGTCAGACCGGCCCGACCCACTCACCCTTACATCTCATCGCACGCTCACGCTTCGTCCCCGCCCGCCGTCGCTTCCGCATCGGCTCCGAATGCCCGGCCCAATGCCACAACAGCGGTATCAAGGTCCACCGTCGATTCGGCTTCGCCCTGGCGGACCGCGCATGACCTCTGCGCGCAAGATCCCCTATTCAGTCCCCCAGATTCTCGCTGGACGTACCCTGACTGTCATCACAGGCCGAGGATCGGTCAGAGCTGCGGAGGTTCGCGTACTCAGCAAGGCTGATTTTCCTCTCGGCATGGTGGTCGATGATTGGATCGATGTAGTCCAGGGGAGTTGGAGAACGCCAGGGCTCGTGCACGTACGGTACAGCGACTGTACGGAGCTCGGGAACCCAGCGACGGATGTAGTCACCATCTGGATCGAAGCGTTTCGATTGGGTCACCGGATTGAAGATGCGGAAGTACGGCGAGGCATCCGTTCCCGTTCCCGCCGCCCATTGCCAGCCATGCTGGTTACTGGCGAGATCACCGTCGACGAGATGGCGCATGAAGTGCCTGGCCCCCCAGCGCCAGTCGAGGTGGAGGTCCTTTACGAGGAAGGATGCCACGAGCATACGAACACGGTTGTGCATCCAGGCTTCGGTCATGAGCTGGCGCATCCCGGCATCAATGATCGGATACCCCGTCCGACCCTCGCACCACGCCCCGAAAAGAGCCCTTGCTTCGGGACCGTTCTCAATCCGCAGACCATCCATGCGAGAATTGAAATTGGTCCGCGCGCTCCGAGGCCAGGACCACAGTACCGACGCATAAAACTCCCGCCACGCCAACTCCGTCCTGAATCGCTCGTCCTCGGGAGCAAGCCCTGACAGGAGTGTGCGGGGATGCAAAACGCCCAGATGGAGATAGGCCGAAAGCCGGGAAGTGACGTCGAGATCAGGTCGGTCGCGTGCGGCCGCGTAGCCGGCAAGATTCTCTTCTCTGAACGTCCACCACGCATTCTGCGCCGCCTCCTCTCCCGCTCGAGGAAGCACCATGCTCACCGGCAGCGACGGCTCCTCCGGCAGCTCTTCACTTGGCGCTGCAGACCAGTCGACCTGGTGAGGGTCGCTCGGCGCCGGATCTGGCCAGCCATGTCGTTGCCAGGCTCGAAAGAACGGCGTGAACACCTTGTACGAATTCCCTGTGGCCGTGGTCAGCCGGGGCGGACTGATGGCGTAGGGAGATCCTGTCGCCACCAGGGGGATCGAGCCGAGCGCTCTCGCGACGCGCCGGTCACGTTCGGCCCCATAAGGTGCAAAGTCGGCGCTGATGTGCACCTCTGTTGCCCCGACTCGTGATGCGACCATGGGCACGACGTCTTCGGGGCGTCCGCTGTACACAACGAGATTCGCGCCGAAGTCACGCAGCCGCCGATCCATGTCGATCAGCGTACGAATCAGAAACCCTCGTCGAGGTCGACCAGCCCAGTCCAGTAATGCGGGGTCGGCGACGAAGAGAGCCAGGACAGCACCACGTCTCGCCGCCTTGGCCAAGGCCGGATGATCGTCAAAGCGCAAGTCCCGACGAAACCAAAGAATGGACAGCGGCCTATTCATCGGCCCGAGAAATCAACGTCATGCGGGCATGAAAAATGAAATTTCACTCGACCAGATCCGGGACGCCGAGGTTGAGGCATCGGTCCACGAACCTCCACGCGGAACCGCAGCACGCCATCGCCATTTTTTAGCACTAAATGGACACGGTGCCGAAACAACCGTGCCGAAAGAACGAGCGGGCCCTTGACCCGCTTCTGGTGAGTCGCCGACTCGCTGCCGGCTAGCCGTTGTTCGTGAGCGTGCCCTGAACTGGCGGCACTGGGCTGCTCGTGGCCGATGCGAGGCCCTGTTGTCGGGCCATGATCGCGGCTTGCGCCACCTGAGGTCGGAAGGGGTCGATCGCCC
>Ga0302325_10014981_pt1 | contig 16502 bp, 18 predicted proteins | sample Palsa_T0_2_FD_201948 | JGI IMG/M metagenome (GOLD analysis project Ga0302325, IMG submission 201948) | Peat permafrost microbial communities from Stordalen Mire near Abisko, Sweden - Palsa_T0_2 | ecosystem: Environmental > Terrestrial > Soil > Palsa > Peat permafrost | place: Sweden: Abisko... | reverse complement strand
CCGGCTTCGGTTGTATGTTCGTCAATGATCCGTGCGCGGCTTCTGACTATCTTCACACCCGAATTGATTAGGAGGTTTTCGTAAATACCGTTCAGTCGCGAGATCTCGACATTCTTGTTAGCGATCAGTTTGTTCCAGTCGAAGCTCGGATCGCCGACCGTCCAGCCGAAGCCAGTGGAATCCTTGAAGTCTTCAGCGAATTCAGAGGCGTAAACGAGCAGCTTTTTCGGAATACATCCGACGTTGACACATGTGCCACCGAGATAGCGTTCCTCCGCAATCGCGACGCGGGCGCCGAGGCTGGCCGCGACCCGGCTCGCCCGCACGCCGCCCGAACCGGCGCCGATCACGAAGAGGTCAAAGTCGTACTTTTCCGCCATTGAATTACTGCCTTGCTCACCGCGCGCCTGATGGACGACAATCCGTGAATGCCCGCCTCGCTACATCGATTGTTCGCCACGCTCTTCCCGCCGCTGTGCGGGAATCGTGAAGGTATCGGCGAATGCAATTCGCCCAACTACTTCGGTCCACCTGGCGATGCTTCAGTTGGCGTCGGCTTGGGTCTGCGATCCCTTAGGATGGGCCAACTCGTCATCGATTACTTCCGAGAATCCCTTCTCGGTTTCCGCGCCGACCATTTCGCGCCCGTTGACAAAGAACGTCGGCGTTCCACTCACTCCCAGCCGTTCGCCTTCAGCCTGGTCCGCCTTGACTCCCGCCGCTCCCGCCTTGGCGTCGAAGCATGAATCGAACTTTTTAGTGTCCAAGCCAACCTTCGCCGCATTCGCTTTTAGACTATCAGCATCCAGTTTCGACTGGTCCGCAAACATGGCGTCATGGAACTGCCAGAACTTATCCTGATCCGCTGCGCAGCGGCCGGCAATCGCGGCATCCATCGCGTGCTGATGCATCCCCAAAGGAAAGTCCATGTAGACCAGCTTTATTTTGTCGCCATACTTGGCGCGAACATCCTTCAAGGCCGGCTCTGCGGCGCGACAGTATGGACATTGAAAGTCCGAGAACTCGACGATCGTCACGGTTGCATCCTTGCCGCCAGTCCACGGATGACCTGCGCTCGCGACGTTGACGCGTGGTTCCACTAAGGCCACCTTCACATTATCTTCAGCGCGGAGCTTTTCGATCAAAGCATCACGCGCCTCGCGGTCCTGATGCCGTTGAAGCGCGCTCACTAAAGGCGTCTGGATATCACTGAAGGGGCGGCCGCCGGTCTCCGAATCGATACTGGCCTTATGCGCGTCGTAATACTTGCGCGCGTCGGCCGCCGTGACTTGACCGCCCTTGCCGCTCATTTCCCGCGCCAGGAACGCGTCGGGAGTCAGTTTCGCTTTTTTCGCCGCCTCACCGATAACATAATCGTCGATAAGCTTGTCGAGCGCCTCCTTGCGCAACTCATAAAGCTGGCTCCGGCCGAGAGTCTGGAGTACGGCCGCATCCATTTCGCGCTGAGTTATCCGATGAGTGCCGATTGTCGCCACCACCGGGTCCGCGGAATTTTGCGCCGCCCATAAAACCCGCGCCGGCAGCGTCCCGATGCTCGCGACGAGAATTGTGGCGACCGCAAAAATCCTCGGGAACGCCATCGCCGCGGCCGCCCTGTCAGGCCGGCCGGCGCCGGCAAGATTACGTTCAGCTTCCATCCCGCCTCCTTATTCGACGGGAACAACGCGCCCGCCAGCCGATCAGTTTACCATGCGCGCGATCCATTATTTCAATAGCATCCTTACGAGCCGCTGGTAGCTAGCGCATGCAATCAGCCATTGTTGGAGCAACCCGGCGTCGCCCCGTTACTCGCACATCCGTCGCCGACCATCCCAGCCTTTCCCCGCTTCTGATCCTCTGTCCGCTTGAGAAACCGTTTCACTGTCAATAGTTTAGAAATCCTTACTTTAAAAATACTCGTAGCGAGAGTGGCGGAATGGCAGACGCGCCGGACTTAGGATCCGGTGCCGCAAGGCGTGGGGGTTCAAGTCCCCCCTCTCGCAACCCCGACAAAATCAAAAGGTTCCCGAATCTCGTAGGCAGACGCGCAGACGTTCCTACTTCTTCGTCCGCCCCGCTGAGCCGCGAGGTGATGGGACAACAGGATGTTAGCCTGACGCCGCAGCCGCAGCAGGTGCTCATCGGACTCCAGCAAAAGGTCACATGCGGTCTTTTGAGAGTCGTTGTGACGCGGCTGGAGGGATGCACCAGTCCTCGAACTTCGCGGAAGCTCGCTGGCAGTGCTGGAAACGGTGGCGTACTGAGAACGATGCCGCTTCAAGCCGAATAAAGCTCAGTTCCGCTTATCTGCTGAAAGGTCCCGTCGCCATAAAACCGGCGGGCACTTCATTTTTGCGCCCCTCAAGATTGAGAGTTAGTACGTTTGATGCCTGAGCGTGATCGTCTGGCGCCTCGCAATGCTCCTCACCTGGATTTTCTTGCTGACCGTGAACGAGGTCAGCCTTCCGAGGACGTCGCCGCTTGATCCCGCCGCGGATTCCCGCGTTAGTGCTTTTGCCATCACGCTTAAGCATCGAACGCAGTTGAGCTTACAATGTACATAACGCGAAGAGAATTTATCCTCAAAAGTTCCCTGACGGCCGCAGCGCTGGCAACGAAGCCTTTGGATCTGCTTGCCGGCTCGCCCGCGCGCCGAATGCTCAATCCGAATGGACTGGCGCACTTTGTCGATCCGCTGCCGGTGCCGAAAATCGCCGATCCGACCGGCTATCGGTCCGCTCCCGAGGAACCCAAACGCGCAGTCCCGTATTACCGGATTTCACTGCGGGAGTTCAGCGCAAAACTCCATCGGGACCTCAGACCGACGCGGCAATGGGGCTTTGCCTCGACCGTGCCTGGCCCGACCTTCGACACCCGGCGGGGACAGGGATTGATGATCGAATGGGCCAACGACCTTCCACCAAGGCATTTTTTGCCAATCGATCACAATCTTCACGGAGCGGAGGCGAACCTTCCCGAAACTCGCACCGTCGTTCATGTACATGGCGCGAAGGCGCCGCCCGACAGCGATGGCTATCCCGAGAACTGGTTCACCCCGGGCAAATCAGCGATTTACTACTATCCCAACGATCAGGAAGCCGCGACGCTCTGGTACCACGACCATGCAATGGGCATTAACCGGCTTAACATCTACGCTGGATTGTCAGGCTTTTTCCTCGTTCGCGACGAGGCTGAAGCGGCGTTGAACCTGCCCAGCGGCCCCTACGAGATCCCCTTGATGCTCTCTGATCGGCTATTCGACGAAGATGGCCAGCTCTATTACCCGACTTCCGGCAAACCGGACGCTCCCTGGGTGCCGGAGGTCAACGGCAATATCATTTTGGCCAATGGGAAGATTTTCCCCTATCTGGAGGTTGAACCTCGAGCTTATCGTTTTCGCCTTCTCAATGGATCGAACACTCGCGCCCTGCCGCTTTCGCTATCGAACGGGATGAACTTCCAGCAGATTGGGAGCGATCAGGGACTCCTGGGATCTGTGGTTGATAGCGATAGCCTGACGCTTTTCCCCGCCGAGCGCGCAGACCTGATAATCGATTTCAAAGGCAACTCGGGACAGCGCATTGTGCTCGGAAGCCGGTCGGTCGAGATCATGCAGTTTCAGGTTCGCGACGCGGTTCGCGTCACGTCAGTACCGTGGTCTCGTTCGCTGCGCAAGGTGAACCGCATCGCGGAGTCCGCGGCCGTCAAGATCCGCGCTCTGACGTTGAACGATTACTACGACTACAACGGCAATTCCATGATGATGCTGCTCAACGGTGCGCATTGGAATATGCCTGTGACGGAAAAGCCGGTCATCGACACAGTGGAAATCTGGAGGCTGATCAATCTGACGCGGGACGCCCACCCGATTCACCTGCACCTGGTGCGCTTTCAGATACTCGATCGCCGCCGCTTTGATTTATTTACCTACAACTTGAATCACACCGTTAAATATCTTGGACCGGCGATGCCACCGGATGAAAATGAAAAAGGATGGAAGGACACGGTGCGCGCCGATCCAGGAATGGAAACGCGGATCATCATGCGCTTCGAAGGCTATGCGGGGCGGTATGTATGGCATTGTCACCTGCTGGAACATGAAGACAACGAGATGATGCGCCCGTACGAAGTTATCGGCGGTTAAAGCACGCCGTGTTTTGAGTTTGGCGACGAGCGCTGAGCAGACTGCGCAAGCTGTTCATTTCACTATCATCTCTCCATCATCTTTTGGCCGCTGTCAGTTAATCGTTGCATGACAGATTGCTCCCACGGCGATCTCCGCCGGACTTTGCCTGAAATAGAGGGAGGATCTCAATGAACAGATTACGACGAAGGAAGTGGGTCGCGTCGGCGGCTATAACCGCCATGCTGACGGCACAAACGCTGCCGTCTTTTGCGTTTAATGGTGTTGATGCCAGATTCAGGACGCGCGTCGGCGCGGCTCAAACCGAAGGGGCGCCCGCGGCCGAGTCCACTTCGACCCCCGAGGTCGAACCGAGTCCGGCCAGCCCGTCCACTACAACGACGCCGATCAAGCACGTAATCCTGATCATCGGCGAGAACCGGACTTTCGATCACGTGTTCGCGACCTACCAACCACCAAAGGGTCAGACGGTCCTCAATTTGCTCTCGGAGCGAATCGTTGACACCAACGGAAACCCGGGGCTGTTTTTCGGCCGCGCCCGACAGTGGCAAGCGTCCGACACCACCACGTATTCAAACGATCCGTCGAAAGTCGCTCCCTACGGCCTGTTGCCTAAAATGAACACCGACGGAGCTCCCACCAACGCGCCGTTCGCGACCGTAGGCGACGCCGAAGCTATCGAACCGGCCCTGGAACCTGCCGATTACGTTGACCTGACCATCGGAGGGACTGGCCTGCCCAAGGATTCGGTCGATACCCGTTTCCCTGGCGCACTCGGGAATGGACCTGTACCGATGGATAACTACATCACCTACGACGACTACGCTTCGAGCCCGGTGCATCGATTCTTTCAGATGTGGCAGCAGCTCGACTGCAGCGCAAAAACCCGAAACTTCTTCAACTCCAGCGGTTGTTTGAACGACCTTTTTCCGTGGGTCGAAACCACGGTCGGGGCCGGCACCAACGGCGAGCCGCAGCCATCGACTTTCACCGATGAGACCACCGGTGAAGGCAGTACCTCGATGCAATTTTTCAACGTCGCGAAAGGCGACGTGCCGTACTTCACGAGCCTGGCCCAAAAGTACGCGCTAAGTGACAATTTTCATCAGGCGATAATGGGTGGGACCGGCGCAAATCACATAATGATCGGCTACGGCAGTCTCATCTATTACGCGGACTCAAGCGGCAACCCGGCAACGCCGCCTAGCGGTCAAATTGAGAATCCAAATCCGCAAACCGGCACGAACAACTGGTACACCGAGGACGGGTATGGTTATGCTCCTGCGCCTTTTCAGGATAACGGCGGATCGTATGTGAACTGCGCCGATTCCACGCAGCCGGGCGTCCAGCCGGTAATGGCGTATCTTAGTTCGCTGTCCTACCTGCCCTTTCTAGGTGGCGACTGCGCACAGAACGCCTATTACCTGGTCAACAACTACAACCCGGGCTATCTGGGTGACGGCACTCCCGCCCCGCTGGGTCCCGGCCTGTTCACCATTCCACCCAGCACGCAGCCGAATCTCGCGACCCTGCTTTCCGCTCACAATGTCTCCTGGAAATACTATGGTGAGGGGTTTGCCGGCGGCGCGGAAACTGGCGAGGCGGGAACCTTTTGCAACATCTGCGATCCGTTCCTCTACTCCACCCAGATCATGACCAATCCCACGCTAAGAGCGAACAATCAGGATATCACCGATCTTTATTCGGACATTCAGAACGATACTCTGCCAGCGGTTTCGATCGTCAAGCCAGACGGGATCCTCGATGGTCATCCGGCCTCTTCGAAATTGGAACTGTTCGAGGGATTCACCAAGAAAATCATCGATATGATTCAGGCGAATCCTTCGGTATGGGCTGACACCGCCGTCATGATCACCTTCGACGAAGGCGGCGGCTTCTGGGATTCCGGCTACGTGCAGCCGATCGATTTCTTTGGCGACGGTACACGGATCCCTATGATCGTCGTCTCTCCATTCTCAACCGGCGGACGCGTGGTGCACACGTACTACGACCACGTCTCCTTCGACAAGTTCGTCGAAGCTAACTGGAGCCTGCCGACGATTTCGCCGCGCGGGAGAGACAATCTGCCCAATCCGAAGACAGGCTTTCTGAGTCCCTACGTTCCAACGAATAGCCCGGCTATCGGCGACCTGATGGACATGTTCGAGTTCCCCTCCCAACATCGCCATCACCACTTCTAGAACCTTCATGCTGCCGGGTGGAGACACAGCTTACCCCGGCAGAACGCTCGCGAAACGGGACGGCAGCCTGCGCTGCCGTCCCATTCATTACTTACCCCATCATTCGGGATTCGCACGCAGAGGATCGAGGATCATGGTGAAACGAGCCTTATGGATTGTAATTGCAATGGTTTCACTAACCGCGGCCAAGGATATCAAGGCTGAGGAGTTGGCCGCATTGCCCGGCTTATGGAAGACTACGATCAAGACCGGAACGACCGGTAATGCCGTGCCATCTCAGGTCAGTTGGCGTTGCGTTGCAGAGGACGCGGATCCGTGGATTTCGTATGCGCGCCTGCCGGTCCTGCCGCACGAGTCCTGTGAGCGTAAGGACTTTGTCCGGACGAGTACCTCATTGACGTGGCGGCTCGACTGTACCGGCGAGTTCGAAGTAATCAACGAGGGATCGATCATTTTCGACTCCGCGCAACATTACACCGGCACCGTGAAGCTGACAGGTACACTCATGGGATATCCTATCGACGATACTTTGCGCCTGGAGGGCGAACATCGAGCAGCCTGCACGAGTCCTGCCGATTGACGGGACTGGAGCGGGGGATTTCCGCCGCTTCGGGAACAGGGCGCAAGGCGCCAGGGCCATTTGGGGAACGAGGAGTGTACCGGTTCCGGTTTTCGTCCCTTTGAACAGCTTCGCATCGTCCACGTTGCCGGCGCGCTGGCACATTGAGGTCGATTACAGTAAAGCTCGATTGGGACGCGAGACGCTCGTTGCGCCGCGGTCCTGAACCCTGGGAGATTTGCGATGGCACAATATATCGAAGTCGAAGAAGCGATCGGGATGCCGGGGCTGCGGGTCGTGCTGACGCCGTCAGTGCCGGGGCCCTGGACTGAATCAGCGAAGGCTATCTTGCGAGTCAAGAACCTGCCTTACGTCAAGGTGCGCCAGGAGTTAATGGGTCAGAACCTGCCCTTGCTGAATTGGACCAAGCAGGCAACGGCGCCGGTCTTCGTTTACAACGACGAGCGTCCGCGAACCATATGGAATGACCAGCTTTATCTCGCGGAGCGCCTGGCCCCAAATCCGCCCCTGATTCCCGCCGGCATTAACGACCGCTCCCTGATGTTCGGACTCGCCAACGAACTCTGCGGCGAGAACGGCCTTGGCTGGGCGCGGCGCCTGATGATAATCCATTCGTCGCTGACCGATCCCAACACCGGCGAAGCTTCCAAACAGGGTGTGCGCTTCCTCGGCGCCAAGTACGACTATTCGGTGCCGGCCGCCGAGGCGGCGCCATCCCGGGTGGCAGATATACTGACGACCTTCAGCCGGCAACTGGATGCGCAGCGCAATCGCGGGAGTCGTTTTCTGATCGGCAACAGCCTAAGCGCGCTCGACCTATACTGGGCCGCTTTTGCCGCCCTCATCCAGCCGCTGCCGGACAATCTGTGCCAGATGCCTGCGGGATTCCGTAAAATGTACGACTGCACCGATCCGGCGGTAAAGAGCACGGCGAGTCCACAACTGCTCGCCCATCGCGATTTCGTTTACCACGAATACCTGGAATTACCAGTCGATATGTAGCTTCATTTATAGGACTATAGAGCCGCTCATGGCGGGGCGACGACGAGGAATGTCATTCCGCTCGCGCCCCACGAAGCGTTCTCGCGGAGGTTCGCTATGGCGTCGGATAATCTCTCGGGTATCGGTGATGCGATTCGGAAGGCGAGCGCGGCTTATGCCGAGGCGCTCGCCGCGGTCGGTAAGGCGCTGCAAGGACTCGCGGGAGGCGCCGCCAGTGTCGATCGGGATCGCCTGGTCGAGAATTGGCTGCGTGTCGCCCGCATGAGCAAGGACGGCGTGATCACCGCGCTCGAGCAGGGCTTCGAGTTGTGGGAGCGCGAAATCCGACGCACCGTTGCCGCCGCGAAAAGCAGCGCGCCTCACGAATCGTCGAGTCCGATGGACGCATGGACGGAAAACTGGCGCCGCGCGACTGAGGCCTTCACCGGCGGTACCGGCACGATCGGCGAGGAAGCGCGCAAGCAGGCGGAGGCGATTCAGAAATCGCTCCAGGACGGAATGAAGGCGTGGCAGCGGCTATGGGAGCCGGAGAAGAAGAAATCCTGACGCGGCGCGGCCGGCGAGTCGATTTTCAGACCTTGCGCCGCGCCGACAGGTGAAATCCGGGCTTGATTATCTAATTGCGAGGACCGCGCGTTTGGGCGGTGTTCCGTAGTGGAGATTTAGACCGTTTCGATTTGCCGTTTGGCCAGCCGGGCATGAACCGCGGCTACGATCTCGGCGGGTGTTCCCCCTACATCCACGACGATTGCCTCGTTGGGCTCCTCCAGCACTTCGAACTGGCTGCGCAACAGCGCTGGATCGAAGAAATGGCCATGACGTGCCGCCAACCGCTGCGCGATCAAATCCATCGAACCCTTCAGATAGACGAGCCGGATGTCATTAGTTCCCTCTGTCAGTACCGCACGGTGCGCTTCTTTAAGCGCCGAGCAAGCAATCACCGCGTCGGTACCCGATTCTTCATAGCGGTCGATGAGCGCCCTGACCGCGGCAAGCCACGGGCGGCGATCTTCGTCGGTGAGCGGAAGCCCGCGATGCATCTTGTAGCGGTTTTCCTGTGAATGCAGATCGTCGGCGTCGCGAAAGTCGCAGCCGAGATCGCTCGCGAGCATCATCCCTATGCTGGTTTTGCCCGAGCCAGCGACCCCCATAACGATGACCACCATGATCGACCGTCAAGCCATAGCGGCGAGGATTTTCCGCTCTCCGCGAAAAGGCTGCCGCCCGTGCGCCACGGCAAGATTGTCGATCAGCAACAGGTCACCCTTTTCCCAGGGGAACTTGACCGTGGCGGCGTCAATCGTCTCGCCAATACTGTCAACAAAAGCTTCCGGGATCGGCTCGCCGGTGCCGAAAATGACATGAAAGGGCCGTGTCAGCGGGTTGGGATACATGAATTCATAAAACATAACTTTAGGTTTCCCATGCATCCGGGGGGTCACCAGAAAAGTCGTGACCATGTTGAACCAGGCCTTTTCTCCCGTGACTGGATGTTCCTTCACGGCCGGCAAGAGATTACTTACCATCGCACTCGCGGAGCGGTCGTCCCAGATCAATTCGAGTCCCTGGTCCTTAACAAATACCTCAACTTGGTGTTGATCGGTGGTTGAGAACGTCTCCATCCATGAACACTGAAACCCCAACCACCGATTGAGCAATTTCCAGACGGGGTGCCATTTTGGTCCAAACAGATAACGATGATACCGAAGTTGTTTGCGCTCGAATTCGTCTCTCAAATCAGGTCGCAAACGACGATAGATGAGCCGCGAATCGCTCAACGGCGTCTCTCCTCCCTGGGTCGGCTCCACTTCGCAATAGAAGCAGATTTCTCCCGGCGGGCGGGCAATATACGAAAGTTCGTGGTGCTGGGGGATGCAGTAGCTTGGCGGAACGCGCGTCGATTCGTAGATGTTGTGCGCCACGCTCGATCGCGGGCTAACGCCGCCATGATAAGGCCGCGGTCCTGCAGAGAAGTAGCTGCGAGCAAAGGTAAAGAAATCCGCGCTGTCAGCGAGACCGAAATCCCGGAATAGAATCGCGCCATGCTTCAGTTTCAGTTCCGAGAAGAGATCCCCATGTACTCGCAATGCGGCAAGCAAGGACTCGATACCGTCCGCCGAAAGACCGAGAGAACCAGGCGTCACAATCACCGGTAAGCGACGTTGGTCGAAAAATTCGAATCGGCCCATAGCCATTCCACGCGACGCGAAGGGACTCCTTCGAGCAATCGGATTGGGGGTGGCGAGACCTGCTGACGACGCTCTCTTGCCAATCCGGATTTGGAACTCTCGCCGCTTAAACGATGTAGAATGATGCCGTTTGCTCTCTAATGAGGCAATTACGACGAGTGAATTGACGGCCAATTCTGACGGATTCGTGAGAGTTTAAGGCAGAAACGAACAACTAATCAGGAAACTGGCGCGCGGGGGGTTCAGGGATTGTCCGTGGCGGTTGGCTTCGAGTTCGCCAAGTTCATCAAGTTCACCAAGTTCGCTTGGATACTTGGGTTCGCTCTGGCAAAATCTTTCAATTGGCGTAGTCGCGTCCGCGCTGAGAATTCCGGCTCCATCGCTGGATTCAGCATCGCATACGGGCCTGTGCCGAGGTGGCGAAACGGCAGACGCAGTGGACTCAAAATCCACCGTGGGTAACCACATGGGGGTTCAAGTCCCCCCCTCGGCACCAATTAAATCAAGGGTTTTTCGGAGCGGTAAGCGGTCGGCGGGGACTCGGATAGGAAAATTGTGGCAGTAATGTGGCATAGTGCGCCGCGCCGGGGACCGGAGTTTCAGAATCAGTGATTAGGTTGAACCGATAAGCGAGAGGTCAGACGCGACCGCCAACACGATGGTCGTCCCGGCAACATGGGAACCCGGGCTACACCATCGAGGTTCGATTCCAATGGCTAACCCGAGTCGCCTTCCCCGTGGCCTGTGGCAGGTCCGTTAGGCCATATGTCCTGAAAAACGGGGCGATTCTGGCCCCAGGATCGGTTCGCGCAAGGTAGAGTGGATGCCGTCAGCGCCGACTACAACGTCGCCGTCAGTTGTCGCGCCGTTACGGAATTGCACTTCCACACGGTCTCCGCGCTGAGTCAGCCCGACGCAGCGATGATCGAGATGAAGCACACCGTCCGGCACCGCCGCCGAAAGAACGTCGAGCACTTCAGCGCGATGGAAGCGATAATTAGGCGGAGCCGAAGCTACGCTCGCGGGCGTCGGCCAGCGGCTGGCGAGCGACCACGCGCCCGTCATTCCAGCGGCGGATTACGACTTCGCGGGGTCGCACTCCATAGTGGCGCAGCGGCTCCTCAAGCCCGAGTCGATGTAGAATTCGCGTCGGGTTGGGACTGATCTGGACGCCAGCGCCGACCTCGCGCAGTTCGGTCGCCTGTTCGAAAAGCTGGACCTCGAAGCCGGAGCGCCCAGCGTCAGCGCCGCAGCGAGCCCGCATCCGGGCTCCGATCACGATGATTCGCATGCTCGTAAGCGCCTTCCGCTCGCTCCCGTACGAGCGTTGTGGAGTTTCTGGCATACAGAACGGCTCCGAGTGATTCGCCGCACCCTCTAATACACGCGGGGGGATTACTAGCCGATTGCGCTCGACTTCCTGAATCGGACTCCGTCGATCATCAGTACGCCGTCGAGCGAGATCGAGTTCCAGTCGAAAGCATCCGAGGTCCGGACCAAACTGTGGGCGAAAGCGCGGATCCTCTGCAGCGAGGTTCAGTCATGAGCAAGTCCGCCGGTTCTTAATCACAGTCTCTATACCGCTGGCCTCACTGGCGCAAAGGAATCAGACCATAAGGGGTGGCCCCGGCGGTTGGGATGGGCGTTGAGCCACGAGGAACAGCACTGGCGCCGCTACATTAAGGTAATGTTTCAGCTTCCACGGCTTTAGCCTTCTCGACATTCACAATCCGATCGTTAATTTCTTCGTTACCGGGATCCATCATTCGCGCCACCTTAAACTTTATCAACGCGTCGTCGTAATCGCCTTTCCGCATGTAGGCGTCGCCCTGGTCTAATTCGTGGGTCTCCGTATTTATGTTGTCGTTGTCAGATGCGTTGGTGGCCGGGGCGTCCACTGTGTTTGCAGTCGTTTCGGCGCTTGAATCAGAGGGTGATAGCGAAGCCGGATCCGACGCTAGAGAAGCCGCCTTTGCACTTCGTGCACCCAAAAGCAGACCCCGCAAACCTTGATTATCGGGATCGAGGGCAATCGCTCTTTCGAGGCGCCAAATGGCGCTATTGTAGTGTCCGGCGCGGCGATCCGCCGCTGCGCGCTTTGTGTCGTATTTTATTAAAGCCAGGGTGTGACTATTTAGAGTGCTTTTGGAAGTCGACGATGCGGTCCCCTCCTCGACCGGAATCAAAACCAAAGGCGGCAGATCCCCTGTCATGGTTACAGGGCTTCTCATTATGCCATTCTCCGGACCCGCAATTTTCTTGTCAGGTAGCACCGCGCGTGGCCGCGCCGAGGGCACCGTCTTTTGGGAATCGAGCTGATGGACGGAAGGATTCTTGATTGCCGGGTTGAAAGTAGCCGCATGGAGGGAGTTCTCAAGGGGCTGATCCGATTGGAGTGGGGAGCCAGGTGACGGTGGCCCGGTGCTGCCCATCGATTCGTCCCACATCAGCCACGGTCGTACCCATCCAGTGCCAGCGAAGATAAACAACGCTAACAATGCCGTGATCACCACCGACGCCCCCACGACGACGCGCATGCTCTCGCTGCTGAACCAATGCAGTCGCGCGCCTGTCGAGGAATGGAATAAGCGGTTTCTTGAGAAGGCACCCGCATCATCGTAAATAGCCGCAGCGGCTCGAACATGCTGCGGCTTGATGACGTCAGAGCCTTCCGAAGACGCAAAACGGAGGGAATTCTGACATATTATGTTTAACCGCCGTGGTAAGCCGCGGCTTAGCCGAGCCAGCCGTTTCAGAGCACCGCGCGAGAAGATTTCAATTTGGCGGCCGTCTTCGCGAAACAGATGCTCAACGTAATCAAAAATCTCCCTGCCTTGCAGTGGACACAGCCGTGCCCTCACTCCAATACGCTGGTTCAGGGCGCGGAGCTTGGGATCTTCCAGGCGCTCGGCCAATTCGGGTTGGCCAACCAGCACGATTTGCAACGACTGGCCATTCTCGGTATCGAAGTCCGAGAGCAAGCGCAGTTCTGCTAAAATCTCGTCGCTCAACTCTTGAGCTTCATCGAAAATCAACACCACCCGGTTCCTAATTTCAGGGTCCGACAAGAACGTTTTGAGAGCTCGAAGAATGGCGAGTTTGTCCTTTCCGACGGGATAAATCCTGATCTCCTGAGCAATAAACCGCAGCATTTCTTCAAAACTGACAGTGGGGTTGGCAACCACGACTGCGCGGATCGCAACGGATTGACGGGACAGGAGCGTACGGATCAGCGCAGTCTTTCCGGTGCCGGCCTCGCCGACCAACAGCATGAGGCCGCTCGGCTCCGCCTGAAATCCGTATTCCAACGTCGCCAAGCTCTCTCGATGCGCGGGACTAAGGAAGTGCGCATCAGCTCGCGTAGGATCGAAGGCTCGGTCCTGCAATTTAGAATGCGAATCGCTCATCGTCGCTAGACACTGTTGTCGATCCTGGATTCCTTCGAACAGCCGCGAGCCCGAATTAATTGTGTCAATAGCTTCCAGTCTAACCTTTTGCAGGATTTCGCCGCTTAGCCAAGCGATGCGCCCTCTGCAGGATTTTAGCGAGTTCGGTTTGCGGCTCGTTCAAACCGCGGGGAGGGCGACTTCACGTCCCGCGACGAACCACGCCTGGAGATACTAATTTTCGGTCCCACATACCCGTTCCGGGCACCCCACTGATGACGAGTGACGGGCCATGCCCTTTGGCATTCGCAAACCTGTGGTTGATCGCCGCTTATCTGATGGAGTGGATCTAGCGTTACTTTCTAGCGGCTTCTATAACGCGTCCAATGGTGCATCTCATCATCCGCAAGAAGAAAAGTGCGGAGGATTCTGCCTAAAAGATTACAACGCTCGCATTGACTGTCACTGCGGCATGGATCGAAGGAATGAGCTATCGACAACTATCGCAGTCGAATCCGAGAGTGTCATCTAGCTGCCGTCGAACAACGGATGGTGACTTCGGATTCGGCCGATGTCTGCAACTGGTCGCCCAGCATTGTTGGCATTGCCAGCACCGCGGTATTGAAATTGAACGGTCGCGATATCGCGGCATTGGTATTGCTCCGCAACGCCAACTCGCTTCCAGTGGCCACGCTCAGGCCTTGACTGTACGATCCTCCGTCACATCCCGGTCCGCCGCCGAAGAAATTGATCGCATTACTTCCGGAGCCATCCGACGCGAGAGTGTACGTGCCACTAATCTCGAAATTGCAGACCATTCCGTTGAAATCGATGGTCTCCTGACCGCTCAGGCTGCCGCGGGCCATCCGAGACAAAAATGCTGGCTCCGGTAAATGGCAGGGGTGAGCTTCCCCCAATCGCGGACCGGAAAAGAGGCTGGCATAGCTTCCGTTAATCAGCCAGCACGACGGCGGTGGACTGGCCGCAGCCACGGTTCCGCGCTGGTGCAGGAAGACCAAAATCGTCGCCGCCGCGAGTAAACAAATAAATCCGCGTGGCCAGCTTCAACTATCCTCCCTCAGGCGCGTGGGTCTGGCGATCTTAGGACTCCTGCATCGAATTTGTTGATCGCGGTCCCTGGCGCATATGCCAATCGAGGATGCATCATCCCTCGTGATCGCGCCAGAACTCAGCCTGGAAGGGTACTGGGTTTGATCGGGGCTGAACGTCCTACAGTTCGTTACGGAAGCACAGGCTAAAATAGAATGGTGCTGATTTTTTCGGCGACATTTTCGGCTTTCCTTTTTGCAGCGACCGCTTGAGGACGTCAGTCCATTCGATCACTTCCAAATGGAGTTACCCCGATTGAATGGACGGCGGAGGGCTTGCGGTAGATGCTTGTGACTGGTGATTCCTTTCGCAGTTGATTAGTGACAGATAGTCGATAGCGGAATGGCGACGATGCGGATTGTACCGGCCTTCAATGAACTCGAAGGCCGCCATGCGCGCGCTCTCCTCACTCCGCGGAGGGTCGTCAGCCCGATTTGCTCCAGGTGGGTCGTTGTCTGACCAATATGGCATTCTAGAGCATGATGGCCGTTAATCATATGCGAGCCGCCCGCAACCGAAGCGCATCATGAAGTAGGACAATGTAATAAGCTCGTTGACCGTGTTTCGGCGCTGACCAAATAGCTCAGGTGCTTGTCCGGCCTGACGCTGATGGTGGTGTGCTTGTACGGCGGCGCCTCAATCGGGAGGCGATAGAAAAATAGGTCGCTCAGCTTGAGGCTGAGCCACCACCGAAGTAGGTTTAGGAGCGATTTTGTCGAGCTCAGCGCCGCGGTCACGTGCCGCCGGTAGGATAACTTCGCGGTAAGCTAAATTAAAGAAATTCCCGAGCCAGTCTTTCGGCATTAGTCCACAGCCGAGGATCATGCAATGCCGTTCGCTCGTTATTAATGTGCTGCTCCAATGATGACCATAGCCAGGGTATATACCTGCCAAAAGTGATCTGAAGGATTTCTTTATCTACGCCTTTATACATGGCGTAAATGCCGATTTCTTCAAGCGTGTTTAGGAGTGAAATCACATCGTCATCGTCTATCGAAAGCTCGCGGGCTCCGATTTTCGATGCCACCCTATCAAAGAGCGGCTTACTCTCTCGATACCGGTCAAGAACTGCTATTTCCCGGCGATCCTTGCTTGTCCTTATAAAAGTGAGTGCAGCTGCCAAAGCTCCTATCCCAGTCAACAGAGCAGCTATCACCTGTATGCCAGCGGCGAGCGATTCTGTCGAATTTTTGGGCCCTTCGACTATGATTTGAGGCGGAAGGGCAGCTGCACCCGGGAGTCCCGCAGGGCCCGGTGGCCCTGGGGGGCCCGGTGGACCCGCAGGACCCGGCACGTACTGCGGTATGACGACTCTCATTGACGGGCGCTTGTGCTGATGGCGCAATGATCGGGGGGTTTCAGCTATGATCTGAACAAACTGATCACTGTGTTTGGCCAGCGTTAAAGTTGCATCGGGGTTAATCGACGTCGTGGCAAAGCCCTTTTGCCAGCTCATGCAAGCGGCAACGGCGATGCACATCGCGACAACGACTTTTGGTCGGCGGTGCTGATCAAGGTAAACCATTGCCGATAAGATGTCTCGACTGCGTCCCGCTAGGCAATCCTTTTAGTATCTCACCCCGGAACGTCGGACTATCCTCTGGTCTGGTTTTGCACCGATCTAGAGGTGGCTGGTGGAGACGTTTCGTGCCCCAGTCCGCGGCGGATCACAATCCGCTCTCACTTCATCGCTTTCGGTATCGCAGGACCTTCAGGTGGTGCGGCCCACCTCGCCGCTACTGAGCAGTGTCAAAATATCTTGCTCCCCTTGAAAATCGAGCCACCAATAGTACAAGGGTCGAAGGGACCGCGAGGTGGTAAATGGCAGACGGGCAAAGGGCAGAAGAGGTTCAACGCTGGACGGCCAAGCGTCGTGCGGCACTGGTACTG
>Ga0302325_10014980_pt1 | contig 16502 bp, 12 predicted proteins | sample Palsa_T0_2_FD_201948 | JGI IMG/M metagenome (GOLD analysis project Ga0302325, IMG submission 201948) | Peat permafrost microbial communities from Stordalen Mire near Abisko, Sweden - Palsa_T0_2 | ecosystem: Environmental > Terrestrial > Soil > Palsa > Peat permafrost | place: Sweden: Abisko... | reverse complement strand
GCCAGCTGACGCAGCCGTGCCTGATCGGGCGGATCACCCCCCACCCTCCCGTCCGCGGCACGACCTGCACCGACGGAGGGATCTGACACGCTCACACGGCTGACGGTAGTCCGGTGCCTAGCGGGCGGCAACGTTTACGCCGCCGCTTGCGGCTCCCTCGGAAGCTATCTGACGTCCAGCCCGGTGACGGCGCGCCCGATGATCATCCGCTGGATTTCCGAGGTGCCCTCGAAGATGGTGAAGATCTTGGCGTCCCGGTGCCAGCGCTCTACCGGGTACTCCCTGGTGTAGCCGTTGCCGCCGAGGATCTGGATGGCCTGCTCGGTGACCCGGACCGCGGTCTCCCCCGCGACCAGCTTGGACATCGATCCTTCCGCGCCGGTGAACGGTTTGCCCTGGCGGGCCATCCAGGCCGCCCGCCAGGTCAGCAGGCGGGCCGCGTCGACCGAGGACCGCATGTCCGCGAGCATGAACGCCACGCCCTGGTTCTGCCCGATCGGACGGCCGAACTGGACCCGGGTGCGCGAGTACTCCGCGGCGTACTCCACCGCGGCCCGCGCTACGCCGACCGCCATCGCGGCCACGCCGGGACGGGACGCCTCGAACGTCTTCATCGCGGCCTGCTCCCCGCCGGGGCCGCCCTCCCGGACCCGCGCCAGCCGTTCGTCGAGCCGGGCCCGGCCGCCCACCACGCAGCGGCCGGGCACCCGGACATCGGACAGCACGACCTCGGCGGTGTGCGACGCCCTGATCCCGTGCTTACGGAACTTCTGCCCCATGGACAGCCCGGCCGTGCCCGGCGGCACGATGAAGCTCGCCTGCCCGCGCGATCGCAGCGACGGGTCCACCGACGCGACGACCACGTGCACGTTGGCGATGCCGCCGTTGGTGGCCCAGGTCTTCACCCCGTTCAGCACCCATTCGTCCGCCGCCGCGTCGTAGACCGCGCGGGTCCTGATCGCACCGACGTCACTGCCGGCCTCTGGCTCGGAGGAGCAGAACGCGCCCAGTTTGAGGTCTCCCGGCCCGCCGAACATCTGCGGGCACCACTCTCCGACCTGCTCCGGCGTCCCGTTGGCCACCACCGCGACCGCGGCCAGCGAACTGCCCGCCAGGGCAAGCCCGATCCCGGCGTCCCCCCAGAACAGCTCCTCGAACGCGACCGGGATGCCGAGACCGGATCCCTCCAGGTACTGCTGCGCGTAGAAGTCCAGCGAGTACAGCCCGACCTTGGCCGCCTCCTCGAGCACCGGCCACGGCGTCTCCTCGCGCTCGTCCCACTCCGCGGCGGCCGGCCGGATCACCGACGCCGCGAACTCATGCAGCCAGTCCCGCATCTGGACCACGTCGTCGCTGAGCTCCAGGGAGAACGGCGCGCTCGGCCGGTCCGCGTCGGTGTCGCTCATATGCCCTCCACGGGTTAAGTTACTCAACAGTAACATCATGGTCCTGGCCGTGGCGAACGTCCATCTCGTGTTTATAGTCGACTATTTTCGATATGTCTCGTGTACTATTTGTGGCATGACGGCAGCAGGGCAGCCAGATCCGCGGGCCTATATGCGGCTTGCCGCGTTCATCCGCGAGCAGATCAGCGACGGGAAGCTGGCACCTGGCGGTCGGCTCCCGTCGATCGCGGTACTGCGCCGCGAGCAGGGCCATTCCCGTCAGACGGCCGGTAAGGCCATGCGTGTACTGGCGGAAGAAGGCCTGATCTACCGGGTACCTGGCCTCGGCTACTACGTCAGCTGCGACGTGCCCGCCGAGCCGGAAAGCTCATCGCCTTAGCTGACATGGACGGGCCGCACGCGGGTAGCACGCGTGTGGCTGCCATCCGGCAGTGGTGAAGGAGAGGAAGAGATTATGGGCTTGTTCCGGAGACCGAAGCCGACCTCGCGGACCAATCGGAAGCCGACCCTGCGTGAGCGCCGGGCCGCCGAGCGGACCGCCAGGGCAGAGGCCACTCTCGTCGAGACCGAGCAGAAGATTCACCAGATCGCCGACGACGTCCGCAGTGATATCAAGGGCTCGGCCTAGTCCGCTTAGCTCTGGGCGTGGCGGTCAAGGAACTCATAGATGTCGGCGTCGTCGACGCCGGGAAAGCTTCCGGCCGGCAGGGCCGACAAGATGTGCGAGTGCGCTCGGGTCGACGGCCAGGCCTGCCCGTCCCAGCGCTCGGCCAGGGCAGCAGGTGGCCGGCTGCAGCACTCGCCGTCCGGGCAGGCCGAGCGCGTCCTGGTGGTCACCTCCCGGCCACGGAACCATCGGGAGTGCTCGAACGGCACGCCCAGTGTGATCGCGAATCCGCGCTCGGCCCGCGGATCAACCTGGGCGACGCAGAAGTAGGTACCCGACGGAGTATCGGAGTACTGGCAATACGGAGAGAAGCGGTCGGCGGCCCCGAACACCTGGCGTCCTGACCACTGGCGGCATAGCCGTTGCCCCTCGATCGCGCCGGACGGGTCCGCCGGGAACAGCACGCCGTCGTTCTCATAGGCCTTGTAGATGATGCCACTGGCGTCGTTCTTCACGAAGTGACAGGGCAGGTCGAGGTGGTGAGTGGCCAGGTTGGTGAACCGGTGCGCGGCCATCTCATAGGACACAGAGAACAGGTCCACGAGATCCTCGACCGCCAGATCACGCGATTGCTTCGCGGTGGCCAGCACCGGTGCCGCTGCCGGTTCGGGCATGAGCACCGCGGCGGCGAAGTAGTTCGCTTCGACCCGCTGCCGCAGGAAGTCGGCGAAGTCCCGCGGTACCTGGTGATCGAGCCGGAAGTGACCGAGCGCCTGCAGCACGACCGCTCGCGGCGAGTGGGCGCCAACCGGCTCCTGCTTGACGTAGATCCGCCGGTTCCTAAGATCGGTCAGCGACCGCACCGTTCGCGGCAGGTCCTGGACGTAGCGGACGGCGAAGCCGTGATGGCTGACCACCGAGACCAGCATGCCCTGCGACAGCGCGCCGCCGGAGTACCCGCCCGCCCGCAGCGCGCTGGCCGCCTCGCGCTCGATGGCGTCGAAGTAGTTACCTCTCTCGCGCATGGCGGAGCGCAGTGCCGCGTTGGCCGCCCTGGCCTCTTCGGGGGTGGCAGTCGGCTTGGACTGCTGCGTCCGCAGTTCGGCCGCCACCGCCACCAGGTGCTCGAGCATATCGGTGGGTACCCGGGCGCCGATCTTCAGCTGGGGCAAGCCCAGCCGCCGGTAAGACGGATCCTGCTGCGCGTCGGTCAGGGCGATCTCGAGTTGCGCGCGGCGGCTGGGCGGCTGACGGCTCAGCAGTTCCGATACCGGCACCGATAGTGCCGACGCAAGCTGCTCGATCAGCGAGAGCTTCGGCTCCCGGCGCCCGTTCTCGAACAGCGACAGCGCCGAGGGGGCGCGGCCGACCCGCTCCCCGAGCTCACTGAGGGTCAGACCACGCGAGCGGCGCAGATGGCGCAGCCGCTGGCCGAACGTCGTAAGGTCTATACCATCGGCCTGGACCAATTTTCGCGGTTCTTCCATGATAAAAGATACTCTATCTTCTCAACTTGAGAAAAAATGTAAATCTTTGAGACTTTGGTCCCTACTTATTTCACGTCTGCGCACACACTCTGGCATTAGGACCGGAGTTACCGGTACCAAAACCCCGGACCCAGCACACCCGAGGAAGGCGCACCCAGTGGAGACAATCAGCCAGCAGGCGGCCAAGCTCAGCAAAACGTGGCAGACCGACCCTCGCTGGAAGGACACCGAGCGGACCTACTCTGCCGAGGATGTGGTACGCCTTCGCGGCACGATACAAGAGGAGTTCACGCTCGCCCGGCACGGCGCCGAGCGCCTGCGCAAGCTGCTCGCCGAGGAAGACGCGGTCACCGCGCTGGGGGCGCTGACCGGAAACCAGGCGGTCCAGCAGGTCAGGGCCGGGCTCAAGGCCATTTATCTGTCCGGCTGGCAGGTGGCCGCGGACGCGAACCTGGCCGGTCAGACCTATCCGGACCAGAGCCTGTACCCGGTCAACTCGGTGCCCCAGGTGGTGCGCAGGATCAACAACGCGCTGCAGCGTGCCGACCAGATCACCTGGTCCGAGTCGGAAGATGGTGACGTCCACGCTGCTCCCCACTGGCTCGCCCCGATCGTCGCCGACGCCGAAGCCGGGTTCGGCGGCGTGCTGAACGCCTTCGAGCTGATGAAGTCGATGATCGCGGCCGGTGCCGCCGGCGTGCACTGGGAAGACCAGCTGGCATCGGAGAAGAAGTGCGGGCACCTGGGCGGGAAGGTCCTCATCCCGACCGGCCAGCACATCCGCACGCTGAACGCGGCCCGGCTGGCCGCCGACGTGTGCGATGTGCCGTCGGTGGTCATCGCGCGCACCGACGCGCAGGCGGCCACGCTGCTCACCACGGACGTGGACGAACGCGACCAGCCCTTCGTCACCGGCACGCGCACCGCTGAGGGGTTCTACCGGGTGCGGAACGGGATCGAGCCGTGCATCGCCAGGGGCCTGGCGTACGCGCCGTATTCTGATCTGCTCTGGATGGAGACCTCCAAGCCCGACCTGGACGTGGCCCGCGAGTTCGCCGAAGGAATCAAGAGCGTCTACCCGGATCAGATGCTCGCCTTCAACTGCTCGCCCTCGTTCAACTGGCGCGCGCACCTGGACGACGCCACCATCGCCAAGTTCAGCAAGGAACTCGCCGCGATGGGCTACCGGTTCCAGTTCATCACGCTGGCCGGCTTCCACGCCCTCAACCACTCCATGTTCGACCTGGCCAGCGGCTTCGCCGCCGAAGGCATGCCCGCTTACGTCAGGCTCCAGGAAGCCGAGTTCGCTTCCGAGAAGTCCGGCTACACCGCCACCCGCCACCAGCGGGAGGTCGGCACCGGCTACTTCGACCTGGTGACCTCCGCGATCTCCCCCAACGCCGAAACGGTCGCCCTGGCCGGCTCCACCGAAGCCGACCAGTTCCACGCCTGATCCGCGCCCAACGAACGGAGTCGGTGGCCCCCAGGTACCCAACACGGTACCCGGGGGCCACCGAGTCCAGGCCGCTTGGGGAGGGGCTTTCAGAGGGAGGCGGCGGCTTGGGCGCGGCTGGTGTAGACGGGCAGCAGACGATCGAGGCCCGTCAGGTCCAACACGCGCTGCACCGGACCACCGGGTGAGATGGCCAGCCGTAGCTGGGCGCCGCCGGCCGCGGCCTGGCGCTGGACCCTCAGCAGGGTGCCCAGACCCGTACTGTCGCAGAAGACCGTTTTCGTCAAATCCGCGATGACCACGGTCGCGCCCGCGGCGAAGACCGAGGTCAGCTGATCGAAAACCCGTTGGGCATTGCTGACGTCGATCTCGCCCGGAAGCACCACGATGGCGGGCGCCCGCCGAACTATCTGGTCGCGCATGACTTGGCCGCTCCTCTCCGGACTGCCCCCGCTTTCTGCCAGAGTGCCCCGGCGACCTTAGCATCAGCTCAAGCCATGCCGCTGACTACCTGCGAAAACTGTCTGAGGGTGTCCCCGGGACGCCCGGCCCGTCAGCTGAAATCCGCGGGTCCCCAGGGCGCTTGGTTCTGAGCGTCGGGGTCGATCCGCTGCTGCGGCCTGGTCGCCGTGGCCGACCAGTCGGAGGAGGTGAAGGCGCTGTCACTACTTGCCATGGTCTGGGTCGGCTGTGAATCGGGATAGCCCTCGCCTTGGTAGCCCGCCACCGGGCCGACGGCCACGACCGACCCGCGCCACCGGGACGGCACGAACAGCGGGATGATCATCGCCAGGCCCGCCAGGGCTAGCACCCCGTCGAACAGCATGTCCTCGAAGCCGGCGCCATAGGCCCGCGTCTTGAACGGGATGTACTGGACCGCGCGCCGGGCGCTGTACAGGTACAGCCCGGTCCAGGCCAGCAGGACCAGCCCGGGCAGGCCGGAGGCGAGCGGGGAGATCCGCGGCACGGCGATCAGTATCCCGGCCACGAGGCCGACGGCCAGGAGCGCCCCGAACCCCTCGAGCACGGCCCGGTCGTGCAGCAGGGAGCCGCCGCCGGCGGGCAGCGTGCCGAACCCGCCCGACCTGGTCAGCAGCTTCAGGTATCCCCACGAGGCCGCGAAGAACACGGCCGCGGCCATGACTATCGCCAAGACCACACTCACCAGATGACGCATATCCGTCAACCCCTTTATCTGGGTCCCAGCTAAAGCTTACGGCGAGCGGTGCCGCGCGTCACCGGCCTAAACGGGCGTGTCGCTCCCTGGCCCGCAGCGCGACCCGCAAACGGTTGAGCGGGTCAAGAAACGCCTGCGTCCGATACGCGTCGCGGGCGACCAGCCGGAACTTCAGTCCGCGCAGGCCGGGCGGGAACCCCGCTCCCTGCGGGCGCCAGCGGCGGAAATCGATGGACATCTGGTGAAAGAACTCGCGGCGACGGCGCCTTGGCACCAGCGGCAAGAGCGTCGTGTAGTGCCAGATCGCCCGCTCGAAAATCGCCGCGCGGACGTCGGGGGTGACGGGGGGTGAAACCGTGGACCGTTCGGACAAAAGATTGAAGATCTGCTGGTAAGAGCCGAAGATATTGAAGTTACCGTCGCTCGCGGCAGCCAGGAACGAGCCGCGCCGCGCCCGCCGGTACCGGTAGCACACCCGGTTGAGCACGCCGATTGTGCCTGCGGTCAGCAGCGCCATGGTGGTGACCGGCACGTCCTCGTGCGGAGCGGGTCCCGAGGAGCCGAACGAGATACCCAGGCCGCACAGGAAATCCCGCCGGAACACCTTGCTCCACGCCGTCATCGTCAGGTGAATCAGCCCAGGGTGATCCGCCAGGGTAGTGACCGCAGGGCCGCCGAGGTACTTCGCACCGCCGCTCGGGCTGGTCGTGCCGTCGGGATAGAGGCTCTCGAAGTCGACGACCAGCACCTCGGGCCGGAGCCGCGTCAGCGATTCCGAGACCGCAGGCAGGGCGCCTTCGGCCAGTTCGTCGTCCCCGTCGACGAACCAGACGTACTCCCCCGTCGCCTCCTTCGCGCCCAGGTCGCGGGCGGCTCCGGGACCTAGCGCGGCCGGGGTACTGATCACCCGCAGGCGGGGGTCGCGGCGGGCGGCGAGTATCGCCCCGCAGCGATCGGGGGATGCGTCGTCGATGGCGATGACCTCGATGTCCGCCGGGCCCGCGGCGGGGCCCAGGACAGAGTCCAGGCAGCGACCCAGGTAGTCCTCGACCCCGTGCACCGGGATAACGACGCTGATCAAGGCCATGGTCCCGAAGGTTACCCGCGGGGATCGTCCCGCCGAGGTGACACAGTAAGCTTTCTGAGTGCGCATCCACGCCATCTTCGGGGGAATCGGCGCGTTCGCCGTCAAATTTCGCTGGTTCGTGATCGCGGCCTGGCTGATCGCGGCGTTCGCTGTGCCGCATTTCCTGCCGTCTCTGAACAGCGTTACCCAGGGCAACAACAGTGCCTTCCTGCCCGCGAGCGCGCCCAGTGAGAAAGCCGCGCAGCTCGCGGCGCCGTTCGGGTCCACGAACCTGATCCCGGTGCCCGTGGTCGCGGCGGTCGGCCAGGGCACCCTCAGTACCGCCGACACGGCCTGGCTGTCGACCCTGCAGCACGACCTCGGCTCGGTGCCGACCGTCGTCTCGGTGCGCGACCTGGGCCGGTCGGCCGACCAGCAGGCGGAGCAGCTGCAGGTCCTGTCCGACGTCGGCGGCGGCGACCAGGCCGGGCAGACCACGCTGATCAAAGACCTGCGCGCGCAGATCGCCAGGGCCGGGTCGACCCAAAGACCCGCCGGGCTGCAGGTGCACCTGGCCGGCGACATCGCCATCAACGTGGACCAGCAGGCCAAGTCCGGCACCACGGGGAACCAGGTGGAACTCCTGTCCGCGTTGTTCATCCTGTTGCTGCTGCTGCTGATCTTCCGGTCGCTGCTCGCGCCATTGATCACGCTGATCCCGGCGTTCCTGTCCGTGGCCATCGCCGGGCCGCTGGTCGGTGAGGCGGCGCACGCGGGCCTGAAGGTCTCCCAGCTCGCCCAGCTGCTGTTGATCGTGCTGGTCCTGGGGGCCGGCACCGACTACGGCCTGTTCCTGGTGTTCCGGGTCCGGGAGAATTTGCGTGACGGGGCGGATCCGAAGGACGCGGTGCGTTCGGCGCTGACCCGGGTCGGTGAGACCATCACGTTCTCGGCTGCCACGGTGATCGCCGCCCTGCTGTCCCTGCTCGTGGCCACCTTCCAGATCTACTCCCAGCTCGGCATCCCGCTGGCCATCGGCATCGGCACCATGCTGCTGGCCGGGCTCACCCTGCTGCCCGCGTTGCTCGCGGTGTTCGGCCGGGCGGCGTTCTGGCCGAGCAAGACCCGCGCGGGCACCGGCAAGGTCGGCCTGTGGGGACAGGTCGCGACGCGGGTCGTGCGCAGGCCAGCCATACCGCTCGCCATCGGCGTGGTTGTTTTCGGCGCGCTCGCGGTCGCGGTAACCGCATATGAGCCTGGCGGCTTCGGCGGTTCCATCAACGCGCCGGCGGGCACTGACTCGGCGGCGGGTACCGCGCTGCTCAGCAAGCACTTCCCCGTTAGTTCGGCTAACCCGACGAACCTGGTCTACAAGCTGTCCCAGCCGGCCTGGAACGACACCGGCCCGATCGCTGCCGCGACCAGCCAGCTCGCCGGGAGCGGGCTGTTCACCGGCGTCACCGGCCCGCTGAACCCGGCGGGCGTCACGCTGACGGCCACTCAGTACCGCGCGCTGCACACGGCGCTGGGGAACCCGGTGGCGCTGCCTGCCGTTCCCGCCGGGGTTAGCAGCTTCCCGCTCGCGGAGTATGAGGCCTACCGGGCCACCGCGCAGTACGTCAGCCCCGACGGCCAGACGATCCAGTACGAGACCGGCCTGAAGGCGGGCGATCCCTCCACGACCGCCGCGCTGAAGGCCGTACCCGCGATCCGCGCCGAGGCGGCCACGGTGGCCAAGACTCTCGGAACCAGCCAGTACGGAGTCGGCGGCGAGGCGCCCGCCTTCTATGACATCAGCGCGATCTCCGACAGCGACCTGCTGCGCGTCTTCCCGGTGGCGATCGTGGTCATCGGCCTGCTGCTCTGCCTCGTCATGCGCTCGCTGATCGCGCCGCTGTACCTGATCGCCTCGGTGGGACTTTCGTTCGCCGCCGCGCTCGGGTTGTCCGTCGTCATCTTCATCAAGCTCGGCGGGGGCACCGGCCTCACCTTTATTCTCCCGTTCCTGATGTTTATCTTCTTGCTCGCGCTCGGCGAGGACTACAACATCCTCGTCATGAGCAGGATCAGGGAGGAAGCTCACAATCTGCCGCTACGCGAGGCCGTCGCCAAGGCAGTCGGTGCCACCGGGACCACCGTAACCTCGGCCGGGCTGGTGCTGGCCGGCACGTTCTCCGTGTTCGCGATCGTCGGCGGCCGCAGTTCGGGTGGCAGCCAGATCGTCGACGTCGGCGTCGGCCTGGCGCTCGGCATCTTGATGGACACGTTCATCGTCCGCACCATCCTGGTGCCCTGCACGGTGGTCCTGCTCGGCCGGTGGAACTGGTGGCCGTCCAAGCTCGGCCGGGTCAGCCCGGAGCCACACGGCGACGAAGGCACCGCGCGGGACGCCGAGCCCGCGGCACGGCCCCTGACCTAGCTGGCGCTGGCGTGGCCGGCGCTGACCTAGTCGGCTAGGGCGTCGATGGAGACCGTCAGCTCGCGCAGTGCCGGAGCGGCGTCGCGCAGAGCGGCCTGGTCACGCTCCGGCAACGTGGCCAGTGCGGCCTGGATGATGTCCTCGTTCACCCGGTGCCATCGCGTGACCGCCGCCGCGCCTTCCTCGGACAGGTCCAGGCTGACGGTGCGCCGGTCCCCCGCGCCGCCGGCGTCGCCCCCCGGCGTCCTCCTGACGAATCCGGCTGACTGAAGCCCGTTGAGCAGGGTTGCCACCGAGCTCGGCGCCAGCCGCAGCAGCCTGGCCAGCTGGCTGGGCCTGACCCCGGGGTGCTCGGCCATACAGGAAAGCAGTTCGAGCTGCGCCACGGAGAGCCCGAGGGCCGGGTCGGCCGCGCGGGCGGCGCGACGCATAGCTCGCCGCAGCCGGGACACGATGTCGGCCATTTCCGGCCCGATCTGCTCCTGGCCCACGACTTCCTGCGCCAGGTTTCCCTCAGCGATGTGCACCTGACGGATCCGCCTCCCTGAACCGCTCAGCCTGCCCTGCGCGCGGCTGGCCAGCGCGATCGCGGCCGCAACGGCAGAGACGACGGCAAGCAAGATGAACGCGGGCCGTGCCTGCGCGGACTCAGCGTACCCGTGCCCGGACTTGCCCCGGCTACCCACGTGCAGAGCCAGTGCCATCAGGGAGATGCCGAGCGTGGTACCTATGCCCCTGGCCATGTTGACCAGGCCGCCAAGGAGGGAAGCTGAGGAGTCGGCTGCCGCCCGCATGATGACGGTGTTATTAGCGGGGACGAAGATACCCAGGCCCAGGCCCGCCAGAGCGAGCTGCGCCACCACGGTTGGCTGCGTTACCGGTGTGAAGATCGCCGAGCACATCACCGCGCAGGTCAGGGCGGCGCCGGTGAAGCCGCGCGGCCGGTCCCCCCAGGTCTTCGGCAGCACCGCGTCGCCGAACAACGCGGCTACGCCGAACCCGATGGGCAGGGCCGAGAGCAGCAATCCGGTGCGGGCCTCGCCGCCGGGCCCGTGCCCGAGCAGCTGCGGGATCAAGATCAGCGGCCCGAACAGCGTCAGGTACCCGCAGGCGGCCCCGATCAGCGCGAACGCCACCGGGGCGGATCGCAGCAGCCACACCGGTATCAGCGGATGCCGCGCCCGGATCTCCCGCCGGACGAACGCAATCCCGCCCGCGACGCCGATAGCGGCGAGCAGCGCGGTCAGCCCGGCGGGCAGGGCCAGGCCCGAGGCCACGGACAGCACAAGCAGCAGCGCGCTGGTCCATGCCACCAGGAGCAAGGTTCCCGGCCAGTCGAACTTCTCCCGCGGGCTGAACTGCCGGGTGCGCGGCAGCAGATACCGGCCCGCGACCAGCGCCGCGACACCGACGGGCACGTTCACCCAGTACACGGCGCGCCATCCGACCGTCGAGGTGAGCAGGCCGCCCAGGGTCGGGCCCAGGGCGAGCCCGACGGACTGCGCGCCCGCCTGGACTCCGAGAGCGAAGCGCATCCGGTGTTTCGGCGCGCTCGTCGTCACCAGGGCCACGCTGTTGGACTGGAGCATCGCGGCTCCGGCGGCCTGGAGGAGACGCAGGCCGACTAGGACACCCAGGGAGGGAGCCAGACCGCAGGCCGCCGAGGCCACCGTGAACACGGCAAAGCCGTAGAGGTACACGAGCTTGCGGCCGGCCGCGTCGCCGAGGCGCCCGGCCGGGGCGAGCATGGCGATCAGTCCGAGTAGGTAAACGAGAGACACCCACTGGACCTCGGCGACCGAGGCGCGGAAGGTGTGCTCCATCGCCGGGAACGTGATCGTGACGATGCTGGCGTCGAGCTGGCCCATGAAGGCGCCGAAACAGACCACGCTCACGGCGAGCCACGGTGCCCGCCGGCTCTCCCGGATGACGGCGGGCCTCGCCTGCTCGCGGAAAATACTTCTGTTACCGAACATTTCAAGGCCAGATTACCATGTGCTTCTGTTAGCGAACATCTTTGGAACCGCGATCCCGGGATTTAAACTCCGGACATGCCGAGCGTGGTGCTGGCCTTGGCGTTCTGGACCCGACAGACTCATGGAGGTGGGAGTGGTCCTCGGCCTTCGGGTCGGCCGCTCCGCTAGAGTACGCCAGGAAGCGCCTGGGAAGTAAGGCGCTCGTGGCGGCATGACCGGCACGCAGACAAGCCGGAGCGAAAGGGACGACGATGCAGGAACTGCGCTTCGTCGCGGTGAGCGAGGACGGTCGTTACGCTGTCCTCGCGGTGCCGGGGCGCAGCGCACGCTTCACGTTGCCGATAGACGAGCGGCTCAGGGCGGTAGCCCTGGGCCAGACTTCCCGGCTCGTGCAGTACGAGATCGAAGTGGAGAGCCCGTTGCGACCCAAGGAGATCCAGGCACGAATCCGGGCCGGGGAAACGGTCGAGGAGATCGCGGACGCGGCCGGCATCGCGGTCGAGCGCGTGCGCTGGTTCGAGGGTCCGGTCCTGGCCGAGCGTGCCTACATGGCGGACCAAGCCCAGCGGGCGTCGGTCAGACGGCGGGGAGACTCGGCCCCGTCGACGCCAGGCCCGAGACTGGGCGAGATCGTGGCCGAGCGGTTGCAGACGTTCGGTTCCGATCCGGAAGACGCTCAATGGGACGCGAAAAAGCGCGGCGACGGAAGCTGGCAGGTTCAGCTCGCCTTTATCTCCGGTGGCCGCCTGCACGAGGCTGAGTGGGTCTTCGATCCGCGCCGCCGGCACGTGCTGCCAGTTGACGATAACGCCGCCCGGATGTCGCTGCCGGGCGGCGAGCCGCCCCAGCCCGCCGAACCGCCGCCGGGCGAGGCGACAGTCACCCAGCTGGCCCCCAGGCTCAGCACCGCATCAGGCCAGGCCGGGACGGGCACATCCGGATTCGCCCCGGTCGGCGCTGGTCACAGCGGCCCCGGTAGCGGCGGTGCTGGTCACAGCGGATCCGGCAACGGCGGATCTGGTAACGGCGGGCGGGCCAGGCACGAGCGGCCGGGCCCCTCGCGGCCGCCTGCCTCCGAGCCCGCACCGTCAGCACCGACGGCACCAGTAGCGTCCGAAACCAGCGGGGACGATCTTCGTCCGTCCGCCGCCGGGCGGCATTCCTCGGCGCAGCCCGTAGTGCCGGAGCCTTCGCCCGCCGCAGCTACTCCCCCAGTTACTCCGGCAACTGTTGCGGCACAGGTGTCCAAGGCTGGCCGGGCACCTCAGCCGGCCGGGACGCCTCAGCCGACCCAGGTACCAGAGTCTTCTGAGCCCCCCCGGGCGGCGCGAGCATCTGACCCGGAGGCGAAGGAGCCTCGCCCGGAAACGACGGTTCCGTCTGCTCGCCCGGAATCGACGGTTCCGGTGGCCGCGGCGGCCGCGCCTGCGAGGGGCGCCAAGCCAGAGTCTGCCGCCCCGGCGGAACCCGCCAGTGAGCAGGCCGGGCGTCAGAGCCGCAAGTCGGCGCGCGCCAAGCGGGCCTCGGTGCCTTCCTGGGACGAGATCATGTTCGGTAGCGCACGGCAGCGAGACTGACTGTTCCCGGGACGGCCAGCCGAACGCTCTCGGACGCTGAGGTGATCTAGCGGGTCCGGGTTCTCGGGTTGCTTGGACGGATGGACAATGTTCGGTCCGAGGTGTTTGCTTAGGTGACCGTGATAGATGAACTCCGTATTCCGCCGCCGGTTCTGGCCGAGTTGCGCGCCATCGCCGGCCCGGAGCACCTCCGGCTGGCGGTCGGCGACCTAGCTGTGTACGCCCATGACGCGACGCCGTTGTTCCGGGGCATGCCGGATGCGGTTATCGCGCCGGCAGATACCGAGCAGGTCGCCCGGATCCTGCGGCTGGCTACCGAGCACCGCATCCCGGTCATACCGCGCGGCGCGGGCTCCAATCTCTGCGCGGGCACCGTACCGCTTAACGGCGGGATCGTGCTATCGACCGCGCGGATGAACCGCATCCTCGAGGTAGCACCCGACGAGATGCTGGTACGCGCCCAGACCGGGGTGACTACGCAGGCGCTCAACGATGCGGCGGCGGCCCACGGGCTGTTCTACCCGCCGGATCCGGGCAGCCACACCGTCTCCACCATCGGCGGCAACGTCGCCACCTGCGCCGGCGGCCTGCGGGGGCTCAAGTACGGTGTCACCCGCAACTACGTGCTGGGGCTGACGGTGGCCCTGCCGACCGGCGAGATCATCCGGACCGGCGGACGGCTCTGGAAGGACGTCGCAGGCTACGACCTAACCCGGCTGATCACTGGGTCCGAGGGCACCCTCGGCGTGATCACCGAGGTGACGGTGGCACTGCTGCCGGACCCGTCCACCAGTCGTACCGGCCTGGCCTATTTCGACACGCTGACCCAGGCCGGCCGCGCGGTCGCTGGCATCCTGGCTGCGGGCGTGATCCCGGCGACGCTTGAATTTCTCGACCGTAAGTGCATGGACGCGGTGGAGCAGTACGCGCATCTGGGACTGCACTCCGATGCGGGCGCGCTGCTGCTGTTCGGCGACGATGGCGATGAGGTGGCCGTGGCCCGCAGCTTCGAGCGGATTGCCGCCGCTTGCGCGGACTCCGGCGCCATCGCGGTCCAGACCGCGGGTGATGCCACCGAGTCCGAGGCGCTGCTGACCGCCAGGCGCTGCACGCTGCCCGCGCTGTCCCGGCTGGGGTCGCTGACGATTCTGGAGGACGCCAGCGTGCCGAGGCCGCGGCTGGCCGAGATGGTCGCGCGCATCGACGCGATCGCCGCGCAGCACCAGGTCACCATGGCGACGTTCGGTCATGCCGGTGACGGCAACCTGCATCCGACCTGCGTGCTGGAATCCGCTGCGGACACTGAGGGAATCGCCCGGGCCGAGCGTGCTTTTGCCGACGTTTTCGGTACTGCCATCGAGCTCGGCGGCACGATCACCGGCGAACACGGGGTCGGCGCGGCCAAACTGCCTTACCTGGGGCAGCGCCTGGGAACCGAGCAGATGGCCTTGCTCCGGCGGATCAAGACGGCCTTCGACCCGGCCGGCATCCTCAACCCGGGAAAGCTCGGATCCTGATGACCGATGCGGGGATGCCACAGGATGGTTCGATCTTCGACCCGGACTTGCTGAGCCGCTGCATCTCCTGCGGCTTCTGCCTGCCGGCGTGCCCGACCTACGCGCTCACCGGGGACGAGGCGTCCTCCCCGCGGGGCCGGATCACCCTGATGCGAGCGCTGGAGTCCGGCACGCTGCCACCCGACGACCCGACGCTGGCCGAGCAGGCCTCGTTCTGCCTGGGCTGCCGCGCGTGCGAGCCGGTGTGCCCGGCGGGGGTGCAGTACGGCGAGCTGCTCGAGCGGTGGCGCGGGTACCAGTGGGCCGGACGCCGCCGCCCGCTGGTCGTCCGCTTCATGGTCATCGCGGCCGAACGCGCCTGGGCGCACCGGGTCGCCGGGCGACTGCGCGGTGCCGCCCGCACTCCGGCCTCGGCGTCAGGGCCCTCGCTGATGCTCGGCTGCTTCGAGCGCAGCCTGTTCCCTGGGGTGAGCAGATCGGCGCTGGCGCTGGTGCCTGAGCTCGCGGTCCCTGGCCGGCAGGGATGCTGCGGAGCCCTGCACGCGCACAACGGGGAGCCCGACCGGGGTAGGCAGCTAGCCAAGCAGCTTGGCGCCCAGCTGCCGGGGCAGATCGTCAGCACCTCCGGCGGCTGCGCCGCGTACCTGGCCGCCGTGATCGGCCGGGACCGGGTCACCGAGCTATCGGAGTACCTGAAGGATCAGTCCTTCGGCGAGGTCCGGATCGGGGACCGGCGGGCCCGGGTGGCCCTGCAAGACTCCTGCCATCTGCGCAACGGCCTCGGCGTATGGCGCGAGCCGCGGGCGCTGCTCGCCGCGATAGCTGACTATGTGGAGCTGCCGGACGCAGGACGGTGCTGCGGGGCGGCCGGTACCTATGCGCTGGTACGGCCGCGCGACTCCCGGCGGGTACTCGATCCCAAGCTCGACCAGATCGAGGCGGCCGGGATCGATTACGTGGTGGCCGTCAATCCCGGCTGCCTGCGTCAGCTCCGCCAAGGGCTGCGCCGCCGGAAATCAAAGGTGCGGGCGGTGCACATCGCCGATCTGCTCCGTCTGGCCGGCCGCCTGGAACCATCGGGCAAGCCGGGCCACGGCACTGATACCCGGGTTGGCCCGGTGCCCTAGTAGCCGGCTCGCCGCGCAGTTCAGACGACGGTCAGGCCATGGGCCCGGAACTGAGCCTCCACCCGGCGCACCAGGTCCGGCGCGGCGGGCGGCACGTCCGCCAGCTGGTAGGAGAGCCGCAGGTCGGCCCACTTGCCCGCGCCCAGCTGGTGGAAGGGCAGCACCTCCACCCGCTCCACGTGGGCCAGCGTGCTGGTGAACCGGGCTACCTTCTCGACGTCGTCTACGGCGTCGGTGAGCCCGGGGACCAGCACGTAGCGCACCCACATCCGGTTGCCGCGGTCGGAGAGCCGGCGGGCGAAGCGCAGCGTCGGTGCCAGCTCGGCGCTGGTCACCAGGTGGTACAGCTCCTCATCGCCGGCCTTGATGTCCAGCAGGAACAGGTCCACCAGGTCCAGGAAGTTCTCCGACGCGCGGGCGCCGAGGAAGCCTGAGGTGTCGACCGCGGTGTGCAGGCCGAGGTCTTGCTGGCAGCGGCGGAGCAGCGCTTGGAGGAAGCGGATCTGCAGCATCGGCTCGCCGCCGCTGACCGTGATCCCGCCGTGCGCGGTCCGGATGAAGCTGGCGTACTTGGCGACCTCGTCGAACATCCGGCCGACCGTGACGCGCCGTCCGCTGCGCAGGGTCCACATGTCGGGGTTCTGGCAGTACTGGCAGCGCAGCGGGCAGCCGGACAGGTACAGCGTGAAC
>Ga0302325_10014978_pt1 | contig 16504 bp, 14 predicted proteins | sample Palsa_T0_2_FD_201948 | JGI IMG/M metagenome (GOLD analysis project Ga0302325, IMG submission 201948) | Peat permafrost microbial communities from Stordalen Mire near Abisko, Sweden - Palsa_T0_2 | ecosystem: Environmental > Terrestrial > Soil > Palsa > Peat permafrost | place: Sweden: Abisko... | reverse complement strand
TCTATTTTTCCGTCGGCGCCATCTTCGAGACCTGGGTCAAGCGCCGGCAGTCGCGCCATACGCGGCGCGCGTACCGCGAAGATGTCATGGCCTTCGTCCGGTTTGTCGGCATCGCATGGCCGCAGGACTGCGCGTCGTTGCTGACGGTCTCCATCGTCGATGTACAGGCGTTCCGCGAAGCGATGGTCGCCGAGGGTGCCGCGCCCAAGACGCTGAACCGGCGCATCAGCTCGCTCTCCAGCTTCTACAAGTATCTTCAGGGCGCCGCTGCCGAGCTGCGCCTGCCGATCACAGTGCCAAACCCGGCGCACGCGCAATTTATCGCCCGCGAATCCCCCGACGCGCGCGACGAAACCAAGGCCCTGTCGCTGGTACGCGCCCGCCAGCTGATGAACCTGCCCTCGGGCGAATCGGTCATGGATTACCGGGATCGGGCAATCCTCAAGTTGTATATATATTCCGGCATCCGGCTCGCCACCGGCTGCCGCCTCAAGGTCGAGGATTTTCATCTGGACGAAGGCGAAGCGACGATCCGCCTGCATGAAAAGGGCAACAAGCACCGCACGATCGGGCTCAACCCCGTCGCGGCGCAGGCCATCGAGGAATACATCCATCGCGCCGAACTCACCTCCGGTCCCCTCTTCCGCCCCCGCCGTGCTCCCGGTTCCGAGGAACTGGCCGGCCGCGCCATGGGCGAGGTAACCATGTACCGGGCGATATTAGGGTATTTGATGCGCCTGCCGGGCGCCATCAAGGAAACCACGGGCAAGGACGGCAAGCCGCGGCAGCGCTGCATCTACACGCCGCATTCGCTCCGCGCCACCAATGCCACGTTGCTTCTCGACGGCACCGTCGATATTCGCAAGGTGCAGGAGCTGCTCGGCCATAAACACGTCACCACCACGCAGATTTACGACAAGCGCCGGCGCGGCACGTCCGACAGCGCCAGTCATCTGCTGGTGATTTGAGGGGCCAAGACTGCCCAGGAATCAATCAGCGGCGCAGGTTCAAGCCAATTTCGCATGTCGAGAATGGCGGAACGCCGGGTGGTATGATTCTGAGCACGGCCCGAATCGATGCGAGTACTCGTGGACTACGACAACCTCCCCGAACCACTCAGAGCCCAAGGCCCCATCACTCTCGCAGACCGCGTATTTGACGTCATCCGCCGTTACCTGCCAGAAAAGGATCATGTCCATATTCGCTTGTACGGCGGCTGGTTTTTGGAGGAAAAGCTAACGAAACGAGCCCAAGATCTCCTCGTCGCTCTTGGTACGAGCTTCCCATACCCACTCTGGATTCGTGACACGTCAATTCCGCGGCTTGTACCTGTGACTGCGCAGCTCGCATACTCCCTAGAGAAGCTGCCGAAGAAATTTCTCCACAATACCTTCCGCCAAAGGCCACCGGCCAGGCGGATGTCTTGCGAAGACCCGCTATCCCAGGGGTGCGGCGGCGGTTCCTGCCCGCTTAGTCCGATGGTTTCATTCATCAACTCCGGGCACTGCTCGGAAGCGGGATGCGCGATAACCACAAAACATCTCCTCAAGGCGCACGGCGGGCAAAAACTCGTTGATACGATGCTAGTAGCTGATTTGGCGTATCTTGGGACGATAGATGCAGTGATCGCCGTGGTCTCTTCAGATGACGATATCTGGCCGGGTGTGATCACCGCGTTGGTAGACGGTGCCCATGTCCTTCACATAAGAACGGGCATGGCTAACAGCGGCATTCAATATGTCGCCGGGGTTCCCGGCAAGTACAGCGAACTGAGTTTGTGATATGGATCAAACACGCTTCAAACAAATATTATCTACTTTCGTAGATTCGGTCGACCAATTTGAAATCAAGAGAGGAACGCTTGTTGTTCAGATGGGGAGCGAGCTGATCTCGGCAGAGCTTAGGCAGCGCGCAGACGGTCTGTTCATAGAGGAAGACGGCGTTCAACACCGCGCGGAACAGTGGATTGTCAGGAGGCTTGCTCAGCTCGATTTACTGGCAGAACGCATCCTTTCAAGCGTCCCGTCAGTTACTTCCTTCGTCATACCAAAGGCGGACATTCTTGAAACGATCAATGAATCACCTCTTGATCAGGTCATTGAATCCGACAGTGCAGTCGATGGGCTTACAAATCTCCTCGATAGGCGACCGGCCGGAACCTGCTCTGTTATATACCTCACTTCTGATGCAGGTGAAGGCAAGACAACGCTAATTAACCGACTCGCCCACCAACAAGCGGAAGGTTTTCGAAAACGGCAGACCGATTGGCTCTTAGTGCCAATCGCCCTCGGGGGCCGACCATTCCTGCGTTTCGAGGATGTTGTCGTGGCCGCGCTGATGAATCAGTTACGTTTCCAGCGCCTCTATTTTGACGCCTTCGTGGAATTGGTCAGGATGGGCGTTATTATCCCTGCGCTAGACGGATTTGAAGAGGTCTTCGTCGAGACCAGCGACGGTGATGCTGTTTCCAGCCTCGGGACGTTGATAAGACAGATGAGCGGGGACGGAAGCCTGCTAATAGCAGCCCGCAAAGCTTACTTCGAATATCGGCGTCTTGAGACACAGGTTAAGCTCTTAGATGCTTTACCTGACGTAGACGTTGCTTTTTCTCGCGTTCGTCTGCGCCGGTGGAAAAAGGAGGAGTTTGTTACCTACGCCATTCTTAATGGCATCAGAGAAGGTGCCCGCCTCTATTCAGAAATAACGAACCGGGTGTCCGAAGATCATCCCCTGGTGACCCGCCCGGTTCTTATCAAAAGACTCGTCGAGATTGCCCAAGGCTACGAGGATTTCTCATTCATAGCCAGCATTCGGCCTGAAACAGGTGAGTTCTTTCTGAGATTCATCGACAAAATTCTGGAGCGGGAGGCTACTCAGAAATGGATCGACAAACTTGGCGACCCGCCGAGCCCGCTACTGACCGTCGAGGAGCATCATCAACTCCTTGGTTACATATCTGAAGAGATGTGGATTAGCAAAGCCGGTGTGTTGTCAGCGGAAATGTTAGACTCCATGGCCGAGCTTATTGCGGAGTCGCTCGGGAAGTCTCCAGTTATCGCTCGACAGATTCGCGAACGGGTGAAACAGCATGCCTTAATTGTTGCTTCGTCCACAAACCGAAAAGATTTCCTTTTCGATCATGACAATTTCCGCGAATTCTTCCTGGGTGAGCAACTAGGGTGGCACATGCTCAAGGGTCGACCAGCTGATCTTCGAAAGCTCATGCGGGTTGATATAATTCAAGAATTTACGTTTGATACAGCTATCTCGTTGTTGGAGACAAATCAAGCGGACTGGATAGGTGTGCTCACGCTGATTCATGAAGTTGCTCGATCAGAAGGGCCGTCCTCATACGTTCGAGAAAATGCTGGCGGTGTTGTCATTCGGGTGCTGGAGCGAATAGGTAATCGTAACGCAACTGTTGAGGATCTCGTATTTTCCGGAGACGCATTACAGGGCCGAGCAATCCACAATGTCGAGTTCAAGAGGTGCTATTTCCGGCCGACTTCGCTAGGCAAGGCCACGCTTTTAAACTGTAAGTTCATCGAGTGCGAATTTGAGCGGTTAGAAGTTGAGGGGGCGTCCAGCATCAACGGTGTCGTAATGGGCCGCGGAACTGTCGTACGAACCTTGGGCGTTCTGAAGAATGGGGAGGCGTCCGAAATCTATGAACCAAGGCGAATCGCTGACATTATTACCCAGGCTGGTTTCGCGACAACAGACGCTGAGCGGCAACTTGACCTCGAGCTGGATCGTGCCACGACGGACCCTCGTCTGGCGATGCTGGAAAAGGCGCTGCACGCTTTTCAGCGGAGCACACAGATAAATCGCGGCACGTTTCGCTTGCGATTGAGTCTTAATGCCAACGCTTTCTTCGACCAGGTGTTTCCGGACCTTCTTTCTTCCGGCGTGCTTGAAGAGGTAACAAAGGGACCGGCGCGCGACCGTTTTAAACTGGGTATCCCGTTTGGTGCGGTGGTTGATGCGATCACTAGAAGCGAGGGGAGCTACGAACGATGTCTCGGGCATATGAGGACCCATCGGAAAGTATAGTGAGTGGCGGGGTTATAAACGCGATTATCACGTGGGTCAGAGCGCGCAGGCTAGAAGCTTTCCGATCTGGTTGTGGTAGCAAAAGTGTTGGATTTACCCCCACTGGGACAGAACACTGCGCAAAGTGATATCGTGGCTAGGTCAGGCTAGACATGGCTCTCTTCATTGCGCTACTCTTTCTCGTTGGATTGCCTGCGGTCGCGCTCGCCATCCTCTGGTTCGCGGATACCTTATTGATGAAGCGGATACCACAATTCGATCCGGTTACTACAAAGACACGAACGGACATATACTCGATGCGCGCGGCGTACGCCAGTTTCATTGTGGGGCTCGCGGTCCTTGCATTGTGGGCACTGGCTATTGTCGTTCTCGGGTTCATTGGTACTCTCAAAGTTCTTTGGCCATAGAGCGCTCCCATGTTTCTATCTCAGCAAGAAATCAAGGCTCAGTTATCCAGCCTCATTGAGCAGGGGAACGAAGCTCTAGTGAGAGAGGTTTGCTATGACCTCTGCGTCGGTGATGAAGTGTACCGATCGGAGGAACATCTTCCGGAACGGCTATCGGACGGGGCACCATACATGATTCTGCATCCAGGCCAGTTCGCCCTGGTGAAGACGTTTGAGGTTGTAAAGGTTCCTCGGGAGATGGTCGGCCTAATCTCAATCCGGTCCGAATATAAATTCCAAGGCCTGGTAAACGTCTCCGGCTTTCATGTGGATCCCACCTTCTCCGGAAATCTGATCTTTGCTGTACAGAACGTCGGCCCCAACGATATCCGACTGCGCTATCGGGAACCCGCTTTTATGATTATGTGGGCGCGCCTAAGCCAGCCGTACCTCCCGTCTGAGTTGGCGCGGGAGCGGTCCGGATACCCAAATATTCCCGGAAGACTCATGGCTCAACTCGGTGGCGGAACCATTACCCTATCGCAATTGAAGCGCGAGGTTGATAAGCTCCAGACAGAGGTGAAATTATTCGCCGGGCTCGCCATCGCGCTCATCCTGGCCTTAATCGGCACTATACTCAAAGTCGTAATCCACTGAGTTTGGGCCCTATTCGATTGGCGTGTCGACAGGATCAGGGTGCGAATCCCGAGAAGAATTCCAAAGACTATACATCTGTTTCAGGCAGGGATTGGTACAAGCGTCGAGGCACCTCTCGACGTCGCCGCGTACGCGCTTCCGGCGGGCGGCCTCGGCCGCGACAACTAGAACGAGATTTCTGTACGGTATGGGCACTTGAAGTGTCATCGCAGTCTCATAGAAGTCGGCTGACCCACCGGGCGACATTGCCTCAATGCCAGCGGCCATTTCCGCAAAATAACGGTCTGAGTCGCCCAGAGTTGCATCCAGGCAGTCCGTGTTAGGAGCGGGAACGTTCACGGATACTTGGTTGAGGTGGACTATATCGCGTTCGTAAATGTGCAGGCTGTCAGCAAAGTGGCAGTACTCGCCAACAGCGGTCCGTAGGCAACCCGCCAGGATCTCCTGGAGATAGGTGAATTGGATGAAGTTATATGGGAGGCCCAGAAACAGATCATTGCTCCGCATGACTTGAGTCCATTCGAGTCTACCCTTCCGGACCTTAAGGAGGGAACATATATTGCACGGTATGTCCGGAGATGCTGGCCGACCTTTTGGGTCTGGAAGGTCGTGAATCGGGTCCCATATCTGCAGAATCGCCTGTCGGCTCCCCGCATCGGCACTGAGAGCATCGCAAACCCTTCGGATCTGATCGATCCCGAAATGTCTGCGGAGGCGAGCACCATAAGCGCCATCGTACCTTGCTCCTGTACCAGCAAAAGCAGGGAGCTTGGAATTCCAGCGATTCAGAAAAGCGGAATCGTCTCGCCCCGTAATGATCCAAACCAGTTCGGCGATGGCAAAGGCGGGGTTCATGGGTGGAACCCTCGCGACGCTCCAGCGTTCCCTCGGCTGCTGAATCTTGCAGACGACATGCAGAACCTCGTGTGTAGGCCCGCCCCGCCCTTCAACCCGGTTGGCAGCTCCTGGCTGGGTCAAAAGGGAGCGCGCGGCAGACCAAGCATCGTTCGCGGTGATTCCTTCGATAGAGTGCATCGCTCGCCTCGTATTTTCGCATGTTGCCACACGTGTGATGTCAGAATTGGTGGCAATTCTGGAAGCTGTTGACAACCGATCTTCACGCGTGGTAAGATTTTCTTACCGGTATGGTAAGAATCAACAATGCAAAATGAGGTGGCCATGACCAAAACTGAAATTGAACAGATTATCGTCGAGACGTTGCGTGAGCTACAGGTAGCGAGCGGCGATATAGAGTGTGAGATCAGTCCGGTAGTGGTGCCGTTGTCGGCACTCGGCTTCTTCGACAGCCTCTTGGCAATCGAAACCACGCTCGTGTTGGAGGAGCGTCTCGGCTACTCCTGCGGCGAAGATAGCATCTTTAAAGACAAAACCACATCTCAACCCTTGTCTATATCCGATGTTGCGTCGCGTTTGGCGCAGAAGGTGGCGGCATAAGAATGGAAAGCACTAGGGAACAGATCGCTTCGCGGCTTCGGGAGGCTCGGGAAGCCGCAGGATTAAGTCAGGGGCAGGTAGCCAAGCTTCTCGGTCACCATCGACCGACGATCACGGAAATCGAAGCCGGCAGGCGTAAGGTTGCCGGCGAGGAATTGACCCAGTTCGCGTCGCTGTACTCCGTCAGTGTGGAATGGCTCACGAATTCTGAATCGGAAACGGATGCCACCGAGGATCGAATCTTAGTCGCGGCGCGGGAGCTTGCAAGTATGAAGGATCAGGATCTTGATCGGCTGATGGGCTTGCTGAAGATGATCCGGAAAGGCAAGGCCCCGAAATGAGTCCTGAGCGTAGCAGGCTTGCGCTTCGCGCCTCCACATGCGCCTTACGGATTCGCCAAAAGGCGCATATCGCGCCGCATGAGCCATGCAACGCATTCGATTTGGCGGACGGGCTCGGCGTCGAGGTTCGCTTCGCGAAGCTCCCGTCTGCCGAGGGTGTCTACTCTCCCGGAAAGCCTGTGATCATCGTCTCATCCCTGCGGCCTGCCGGTAGGCAGGCATTTACCTGTGCGCATGAGTTGGGGCACCATGTCTACGGCCACGGAGAGCAGTTTGATGAGCTGGTGGAAGAGCGCGGGAAAACTCGCCGCTTCGACCCGAAAGAATTCGAAGCGGACTGTTTTGCGTCGGCTCTATTAATGCCGCGCACCGCCGTCCTCAAGGGGCTAGGCGCGCGCGGATGGAATCCGAAGACGCTCTCACCGGAGCAGGCCTATACACTAGCTTCCTGGCTGGGCGTTGGCTATGGAACGCTCATTGCAAACATGCACTGGGGAATGCGGCTTTTGAGCGCTGATCAAGCCGCCGCGCTTGAAAAGATCAAGCGCCCGCAAATCCGCAAGTCGATTTTGGGACAGGAATGCAAGGAACACCTCGTTGTTGTGGACGAGGCTTGGTTTGGCCGCGCGATTGATGTTCAAGTTGGCGACTTGATACTCCTACCTGCGGGGAGTGCCCTCGAAGGCGGCGCAGTGGAGCCAGTCTGCGGCTCTTCATCGGGCTGCTTGGTGCGGGCCGTTAAGCCGGGTGTCGGCCGTGCCTGCTCATCCGATGGGGCATGGGCTCAATTTGTCCGGGTGAGCAAGAAAGAGTTTGCCGGGTTGGCGCGGTTTCGCCATCTTGAGGAGGTTGATGATGAGTAAGCTGTACGTAGCGAAAAGTTCGAGTCTCTCGTTGGCATGGGCGGAGGTGCTGCTTCATCTCCTCGATCGCGGCGTCACCCACCTGTCCCCTGCCGTCATCACGATATCCGATTTCGATGAGCACTCATTACCGCGGCAGGTCCCCGAGATCCAAACGACTATAGATGCGTTCAACAAGCAGACGAGTCGCACGATTGCCAGCACAATCTTTCCTAATTCATTGTGGACACCGGAGGCGGAAGGTAATGCCGGGCGGCTGTATGCGAGGTGCGAGCGAATTTGGAAAACAATCGCCAAGTGCCCCGCGAACAACAAGGGCGTTTACTTCCGCCGCATGACGGCCTATTTCCCCGCCGGTATGGCGGCCGAGAGCAAGCCCGTCAACCAGCTGCAGCACGTCATCGAGACCTTTCGTAATGGCAATCACCGGCATAGTGCGTTGCAGGCATCGATATTCGACCCCACGCGCGATCACACCCACAATCGCCAGCGTGGATTCCCATGCCTACAGCAAGTCGCTTTTGAAGCGTCGGACGGGGAATTGGCGGTTACTGGTTTCTACGCGCTGCAACACCATGTCCCGAAGGCATACGGAAACTATCTCGGCCTCTGCTGGCTAGGCCGCTTTATGGCGCATCAAATGGACTTGCGGCTCTCGCAGGTCACCTGAATTGCTTCATCTCTGAAGCTTGGCGATGGCTGTACGAAATCCGGGTTGGCGCCGCTGAAGGAGAGCCTCGAAGCCATCCTTCAACAATATCGGGGGAAGGCGGCCTAGTGAAGAACTTCGGAAAGCTTTATGTCTTTGAAGGACCGGACGGCGTTGGAAAAACAGAGCTATCCGCCCGGTTCGTTTCACTTCTCGAAAAGCGGGGTGTTGCGGCTAAACGGTTGGCATTCCCCGGAATGGACGAAGGGACGCTCGGTAAAGTCGTTCACAACCTCCACCACGCGCCCGAGTCCCTGAACATCAAACAAATGGCTCCAGCGAGCCTGCAACTCCTTCACATCGCGGCCCACCTCGACGCCATCGAAAGCACGATCATGCCCGCGTTACGCAACGGGACTTCCGTTATTCTCGATAGATTCTGGTGGTCCACCAAGGTTTACGGGGTGGCGGCAGGAGCAAACAAGCGACTCCTCGATGCCATGATTGACGTGGAATTGGCTGCATGGGGGACCGTGACACCGACGATAATCTTTCTCCTTAAACGTCAAACCCCGCTACGGCCGGAGCCGGAGGCGATGTGGCCGAAATGGACTGAGCTTTACGAGCGCTTATGCCTCCAAGAGCAACGGCAAACGCATGTTGTCGAGATCGATAACAACGGTTCCATTGCCGATGCGGTCCGGCAACTTAAGGTGGCTCTGGATCACGGGCAGAATCAGGCGGCGCAACCTGCTACAGATCAGCTAACGCTGGAGCTATCCGGCCGAGCAACCGAACGGGCGGCTCTCTCCGCTTCCGTCTTCACCGCCTTGGCTCCCGCTGTGCCTACTGTCGTCTACGATACCTACTGGCGTTTTGCGGCGGAGCGGCAAGAAATCTTTTTCAGGCGCTGGCGACACCACCGGCCGCCTTGGACGCCGGACCCGATATTGTCAGAATTTAAGTTCACGAACGCCTATCGCGCTTCCGACCGGGTCAGCCAATTTCTCATCAAGAATGTCGTTTATGAAGGAGATCAAGCCGAGGAGGAAATCTTCTTTCGGATCATACTGTTCAAGCTTTTTAATAAGATTGAAACCTGGGAACGACTGACGCACGCGATGGGTGTTGTCTGCTACCGGGACTATGACTTTCGCGCATATGATGCGGTGCTTTCGAAGGCGATTGATGGTGGTGAGACGATCTATTCCGCTGCCTACATCATGCCATCAGGCAGCAAGGCCTTTGGAACGACACGGAAGCATCGGTCCCATCTCAAGTTACTTGAACGAATGATGGACGACGAAGTCGCGCTACGGATCGCCGGAGCAAAGACCATGCTCGAAGCGTTCACGCTGCTGCGTTCCTATCCCATGATCGGTGATTTCTTGGCCTATCAGTACGTAACCGATCTCAACTACAGCAACCTCACGAACTTCTCAGAGATGCAGTTCGTCATTCCCGGCCCAGGCGCAAAGGGCGGCATTTCCAAATGCTTTGAATCACTCGGTGGGCTGACCGAAGCCGACCTCATCCGCGTTGTCGCGGAGCGGCAGGAGCAAGAATTTGAGCGACTTGGCATCAGCTTTAAGTCGCTTTGGGGGCGCCCCCTCCAACTCATCGATTGCCAAAACCTATTTTGCGAAGTGGACAAGTACTCGCGTGTCTACCATCCCGAGATCGCAGGGAGTTCGCTAAGAACGAGAATCAAGCAAAAATTTCGCGCCTCTGCGGAGCCGCTCGAGTTCTGGTATCCGCCAAAATGGGGCATTAACGAAAAGATCGCGGCTAGCAAAAAGGAGGTCTCCGATGAACTTTCGCGAGTATCAGCTTGAGGCCCAAAAGACGGATCAGGTCCCCGGCACCCGAACGCAGGAGGATGGCAAAGGCATCATGGTGCCTCTTCTCGGGCTCGCGGGAGAAGCTGGAACGCTGCTAACCGAATATAAGAAGTGGCTTCGCGAGGGGTCTTCATATCAGATTTTCAAGGAACGCGTTACTGAGGAATTGGGAGATATTCTCTGGTATGTTGCGAATATTGCTTCAAAGGAGGAGTTGGATCTCGACGTCATCGCCGGTGAGAATCTCCGGAAAGCCAAAAGCCGATGGCTGCCGCCACAAAGCAGTCAGCCGGATCGTATGCGGTTGTTTGACGAAACCTTCCCCCCGAGCGAACAATTGCCGCGGTATTTCGAAGTCGAATTCGGTGAAGATGTGTCGGCCAGCGGTGTGAAGGTGAAGATGCAAATGAACGGCCAGCGGTTAGGAAACGAACTTACCGATAACGCTTACGAGAGTGACGGCTACCGCTATCACGACGTTTTCCACCTAGCCTACGCGGCCGTACTCGGATGGTCGCCGGTTATTCGCAAGCTGATGGGCTGCAAGCGCAAGAGCGACCCCGGCGTCGACCAGGTCGAGGACGGTGGGCGGGCAACAGCCATCGAAGAAGGTATTTCGGCACTCGTATTCGGCTATGCTCACGATCACGCCTATCTTGAAGGCGTCGATCACGTAGACTTCGGAATCCTTCGAACGATCAAACAGCTGACGAGCCACTTGGAAGTCCGAGCGTGCTCGGAACATCAATGGCAGGATGCGATCGTGCAGGGCTTTCACGCGTGGCGGCAGCTTCAACACCGCCGAAAGGGCATCCTCATCGGGAATTTGCCAGCCCGGAGGATTGAGTTTGTGCAGCTGCCTGCCCATGTTCAGTAAGGGGGGTATCGCATTGAGCAGTCCTTAGACAGCTCAGATAGGCGTTCCGCTCGAAGACGTCCAGCGCCTGGCGGGATACGCGGACCCGCGCACGACCGGCCTCTATGAGGCCTCGTCGCAGAGAATCTTCAAAATCCTACGTTAATAGAAATTGGAAGGAAGATCAGGCGGTCGCAAGAGTTAGAGATTTGCGCCGCGACTCGCGATGACAGAAAAGCACGGTTCAGGCGGAAGCAAATCGTAGTCGCAAAACCGCTTACTATCGCAACCGACTTTTGCAGCGAATCCTTTATAGGTTTTCTGACAGATTCTGCGATGACCCCAGCACTGGCGTGATCGTGAGTAACACCATTCCGTTCCACAATTCGAGCGACGGCACTCACAGCTGATGGACTTGGAAATTGGCGTGAGCAGCTCCCAGAATGGCGGTCAACCGGTCATTGAACGTGGCGGGTGCAGCGATAACCCCTAGTTTCTTAGCTCTGGTGATCCCAACATAAATCACCCGCTTAGCTTCATCATCCGTACGGTTCTGCCACATGGTAAAGAGATGTTCTGTGCGGCGGGGCTCTCTGAGATCTGGCGGAATGACAACGCAGACAGCCTCATACTCCTTGCCCTTCGCCTCATGGATCGTAGCGCTCTTGATCTGCGATGCCTCCCCTATGACCAAAAGCCGGTGCCACTTTGCATCGGCGCGGTTCGGGAAGTATTGGCCCTCCGATATGCCAGCGCGGTAGGTTAGTTGTAGCCGCTGGACTCCTGCACGCAACGACGAAACCCATGCAGTTCGGCCATCACTGGTATCAGCGCAACGCTGCGGAATCCAGCTGATCAGTTCGAGCGCGCTACGCCGGAGCCATCGCGGATCGATACCTCGGCGTTCGGCTGCTCGCGCCGGGACTTCGTCGTCATCGGTCTGCCCCATAAGCTCAAGGATGGATTTCTCGATGACGCGAAGTGCTGACTCGCGGGCTCGGTTCGAGGGGGATGAAGACCAGAAGTTGGCAACTGCGCCCGCGATCCGCGCCAAGTTGGAGTTACCTGCCTCTTCCTCAGCACACGATCCGCAGGCCCTTAGCGCATTTTTCCGAGAATGTGAGAGAACAATTCCCATAGCCTTGGGTATGCCGCAGGCTACCATGAGCTGACAGAACCTGTGTCCGATGCGATCGGGGACAGAATTCCCAGTATACGTAAGGATATGCACAGGCTCCGTGATGGCTGCTGTCTCGCCAAGGGAGGTATCGGGCGTGCAACGGGTGCGCAGCGTGGCGGCAACGCCACAGATGGACGGGCTGCTCCGAAAATTGCCCGTCATTGGCAGGCGGTCTGTTACGTTGTAACCGTCGGCGATCCCTCGAAGCCCAGCCGGGCTGCCGTGCCGAAATCCATAGATCGCCTGATCTGGATCGGCGACAACTGTGAGGGCGACCCCCGTGTCACGGAGCCAGCGTATTATCTGACAGTCGAGCGGGTTGCAGTCCTGCGCTTCATCCACCATAACCTCCTGAAACCGAGCCGCAAGGGCGCGCCCAAGGGCGGCGGACCAGTCAACCTGCTGGAGGCGTCGGACGACATCAACCCGGACATCCGCTACACTCAGATAGCCTTTCGCACGAAGGGCGCGCCGCCTTTGAGCGGCAGCCTGCTGATACGCGGCACGATGGGCACGGACATGCGCACTCAATCCGGCGTGGCCGATAGAGGCAGGATCAACCTGGTCCGTTCCCGCGTCGAATAGGTCGAGTCCAGCTCCGTCTCCTTTGAACGCATTTGCGCCACGAAGGCGAATTTCCACAGCGAGCGTCTCCCAGCTATCGACGACGGTAGGACAGAGGGAGATACCCTCGATACCTCCGGGTGAAAAGAAAAACTGACGGAGGAACGCATCGAACGTCCCAACAAAACCGGGATGCCGAAGAGCCCAATCCAGATCGAGGGCATGGCATCGGGCGATAAACTCCTCGATGGCCGAGTTCGTGAAAGACAAAACGGCCAAGCCCTTACGCGGCGGCAAGGTCGGCGCGATGCGCGCAATGCGAGCCACAATCGTTCTCGTCTTGCCGGCACCAGGACATGCTTCAACGAATGCTCCCGGAACATGGTTAGCAAACCGACGCTGCTCATCGGTCGGACGCATCATTGTTCGGCTACCTTGCGGATGGCCTGTTCAAGATAGGCCGGAACTTGGAAAGCTTCGCCGGCCTCGATGAAGGAGGCAAGGGCCTGGGCGAAATCACCTTTACGAGTCTGCTTGTCCTTGAGCAGCGCGATAAAAGCCGCTGCGCGATCCGAGACCGTCGCGTCATCAACTTCATTGGTCCAGCGATGTTCTGATTGGGGATAGAACGCAAGAAACGTCTTTCTTAACAATGCGCCATTTCCCGAAGTGAAGAGCTCGTGCTCCAAGGTTACGGCATTGGTAAAGACACTCAGTTTCGCGACCGTACCCCATCCTGTTGCCAGCGCCTCAAGATCCGCCTTCCGATTGCCCGGCATGCTGGGGTCGGCATCCGTAACCACGACAACCCGGTCTGCGACGGTTGACCCCGCGGAGGGACGAAGAAGGATTTCGACATAAGGTGCGAAATCAACACCGTCGATGGGAACGAGCACTGTTCCGCGAAAACGTTGCCAGGCTTGGGCGTCGTCCCTCAGCACCAGCCGCTCCGCGATCGCCGGCAACAGAAGTGCCTCGGCAATGCCCTCCACAAGAAGCGCACGGTTTCCGAACAGGAGAGCGGAGCGCGTGACATCGAGATACCGGCTGACCTTTCGAAGCGCCGGACCGGTCAGCCCAAGCATAGCGATGGGAATCGAGACCGTGCAATGGGCAGAAGGACTAACTGTGTCATCACGGGCCGACCGGACGACAACAAGATGCTCAGGCGCCACCCATGCTGTGAGATTGGGCGAATGTGTGGTGACGATGACCTGGATGCGACCTTCTGGCTGGCCGGCTGGCACGGCCTGCGTCGAGGACCTCTGCGCCTGTTCGAGTAGGAAGTCGAGAACAAGCATCTGAAGCTGTGGATGGAGATGTGCCTCCGGCTCCTCCACCAAGAACAGGGTCAAGTCCGCTTCCCGTGCCTTGGCAAGTTCAACGACAACGGTCGCCATATACAGGAGGTTCGCGTAACCGAGACCTGACGAACGGATGTCTTCTGGTGGAATGCCAGCGTCCGCTAGTCGGAAACGCAGATCGCGCGCCACATCCGAAAGCGCCTCCGTCGTAAACCCGAGGGAGGCGGACTGAGCGCGAACACCGCGCGTCAGATTGGCGAGTGCCGTGTCGATCTCTGTATTGACGGCATCGATAACTCGATGCGGAGCCTGCGCGCGTCTGACGTGGTCTAGAAAGCTCGTCTCCTCACCGTCGGCGAGGAAGTGCTGCAGGAGCGTCGTGATGCGGATGGCACTCCCGGAGCCTAGCGCTTGGCGCGCATCCCTCAACGGCGGCAGGAACACGTGTCGAATAAGGTCAGTCGAACCCGATTCTGGCTCTGCAGTGTCAAACTTTCCGGCCCAGAACACCGTCCGGCCGCGAGCACTCTCGGTCGCTTTGGTCCGGTAGCACATTCCAAGAATGGCTAGGTCAGCGGTCGGGTCTGGCACAGCGCTGATCAGAAGACCTTTGACGGTGTCGCTTAAGCCGGAAAAGCGGCCCGCAATGGCGAACGCTTTTTCGGTACTGCCGTGTCGCAAGTCGTCATCCTCGGGATATCGTTCCCGACGTCCGTTCAAAGGAAGGGTCAGCAAGCGAATAGCATCGATAATGTTGGATTTGCCGCCATTGTTTTCGCCCACGAGCACAGTGAGGTCGGGCCGAAAATTGATTATGGTGTTCGGGCAAGAGCGGAAGCGCTCAAGGGTCAAACTGTCAAGGTGCATCGCTACCCTCCATACTGCCTAAATCAGAACCAACGCGCTATTGCGGTTCACGCACTGCGCTTTCTTAAACTCTTAAGCCATTCCGGTATAAACGTTGACATCCCTTCCTGGATAGCTTTCATAGAAGTGCTCAAATATCGCCGAGCATTTTTGCTTGTACGCGTCGGTGGAGTAAGCGCGGGGAAGGCCGTCATCGAGCATATCGCCAATGGCTTCTTCGACACGGGCGCGCGCGGCCTGGCGCTTTCGCCAGTCGAGCACAAGCAGTTCTTTGAGGCGGGCCAATAGCTGTTTGGCCACTTTCTTGACTTCGGCGCGCTCTTCCGTGGTCAGTTCCGGCGCGGGCCGGGTGAGGATGTCAAACACCACGAGCTCTTCTTCCGTCATCTGCTCACGAACATGCCTATGCTGTTCTTCGCTCAACGTGCGGCTGAGCTTGACGAGTTCGTTGAAGAGCTCCTCGATATTGCGACTGCCGGAATTATACGACTCGATCAGTTCCTCGAATTTCTCATGAAAATCCGCCCGCGTTTTGTTAAGGCTAATCATTTTCTCCAACTGCGCCCGGATGGCGGCCTTGAGGACTTCGAGGTCGGTGTTCTTGTGCTTGGTTTCCTTGAAACGCTGACGAAGCGCCTCGAAATCAATCTTTGACAGGTCGATCGCGCCGGCAGGCTTAGCGGGAATCGCAACCCCCGTGATGGAGTAGTCGAGCAGTTTGGCAATGTCGCCCATGACGCTTGATATGTCGGCGGGGCTCGGGTTTCGCTTCGCGCGAATGGCCTGAGCGATGGATGTAAGACAGGTAGCCGCGCCCGCGAACTCCAGCGCCACCGGGTCCGGTTTTACGGCGATAAATAGCGTGCTTACCAGACGCTCATGATCCAGGAATTCCCGCCGGCGCGGGTCGGGCGATATCAAAATGTTGACGGCATCATCGACCTTCTGCAGGCGTTCCATGCTGCCGGCCGTGAGGTTCTCAATGGCGGCCAGATCGACGCCGTGGCCCGCGCAGAAGTGCAGGGCATCCTCGATGCTTTTCCGTAATGCCTCGGAGAGCGCCTGTTTGTCGCGCACCGGCATATCGCCGTCCTTGCCTGCGCCATAGATGGCGAGGCAAAGACATTGGCGTAATCCACGATCACGCCGCTGTGCTTGCCGGGAAAGACGCGATTGGCGCGCGCGATGGTCTGCATGAGCGTGTGATTGCGCATGGGCTTGTCGATATAAATCGTCGAGCAGGTAGGCGCGTCGAAGCCGGTGAGCCACATGGCGCAGACGAATACGATCCGCAGCGGGTCTTTTGTGTCCTTGAACTTCTCATCGAGCGGCGGGTCCTCTTCGTTCATCCGCTTGCGGTGCGGGACGATGTCGAGTCCGTGCTTTTGCATCTGGGCGATTTCATTCTGGCCCGGCGAAACAATCAGCGCCATGTCGGTGGTGGTGAGCACGTCGAGACGCTTCTTAAGATCCTGCTTCTGCTCCTGC
>Ga0302325_10014977_pt1 | contig 16504 bp, 15 predicted proteins | sample Palsa_T0_2_FD_201948 | JGI IMG/M metagenome (GOLD analysis project Ga0302325, IMG submission 201948) | Peat permafrost microbial communities from Stordalen Mire near Abisko, Sweden - Palsa_T0_2 | ecosystem: Environmental > Terrestrial > Soil > Palsa > Peat permafrost | place: Sweden: Abisko... | reverse complement strand
GGATCATCCGGACCCGCACCAGCCGGTCGAGTATGCTCGGCGGCGTCGGTATGACGCTCTGATAACCAGCGTTCAGTCTTCTGGCGTACTCCTCCGTCTGCAGCAGTCCGGGAACCACGCCAACCTGCCAGTGAGCCATCGTGTCGGCCTCGGCCTCGAGGCCGATGAACTCCATGTACTCGGGCGCGAGCACGTCCGCGTACTCTTCCCACCAGCCGCGCTGATTCGCTTCCTCGGCGAGAGCGAGGAGCTGGCTCCGACGGGGCTCGGCCAGCCCGTAAAAGTCGAGCAGTCTCTCAACCTCGTCTAGCGGAAAGTTGGACTGGCCGAGTTCGTACCGGCTGATCTTCGCAGGGGACCAACCGAGGGCTCTGGCAACCGCGCCACCGGTCCGAGTACCGCGGAGTCGGCGCAGTTCGGTCGCGAGGCGACGGCGTCTGACCGTGGGACTCACAAACGCTGCCACGTCAACCTCTCCTGTCCCTTAGGTGCATCCTGGCATCGCCTCGCCACACCCTTGTTCGCCGTCTCGTGAAAATCGTCAAGCGTTCTCCAGTAAGACGCTAATAGAAGCTCGATGAAATTCTCGCCGAGATTCATTGTGCCTTTGCCAATATTGATTGTCTTCTTGCCAAGATTCACCATGAAGGTCCAGATAAGACATCCTGAGCCTCAGGAGGGCAGCCATGGTGGCCAGACGGGGAGTTGGACCGACTTCCAACGGCGTCGTTGGCCCGGCGGCCGTACGGGGTCCGCCGGTTATGCGCGTGAAGACGCTTATCGCGGCGGCTCTCGCTCGAACTGCTCAAACAAAAGACGCGGCCGAAGCGCCTAACTTCGACCGCGCCTTGAGCACCGGACCCGTGCAGGATCCTCGCCCTAGTTACAGGTAGTTACGCTACCCCGCCTGCGAGGTCTTTTAAAGACCCTCTTAATACCGGTCGTTCGGCCCATCCCAACGGCCGGTTTGAGCGGGCCAGCCAGGCCAGCATTCGCTGACGCCTGGGCACGAGCCAGTGATGACGGTCACGCAAAACGGCACACGCGCCCTAGGAGTCAACCGTGCCAATCCAACCTCCACAACCCCAGGACAACGCAGGGATCCTGATCGTCGTCCTCATCATCACCGCGCTGGCCGTCAGGTACTGGCGCATCACGATCGCGCTGATCCTCGTCGCCGCCATCACCATCACGGTCCTGGGCCTAATCGAGGGGCTGAGCGCCTTCTACCGCCTCATCGGCTAGCGATCAGGCCGGCGACCGCCGCCTCGTGCCGTGCCGCCTGCCGTTCCCACCAGGAGAAACGGGCCGGGTCCGGAGCAATACCGGTCCGTTCCTCCCCTTGATGGACGGCAAGCACCTGGCCAGCCGCACCGGCGGCGGCGACAATGGCCGCGCCCACCGCCGAGCTGTCGGTCAGCGACGGGTCGGGCGGGTGCACGGCGCGGCCGGTCGCGTCGGCGAGGTCCGTGGCCAGCGACGGTGCCAGCGCGCCGCCGCCGGCCAGCAGGATCTCGCCTCGGCCGGCCGCCGCCTCGAGGACCGCGAGGCAGTGCCTGCTCTCCGACACGATGCCGTTGCGCAGGCCGCGAGCGAGGTCGCCCGGGCCGTGCCCCAGGTGCAGGCCGGACAGGGCGCCGGCCAGGTCAGGATCCCAGCGGGCGCCCTGCTCGCCCGGGAGCAGGTACGGCAGGAAGATCGGGGCCGCGTCCGGGTCGGCCGCGTCGGCCAGCTTGGCCAGTGCCGCCTGGTCGCCGCCTGCCACCAGCCCGGCCAGCCAGGCGTGCGAACTCCCCGTCGCCAGCAGGTCCATCTCCAGCCCCCAGCCGTCGAGCCCGGCCATCGGCGTGACCAGGTAGCGGTGGGCGCGGTCGAGCACCAGGGTGTCGCTGACCGCGAGGATCACGGTGGAGGTGCCCGCGATGTAGGCGACCTGGCCGGGGGCGGTCAGGCCGAGGCCGAGCGCGCCCAGCGCCGAGTCCGCGCCGCCGAGGACGACCGGGGTGCCCGCCACCAGGCCGAGGGCCGACGCCGCGTCAGGGCGCAGCGGGCGGGCGGTGGTCGAGGGCGCGATCGCCGGCAGCCGCGGCAGTCCCGGCGGGACCGCGCCGGCGATCCACGCGTCATCCGCCAGGTCGTAGCAGCCGTAGCCGGCCGCGGTGGACGGGTCGGTCAGCGGTTCCCCGGTGAGCACGCCGAACAGGTAGTCCTTGGCGCCGAGCAGGTAGCGCGCGGCGCTGATCCGCTCCGGTTCCTGCGCCGCCAGCCGCAACGCCATCGGGATGAGGTACCGGCCGTCCACCCACTGGCCGGTGCGGCGGTAGAGTGCGTCGCCCCCGAGCCCCTCACGGAACGCCGTGCCCGCTGTCTCCGCCCGGCCGTCTTCCCAGGTGATGGCCGGGCCGAGCGGTTCCACCGGATCGCGCGAGGAGGGGGCACCGGCACCGCCGGGGGTGGCGGCGGCACCGGTGCCGTCTGTGAGAACCAGCGTGGGCAGCATCGCCGAGAGGCCAATCGCCTGCCAGCGTTCCGCCGCGACCGTCTGCGCTAGTTCGAGTGTGACCCATGTCAAGGATGTAAGCCAGTCCCTTGGGTCCTGCTCGGCCGAACCCGGCTCTGGCCGGAGCGTCGGATACCGGGCGGCGGCGCGGGCGCAGACCCGGCCGCCGGCGGTGACGAGCACGCCCTTACAGCCCGAGGTGCCGAGGTCAAGCCCCGCGTAGACGGCTTCTGCCATGACTCTGCTCACCGGACCCCGTGCATCAGTCGCTCTCGTCCGCAACGGTGGGATCGGGCGTGGTGGGATCGGTCAGGGTGGGATCGGTCAGGGTGGAATCGGGTGCGACGGTGGGATCGAGCGGCGCGCCGGTGCCGACCGCGGCCAGCTCGGCCTCGACCGTGTCGCCGTGGCTGACCGACGGGTCGGAGAAGAACGCCGGCCGGCCTCCGCCGGTGGAGATGAACGGCAGCCGCGCGAACAGAACCGTCCGCCCCGAGGAAATGAACGACAAGACCAGGCCGAGCAGGGTCAGGCCGAGTCCCCAGATCTCCTCGACGCCGTTCAGCGACCCGGTGGCGACCGAGTAGATCACCACGAAGGCCATGAACGCCGCGCCGATCCCTGGCAGCACCCCGCCGAGGAAGAAGTTTCCCGCCGACGACGTGATCTGCCGCCGGTAATACCAGACGGCGGTGCCGGCGGTGAGCATGTAGAAGATCGCGGCCATCAGGCCGAGCGTATCGACGATGTCGCCCAGCGCCGCGCCGATCGAGCCGATCAGCGTGGACGCCCACAGGAAGACGATGTTCAGCAGGCCGAGCAGGATGGTGGCGTTCCAGGGCGTCCGGTACTTCTCGCTGACCGCGCCGAACCACGACGGGATGACCCGGTCCCGGCCCATCGCGAACGAGATCCGGGCCGAGGACACGATCGCCGCCTGGAGCGAGGCCAGCGTGCCGCCGAGGACGGCGACGATCATGACGTTCTTCCAGAACCCGCCGCCGATCTTCTCGCCCACGAAGGCGAGGATGTTCCCCGCGTTGGCCTGCATGTCGCCGTTGGGGGCGATGCCCTGGAAGGCGAGGACCGCGACCGAGTAGATCACGAAGAGCAGGATCACGCTGGTGACGGCGGCCCGCCCCGCCTGCTTGCCCTTGGCCTCCTCGGTGACGTAGGCGGCGGTGTCCCAGCCCGAGTAGAGGAAGATCGCCAGCAGGATGCCCGAGATCAGCGCCTTGAACCCGCCCGCCCCGCCGATCGTGAACCAGGTCGACGCGATGTGCACGGTGTGCTGCAGCCCGCCGCTGTAGATGCCGACGATCGCGGCGATGGCGAAGCCGAGCATCAGCCCGTACTCGAACACCGCCCAGGTCCACTGGAACTTGGCCGAGACCCCGGCCCCGCGCGCCGCGACCACCAGCACCAGCAGGTCGAAGACCGAGCCGACGGCGGCGACCGCGTACTGGTTGTTGGCGGCCGAGTTGCTGAAGAAGCTGAGGAAGTAGGTACCGAGCGGCACCGTGAGGCTGGTCGTGCCGACCGTGTAGTACATGAGCATCAGCCAGCCGGCCAGGAACCCGGCGTGCGGGTTGAGCGCCCGGCCGACCCAGGAGTAGGTCGCGCCCGCGCTGGTGTGCCAGGCGTTGAGCCGCTGGTAGCCGAGGGCGATGCCGAGCATGGGGATGAAGCAGATCAGGATCGGCAGGAAGCCCGCGTAGGCGACGGTGGCGAGGATGGCCGCCAGGCTGACCGCGACCGACTGCGTCGGCCCTGAGCTGGCCAGCGCCATGACCACGACGTCCTTGCCGGACAGGACGCCCGCCGCAAGCGCCCGGCCGCCCGGGGCGCCGGTGACGGATGCGGCGGAGGTTGTGTTCTCGGCCATGCGAGACCTCTTATCGGGGGTGGTAGGGGTGTCAGAGTGGCCGCAGCGCTGCGGTGATGCCGGTCATTTTTCTTCTGAACGGTCCGGGGTGATCGTGATCCCCCAGCCGTCCCACGCGGTGGGGCGGAAGAGCCCGCGGGAGCTTCCGCCGGAGATGTAGAAGCCGAACTCGAGCGCCGGGTAAACCTGCGTGAAGCAGTCGAACGGGACCCCGCGCTGGTCGGTGGAGAGCCCGCGCAGCCGGACCACCTGCGACTTCGACGGCAGCCTGAGCAGCCGCCGCTCCTCGTCGTCGGCCGAGGCGACCTCGAGGTACTGCTCCTCGGCCTGGTCTTCCAGTTCGTAGCGCTCAGCCAGCAGCTCGTAGAGCGAGCCGTTCAACTCAGCGCTGTAGCGGTCGAGGCCGGGGGCGAGCGCCACCGGGATGACCGCGGTCTCGTAGATCTTCGGCTCGCCGTTGACCAGACGCTGCCTGCGTATCTCCCAGACCGGGGCATCGCCCGCCAGCTGCAGGGCGCTGCGCAGCGAGTCCGACGGGACGCCCTGGCCGAGAGAGAGCAGGCGGTTGCCGACCCGCGGCTCGGTCTGCTCCTGACTGCCCCGATCCTGACTGCCCGGACTGCCCGCACTGCCCTGGCCGCCCTGGCCGCCCTGGCTGCCCTGGCCGCCCTGGCCGCCCTGGCCGCCGGAGCCGTACGCACGGCGGAGCGTGTCGAGCAGCCGGCCGGACCGGCCGGGCTCGCTGATGATGCGCGGCCTGGCCAGGAAGGTGCCGACCCCCTGGTGACGCCGGACCCGGCCGGCCCGCTCAAGCTCCTCGAGCGCGCGCCGGACGGTGATGAGGCTGACGCCGGCGGCGGCCGCGAGCTCCGCCTGCGTCGGCAGCATGTCGCCCGGCGCGAGGTTGCCCTCGACGACCAAGCGCTCGATGAACTCGATCATCTCTTCGTAGCGCAGCCGCTTGCGCTCGGGCACCCGCGGCGCCTGCGCGGCGGGATGCGTCGAAAGCGCAAGCTGCCGCCTCTCTCGCGCGCTGGCCAGGTCAAACAGGGGCATGCTTGCTACCGTTTCTCTCTTTGACCGGGGTCAGATTGATCGGGGTCAGATTGATCGGGGGGTCAGACGGCTTCCGCCGCCAGGACCTTGAACGATTCCTCGGCCGCCGTCAGGGTCTGGTCGATGTCGGCGTCGGTGTGCACCAGCGAGACGAAGAGGTTCTCGTACTGGCTGGGGTGGAAAAGCACCCCGCGCAGGAACATCTCCTGGTACCAGCGGGTGAACCGCTCCTCGTTGGCGTACCGCTCGGCGTCGCGCCAGTTCCTGATCGGGTGCTCGGTGAACCACATCTGGAAGACCGTGCCAAGCCCGTCCACCCTGACCGCGAGCCCGGCGTTGGCGGCCAGCGCGCGCAGTCCATCGGCCAGCCGGTCGCCGCGCGCCCGCGCGTTCTCGTAGAGCCCCGGCTCCTTGAGGATGTCCATCGTGGACGACACGGCGGCGCAGGCGACGGCGTTCGCGTTGTAGGTGCCCGAGTGCGAGTACCGCCCCTCGGCGATCATCGACATCACCGCGGTCGATCCGCCGATCGCGGCGACCGGGAACCCCCCGCCGAGCCCCTTGGCCAGCGTGGTCAGGTCGGGAGTGACGCCGAACCACTCCTGCGCGCCACCGCGGCAGAACCGGAACCCGGTGATCACCTCATCGAAGATCAGCAGCGCGCCGTGCCTGGCCGTCTCGGCCCGGAGCAGCTCGAGGTAGCCCGGCTCGGGGAGGATGCACCCGGTGTTGAACACGGCCGCCTCGGTGATCACCGCCGCCACCTCGTCGCCGCGCTCGGCCATGACCTTGCTGAAGCTTTCCGGGTCGTTCCAGGTCAGCACGATCAGCGTGGACGCAAGCTCGAGCGGCACGCCGGGACCGGCCGCGACCGGCCGCGGGCTCTCGGCCGGCCCGGCCGCCGCCGGGTCCACGTGGTTGGACCAGTAAACCGTGTCCTGCCAGCCGTGGTAGTGCCCCTCGAACCGGATGATGAGCCGCCTGTCGGTGTAGGCGCGGGCGAGCCTGACGGCGGTGCCGACCACCTCGCTGCCGGAGTTGGAGAACCTGACCATTTCGATCCCTGGCACGGCCTCCACCACCTTGGCGGCGGCCTCCATCTCCAGCTCGTAGGGCAAACCCGGGCAGGTACCGAACTCGGTGATGGCCCTGGTCACCGCCTCGGTGACCGCGGGGTGCCGGTGCCCAAGGATCATCGGGCCGAGCCCGAGCAGGTAGTCGACGTAGGTGTTGCCGTCCACGTCGGTGATCCGGGATCCGGTGCCCACCGCGATGAACGGCGGGTACGGCTTCCAGCCGAATTTCACCGTCCGCGCGCTGCTGCCCGCCCCGCCCGGGACGATCCTGCCAGCGTCGGCGAACAGCTCCGCCGACCGCCTGGTCCGCTCGGCGTAACGCTGGTCGAAGTTCATTCATCCTCCTGTCGACATACTTTGTATAATCAGTATGTTAAGCGGAGGATAAGGACAGGTCACGGGACTATCACCGTGCTGAGCGTGGCGGGACGTATCGTATAGAAGAGCGGTCCTGTGGGAACACCCTGCAGTACGCCCCAGGACCCCCATCACGAATCCCCCAAGGAGACTGATGTCAGAACAGGTCGTGCCACTGCGCGCGCAGGACGCCGAGGGTCGCCGGTGACTGAGCTGGCGAGCACCATGACCCCGTGCGAGGTCGCCAACCAGGCGGCGCACGCGATCACGGTGCTGAACGAGCTGACACACGGCGGGGGCGAGCTGACAACCGCGGACGACGTGCGCGCGATCGTCGGCAGCCTGGAGCTGATCGGCCTCAGCCTGCCGCAGCTGTGCGAGCAGCTGGCCCGGTTCCTGGTCATACAGCAGGAGGACGGCCAGCTCGAGCACGAGGAGGGCCTGGACACCGGCGACACGGTGACCGAGGTCATCGAGGCGCTCGCCGCCGCCGGTCAGGCGGCGGACATGATGACGGCCGCGCTGGCGGAGACGCGCGCCGCCTCGGCCCAGCTCACCCCGGCCCGCGCGCGCGGCGCGCAGGGCAAGCGCGGCAGCGACGCCAGGTAAGAACCGCCAACCGCGTCACCGACGGGAACGCTCCTGCGGCCGACGCCACCGTCGAGTTACCGCCGACGGCGCTGAAGCCCGCTTGGCCCGCCACTCTCCCGCCCTTGTCGGCAAGCGGTCCATTCGGCGGTACATCGTGAGCAATCCACTCATATCGGACGGCTACGACGTCATGATCCAATGCCGCTCAGCCGAGCTGGCGCGCGACCGTTGACGTGAAATGTCTGAACCTTACATTCAGGCATTTCGGGCGGGCGTCATCATCGTGTGTAGTTTGCGGTGCTATGGCAACACTTCAAAATAACGTTGGTTTTCTGCGTGTCGCGTGGCAGTGTTCTGGTATGGGCGCGGATGAGGAATTCCTGGGGCGGCTGGGGCCGGAACTGCTGATGGTTCTGCCGAGGCTGGATGAGCGGTCGAGGCGGCTGGTGCTGGGGATGGCCGCGCGGGCTGCCGGGGAGGGCGGGGCCGGGGCGGTGGCGGCGCTGGCGGGGATGGCGCCGCAGACGGTGGCAAGGGGCGCGGCCGAGCTGGCGTCGGGCGAGGATCCGCCGGCGGGGCGGGTCCGCCGTCCCGGCGGCGGGCGCAAGCGGCTGGCCGAGACCGACCCCGGGCTCCTCGGTGCGCTGGAAGCGCTGATCAGGGCTCACGCGATGCGGGGGGATCCTGTGTCGTCGCTGCTGTGGACGACCAGCAGCGCGGATCGCCTGGCCCGCGAGCTGACCGCGCAGGGACATCCGTGCAGCCCGTCGACGGTGCTGCGAACGATGAAGCACGCCGGCTACACGCAGCAGTCGAACTCGCGGGCGCAGGAGGGACGGCAGCACCCGGAGCGGGACGGGCAGTTCCGGTACATCGCCGCGCAGGCGGACGAGCACATGGCGGCCGGGCAGCCGGTGATCAGCGTCGACTCCAAGAAAAGGGAACTGGTCGGGAACTACGGGCAAGACGGCCGCGAGTGGGGGCCCCGGGGCGAGCCCGTCCGGGTCCGCTCCCACGACTTCCCGGACAAGGACGGGCGCCACGCGATCCCCTACGGCGCCTACGACGAGGCCGCGAACACCGGGTTCGTGAACGTCGGCACCGACGGGAACACCGCCGCCCTCGCCGTGGAGTCCGTCCGCCGCTGGCACGACCTCGTCGGCCGGCACGCCTACCCCGGCGCCACCAGGCTGCTGGTCACCTGCGACTCCGGCGGATCGAACAGCTGCGTGAGCAAGGCCTGGAAAACCGGGCTCGCGGGACTGGCCCGGGAACTCGGCCTGGACATCACCGTCTGCCACTTCCCGCCCGGAACGTCGAAGTGGAACAAGATCGAGCACAAGCTGTTCTGCCAGATCAGCCTCGCCTGGCGCGGGCGCCCCCTGACCAGCTACGACGTCATCATCAACACCATCGGCGCCGTCACCACCAAAACCGGCCTCGCCGTCACCGCCGTCCTCGACGAGAACAACTACCCCACCGGCCTGGAAATCAGCGACAGGCAGATGAAGGAGCTCGAAGGCCGCGCATTAACCCGCCACGCGTGGCACGGCGAGTGGAACTACACCCTGCTGGCCGTCCCCCGCCCCGCCCCGGAACCGGATCCCCCCGCCCGGCCCGGCCCGGACCTGGACGCCCTGGCAGACCCCGCCATCACCGGCATCAGCCGCGAGGAGCTCGCCGCCGCGGCCGCCGCCCTGGAGATCCCCTGGGCCGCCGCCCGCGAGCAGCGCCTCCACCTCGAACGCCAGGGCCCCCGCCACCACGCCGCCGGCCGCGCCGCAAGGCTCAGCCTCACCGCCTGCCTCCTGGCCGCGATCTACCGCTACCGCCTCGGCAGGACCAGCACCAGCACCGCCGCCCTCCTCGGCGTCGACCCCACCCGCATCAGCGTCGTCACCCGCCAGATCGCCGCCCTGCCCGAAGCCGCCGCCATCCTCACGCCCCCCGCAGCCCACACTCCACCAGATGACACGTTACGACCCCAGACACACCGCAAAAAAACCTTATTTTGAAGTATTGCCTATACGACCCGAACTGCACACGATAATGGTAATGGGACTGCATTCTCGGTGGGGACGACCGCGCGGGAACCCCACCTAGCGCTGTGGCCCCACGCGCAGACGGACCACGGGCGTCGGGGCGGTTGTAGATCACGAATTCGGTGCTGTCCCGGCAGAACATAGCGGTCAGCTTAAGCTCGCGAGCGCCCCCCTCATCGGTCCACTCTTGACGGTGTGGTCGCGTGGGCACACAACAAAGATCGACCTGTAAGTGCCGCAACGGCCGGACGACCGAGAGGAGCTGACAGGCAGCCGTGACCGAAACCACCGTCAGGGATCTTGTCACCGCAGGGCCGAGCCCAGTGCCGGGGCCGACGCTGCTGTCGGTCAACGTGGGCCTGCCCAAAGACGTGCCCTGGCATGGCAAGACCGTCTACACCGGCGTGTGGAAGCACCAGGTGGACGGGCCGCAGATGGTGCGGCGGCTGAACATCGACGGGGACGGCCAGGGCGACCTGAACGGCCATGGCGGCGAGATGCGGGCCGTGCTCGTCTATCAGATCGAGTCCTACCGGCACTGGCAGCGGCACTTCGGGCGCGGCGACTTCACGTACGGCATGTTCGGGGAGAACCTCACCGTCGACGGCCTCCCCGACGAGGAGGTCTGCATCGGCGACCGATACCGCATCGGGGAGGCGGAGTTCGAGGTCACCCAGCCCCGTGTCACCTGCTACCGGGTCGGAATGAGGCTGGGCGAACCCGAACTCCCCTCGCTGCTCGTCAGCCACCACCGTCCGGGCTTCTACATGCGCGTCATCACCGAGGGGCACATCCAGAGCGGCGACGCCATCATCAAGACCAGGACCGGGCCGGGCGCCCTGTCGGTGGCCGACACCGACGCGCTGCTCTACCTCCCGGACCCCGACCGCGCAAAGCTCCGCATCGCCCTGGATATCCCCGCCCTGAGCCCCGGCTGGCAGGGCTCGTTCCGCGACCTGCTGGCGCCTGCCCAGGGCGAGGGAGGGACCTCGCCCTTCGGCGCCGGGACGAGTCCCGCACCCAAGCCGGCCTGGGACGCCTTCCGGAAGCTGAGCGTCGCCAAGATCGTCCCCGAGAGCGAGAACGTGTCCTCGATTTACCTGGCCGACCCCGACGGCAGCGCGCTCCCCACCGCCCGGCCGGGCCAGTACGTCACGCTCCGGGTCAGCGGCGCGGCCGATCCGGCCCCGGTCCGCAGCTACTCCCTATCGTGGACGGCCGGCGCCGGAACCTACCGGATCAGCGTCAAGCGGGAGCCCCATGGCACCGTCAGCCGCTACCTGAACGACAGCCTGCAGCCCGGGGCGGTCCTGGACGTGGCCGCTCCCCGGGGCGATTTCGTCCTCGCCGACGGCACCGGACCGGTGCTGCTGCTCTCGGCCGGCATCGGGGTCACGCCGGTACTGTCGATGCTGTACCAACTGGCGAAGAAGCGGAGCGAGCGCGAGGTCTGGTGGCTGTACGGGGCGCGCGGGCCGCGCGAACATCCCTTCGCGGCCCAGGCGCACTCCCTGCTCGCCTCGCTGCCGCACGCCAGCGAGCACGTGTTCTACAGCGCGGCCACGCCCGCCGAGCGCGACCGCGTCCACGCCGCCGACGGGCACCTCACCGCAAAGGCGCTGGCCGCGCTGGCCGTCCCGCCCGACGCGACCGCCTACATCTGCGGGCCGGCGTCGTTCATGGCGGACATGCAGCAGGCGCTGACCACGATCGGCGTCGCATCGGCCGCGATCCACACCGAATTGTTCGGGGCGCTGCCCTCGATCAATCCCGGTATTACCAGTCGCTCGAGCAAGCCGCCCCACCAGCCGCCCGGCCCGCCCGGAACCGGGCCCGGCGTCACCTTCGCTCGCAGTGGCATCACGGTGCCGTTCGGCGACGACTGGGGCAACGTGCTCGACCTGGCCGACGCCTGCGACGTCCCCACCCGCTGGAGCTGCCGGACCGGCGTCTGCCACACCTGCATAACCACTCTCGTGTCCGGCGACATCACCTACAACCCGGCCCCGCTGGAACCACCGCCCGACGGCAACGTCCTCATCTGCTGCGCCCGCCCCACCACCGACATCGTCGTGGACCTCTAATTCCGATTCATGAGTTCTTCGCTGCCGTCCTCGGTTACGCGCTGATGGGCGACAGCGGCACGGTCATCGCCCCCGGCTAGCCAGAACGCGGCGCCTGCCAGCAGGAACAGGATGAGCGGGGCGCCGGCGGCGGCGAGGTAGGTCCAGCGTTCGCTCGGCTGCCACTGCGGGCCGGGCAGGTTCTGCGGGTCGAACCAGCCGCCGCCGAGACCGGGGGCCAGCGCCTCGATGGTGGCGAAGACCACCAAGAGCAGGGTGACGATCGTGGCCAGGCGGAGGAACGGCGCGCGGAACGGTCGCCTGTCCTGCGGCCGGCGGCGCCTGAGCGCCCACGCGGCCGGGAAGATGCCGAGGTAGGACATCAGCGTGGTGGAGATGGCCAGGCTCAACCCGACCGAGAAGAACTTGTAGACGTTGCCGCTGGTTATCAGCTCGGTGGCCACGAACACGGCGGTCGCGACCAGGCCGGACAGCAGGTTGACGCGCACCGGCGTGCCGAACCGGGCGGAGAAGCCGCCGAGGCCGCGCGGGCCCGCGCCGTCCAGGCAGGAGATGGCCATCGCCCGATCCGAGCCGATGATCCAGGTCAGGCCGGAGGTGAACGCCACCAGGGCGATCAGGATCCCCATCAGAGCGCCCACTTCGGTGCTGAGGCCGCCGAACACGGTTACCGCCTGCTTGACCGCCTGCGGGAACCCGGCCAGGCCGCTGGCCTCACCCGGCGGGAGCACGACCAGGATGCCGAGGATCGGCAGCCCGTACAGCGCCCCGGTGGCGACCAGCGATTTCGCGATGCCAGCGGGTACGTCGCGGGCGGGGTTGAGCATCTCCTCGGCCGCCGTGTTCGGCAGCTCGAACCCGACCAGGCTGAACAGAATCAGCGGGACGAGCGCGGTGAAGCCGGAGAACGTGGGCACGAAGCTGCCCGCGCCGAGGCCGTGGAACCCGTGCCGGACGCCGTATACGAGCACGACGATGGTGAACAGCCCGAACAGCGCGAACCGGGCGATCGCGCCGACCGCCACCACCCACCGCGTGACCTTGAACGAGAGGATCGTCAGGAGCACGGCGCCCCAGATGAACGGGATCCCGATGCCGAACATCACCGGCGCCGTGAAGCTGGCGCCGGTGCCGAAGAACACCGCGAACGCGCCCGCCGCCGCGCCGACCAGCGTGCCGCCGAGCCAGACCGGGTTGCTCACCCAGTACATAAAGTTGTTCATCGCGGCCGGAAGGCGCCCGAACGCCAGCCGGACCCAGACGTACGGGCCGCCCTCGTCGGTATAGGTCGTGCCGAGTTCGGTCAGCAGCAGCGCGGACGGGATCGCGAACAGCAGCACCGAGCCGATCATCCAGGTGAACGCCGCGCCGCCCTTGGTGGTCAGCGCGCCCAGGCCGTCGACGCCGACCAGCGTGCAGATGAGGAAGAAGAAGATGTCACGGCGGCCGAAGCTCTTGCGCAGCTTCGCCTTCTCCGCGGCGATGCCGGGAACGGTCACGACATCGCCGCAGCGCCGCTGGGCGACCGTAGTCGGACGCTGGTCGTAGTGCTGGAATTAGTCGAGTTCGGCGCAGCGCCTACGAGGTGGCTGCGTACTCGATCGCCGTCGCGGCTGAGGCGTGCGTGGCGCCGGCGACCGCCGAGGCCGCGCCGAACAGCGAAAGGCCGATGAGAGTGGCAAAGATGATCTTCCGAGTCAATTTCATGACAGGGCCTCCGTGTGGGATCGAGTGCCGTTAATGAGAGTAGCCCAGCGGCATTCGCCACCGCCAGTCCAATTCCACCACGGCCTCCGGCCGCCCCGGGAGATCAGTAGCTGAGCTTTTCGCGGGAGCCACGCGTCCGTTCGGGATATGAATTTTGAATTTCCTGAACGAAAGGTGGCTTTAACCCGGCCGCCCCGAAATCATGCCGCTGGTGGGCGGCGGCTCTGGTCGAGATGACGGCGGAGCGTGCTCGCGATGTCTTCGGCGGCGGCGAGCTGCTGCGGGGAGAGCGCGTCGATGAAAAGCTCGCGCACGGCGCGCAGATGCGGAATCGTCGCGCGGCGGAAACAGTCTGAGCCGTGGCTGGCGAGGACGACCTCGGCCCCGCGACCGTCCACCGCGCACGGATCGCGGCTGATGAGACCGCGTTTCTCCATCCGTCCCAGGTGATGCGAGAGCCTGCTGCGCTCCCAGCCGATCACGTCGGCGAGCTCGGAGGGGCGCATTTGGTGCCCCTCCGCCTCGCTCAGGGCGAGCAGGACCTGGTAGTCGCCCGGCGACAGGGAGGACTCGGACTGCAGGCGGCCGGCCAGCCGCCAGCTCACCTTACAGGGTTCGCTGCCCGCTGTTGAGGAGGTCAAGGTGGACAACATCGAGTTCGGCATCGACACCTTCGGGGACCTGCCCCGGGATGATCGCGGCGAGATCGTCTCGTACGCGGAGGCGATCCGGCGGGTTGTGGCCGAAGGGGTGCTGGCCGACGAGGTCGGCATCGACGTGATAGCGGTGGGTGAGCACCACCGCCCCGAGTTCTCGATCTCGGCCCCGGAGACGGTGCTGGCCGGGATCGCGACCCAGACGGAGCGCATCCACCTGGCCTCCGGGGTGACCGTGCTCAGCTCCGACGATCCGGTCCGCGTCTTCCAGCGCTTCGCGACCGTCGACGCGCTGTCGCGCGGGCGGGCCGAGGTGATACTCGGGCGTGGCTCGTTCACCGAGTCGTTCCCCCTGTTCGGTTACGACCTGCGCGACTACGAGGTGCTTTTCGACGAGAAGCTCGACCTGTTCGTCAAGCTGCTCGACGAGAAGCCGGTCACGTGGGAGGGCACGACCCGCGCGGCACTGCACGACGCCGACGTGTTCCCCAAGACCGAACTGGTTCGCTCTACATTGGCGCCCCCGAGACCGTCGCCCGCAAGATGACGCGCGCCATCCAGACCCTCGGCGTCGGCCGCTTCGACCTCATCTACTCCTCGGGCGGAGCGCTGTCGGCCAGCGCCAGGCTCCGCGCGGTCGAGCTCTACGGCACCCGGGTCGTTCCCCTGGTCCGGGAGATGCTGGCCGAGCAGCCCGTCTCTGAGGGGTCGCGATGACCGGCCGTCCGGTGCGCACGGTCGCGATCCTGGGGGCGGGCAAGGTCGGCAGCGTGCTCGCCCGCCTCGCCGTCGCGGCCGGCTACCGGGTGCTCGTGGCCGGCTCGGGCGACCCGGCCAAGATCGCTCTCACCGTCCAGGTCCTCGCGCCCGGGGCGGTCGCCACGACGGCGGCCGAGGCGGCCCGGCTGGCCGACTTCGTCATCCTCGCCCTGCCGCTCGGCAAATACCGATCCATCCCCGTGGCGGAACTGCACGGCAAGCTCGTCATCGACACCATGAACTACTGGTGGGAGGTCGACGGCATCCGCGACGACCTTACCGATCCCCGGACCACGACCAGCGAGATCGTGCAGGAGTTCCTCCCCGGCGCGCGCGTCGTGAAGGCGCTGAACCACATGGGCTACCACGACCTTGAGGACGGGGCGAGGCCGGCCGGCGAGCCTGGGCGCAGGGCCATCGCGATCGCCGGCGACGACCCCGGTGATGTCGCCGTCGTCGCATCATTCGTCGACGCGCTCGGTTTCGACCCGGTGCCGACCGGGCCGCTGGCCGCGGGTGTCCGGCTCCAGCCCGGCACGGAATCGTTCGGTGCCAACGTCGCCGCCGACGAACTGCGGGCCATGATCGACCGCTTTCCCGCGGTCGATCATGACCTTTCCGCGGCGCCGCATAAGTAAGTCTTTAGTTCGACAAGAATGGATTTAAAGGCGCGCAGGAACCCTGATGATGATCTCGCCGTGGGGGTGCGCGAAAAAGGCGTCCGGGTTTTCACCCCATGCGCGGATATCCTGCGCGGCTCGTTCCAAGGCGGCCGGATCGCTCACTCCGGCCGCCTCGGCCAGCGCGACGAAGCGGGCGGCGGTCAGCCGCTCGGCCCAACTGCCGGCCACGGCTCCGGCCGGCTCGAGACCCGGATACGTCCACACCGAGGCGGACACGGTGAAGTCAGGCAAGCCGGCTGCGCGCGCGACCCTCATCAACTGCCGGCCGATCGTCAGGTCCTCCCCTTCCGCCTGCCCCACCCCGATGAAGGCTCGCTGCCAGGTCTCCCACCCGGCGCTTGCCGGGTACCACCAGGCCGCCCCGTAGTCGCCCTCCCGGTCCGAGATCAGCCCGCCGGGCCTGGTCACCCGGGCCAGCGCCCGCAGTGCCCCGGCCGGATCGGAAAGATGGTGCAGTAGCTGATGGGCGTGGACAACGTCGAACGAGCCATCGGCGTAGTCGAGGTTGAAGAGGTCTGTCGCCTCGAAGCTCAGGTTGTCAGGTACGTCTCCCCCGGACCGGGCTCGTTCGATCACATCGGCCGACGCGTCGATTCCGATTACCCGCCCAGGAGAGACGAGGCGCGCCAGGTCCCGGGTGATCCACCCTTCGCCGCAGCCGACGTCGAGCAATGACATGCCCGGCTCGAGCAGGGGGAGCAGGTGGCTGGCCGAGTTGGCCGCCGTCCTGTTGCGATGAGCCTGGAGGACCACGTCAGAATGACCGTGGATGTAGACGTCCATATCGGGATCCTAGACGAGCTCCAAGTCGCTTCCGGCCGGGGAACGCCGGACAGCGCCAGCTGATCTAGGCGCGTCACGCGGCACCGCCCTCAGAGCGCGAACTTCGCCGTCAGCATGCGCGCGGCCTACCACCGGCCGCGGTGCACAACCTCGCTGAACGACCGCCGCTTAGGATTCTTGATCGGCGCGAGCGGACGGTCAGCCGGGTAGCCGAGCGATAGGAGGAAGGCCCAGTTGCGGTCGTCGGGAAAGCCGAGCAGGTCGCGGGCGAGTTGCAGGTCGGCGACGCCCGCGTGGCAGCTGCCGATTCCCAGGTCGGTGGCCG
>Ga0302325_10014976_pt1 | contig 16504 bp, 14 predicted proteins | sample Palsa_T0_2_FD_201948 | JGI IMG/M metagenome (GOLD analysis project Ga0302325, IMG submission 201948) | Peat permafrost microbial communities from Stordalen Mire near Abisko, Sweden - Palsa_T0_2 | ecosystem: Environmental > Terrestrial > Soil > Palsa > Peat permafrost | place: Sweden: Abisko... | reverse complement strand
CTGGATGGCGAAGCTACGGTAACGCTGGGCAATTCGCATCTCAACCTGAAGAAGGAACACTGGGCGCCGCTGGACGGGGGACAGCCTTTGAAAGCGCAAGGCCTCGATGTGGATGCCGCTTTATCCACCACGTTGTTCAACTGGAGCGAGTGGCGCAGCCAATACGAAGCGCAGGCGAACATCGCGGCGGCGCAAGACATCGTGGCGAACGGCGGGTGGTTTGGCGACGGTTGGTATTGGGATCCGCTCTGGGACTGCTACACATTCCTGCCTGGTTCCGGCATTCTGTATAGCCCGTTTGGTTGGGGGTTTTACGCGCCCGGATGGGTTTCGCGAGTTCCGCGCGATTTCTACCGCTATCGTCCAGTGGCCGGAAGCTTGGGAGTCAGAGCAGCGGCGGCGAAGGCAAATGTGGCGTCCGGGCGCGGAGCGGCGGTGGGCCATGCGGGGGGCGGTGTCGGCCATGCCGGCGGCGGTTTTGGAGGCGGGCACGGCGGCGGTGGTGGTGGACGGCGGTAAGCGCCTGTGCAAGGTGAGCTTTGCTCGCGGAGCCGGCTGAAAGCCGGCTGCGGGCATGATTGCCCGCCCTCCAGTCAAACAAACTTCTGGCGATGGTAGAGGGGGCTAGTCCCCCGGCACGTACCCTGTTAGTACCCGCATGACTAGGTCTCAAGTGATTCCTGCCGCATAATTAGGCTTCGAGGAGACCAGGTGGCTAGAGAAATAATCCGGGGCGACCGCCGTTTGCAGCGGCGCTACCCCATCGAGCTGGAATTGGAATACAGAATCATCAAAGACGAGAAAGTCGTTTCCACGGGCTCCGGCAAGACCGGAAACATCAGCAGTGGGGGCGTTCTATTCCATGCCGCGGATGGTGTGCCCAACGGACCCAACGTGGAACTCTCGGTGCGCTGGCCGGCGGTTCTGGGGAATGCGCCTTTTCTCGAATTGCGGATCTCCGGGCGGCTGGTCCGGAGCGACTCGAATGGCATCGCCATGCATATGAGCCGGTATCACTTCCAGAAACTGGGCGATCCGCGCGGGGCTTTCGAAGAGCTTTTCACTGGCGCTGTGATCCAATAGGCCGGCGGCGCGCCCCGCGGTGGGCTTGACAATCGCTACTGTTTGAGGACAATGACTTTAGCGGCGTCAAAATGCCCATCAGAGCCGAATACCGCAAGTATTACGATGCGCGGTGGCGCAAATTCCGGTTAAGCATGCTGGATGCGGCCGGGCACGTTTGCCAGATGTGCCACCAGCCGCACCGGCTGCTCAACGTGGCGCATCTTTCACCCGATCCGGCGGACCGCAAGTCCCTCACAGTGCTGTGCCCGAGTTGCCATTCCAAGCGCAACGCCGCCCAGCGCAACGCCATGACGCGCCGCACGCGCGCCCGCAAACGCGGTCAACTGTGGCTTTCCGACGAGCTGGAAGTGGCGCCGGTGCCGGTAAGGTTGTGGCCCATGCGCCTGCGCCAGATGGATCTTTTCTGAGCGGGGCAGACGAGGCCCGCCCGCCACGCGCTACTATTCCTGTTTATGGACACGTTTGACCGAAGAGGCTTCTTGAAAGCCGGCGCCGCCGCCTTCCTGCAGGGGGCTGCCAAAGCTGCGCCCCAAAGCGCCGCGCCGCGCCGCATCCTGCCGATGAACCGCAACTGGCTGTATGGCGGACGCGCCGTAGCGGGCTGCGCCGCCGCGGATTTCGACGACAGCAAGTTCCAGCGGGTGACCATCCCGCACTCCAACAAGATCTTTCCGTGGCACAGCTTCGACGAGAAAGATTTCCAGTTCGTCTCCATCTATCGCCGGCATTTCAAGCTGGCGCCGCAGCCCGGCCGGCGGGTCTTCGTGGACTTTGCCGGGGTGATGACCGCGGCCACGGTCACCATCAACGGCCACAAGCTCGGCGAATACCGCGGGGGCTATCTGCCGTTCTCCTTCGAGCTGACGCCGCATCTGAAACCGGACGCAACCAACGCGCTGGCCGTGGAGGTCGATTCCACCGAACGGCCGGACATCCCGCCCTTCGGCGAGAACATCGACTATCTGACCTTCGGCGGCATCTATCGCGAGGTGGGGCTGCGCGTCGTGCCGCCGGTTTTCATCGAAAACGTGTTCGCCAAGCCGGTGGACGTTCTCAGCGGCACCCGCCACGTGCAGGTGAAGTGCACGCTCAACGGCGCGCCGGGCGCCCTCACGCTGAAAGTGGAGCTGCGCGATGGCGACCGCGTGCTGGCCGCCACCGCGGGGCCGCCGTCGAACCAACCTCTGACGCTGGCCAACCTCGGTTCCATCGATCTCTGGGATCTGGACCATCCCAAGCTCTACACCGTCAACGCTCGCTTGTACGATGGCGCCGCGCTGGTGGACGAGTACTCCACGCGCATCGGCTTCCGGGAGGCGCGTTTCACCCCGAAGGGGTTCATGCTGAATGGGAAGCACATCAAACTGCGCGGCTTGAATCGCCATCAGACGTTTCCGTATGTCGGCGGCGCTATGCCGGCCCGCGTGCAGCGCCGCGACGCGCACATCCTGAAGCGCGTTCTGAAGATTAACCTGGTGCGCACGTCGCACTACCCGCAATCGCCGCACTTCCTGGACGCCTGCGACGAGGCCGGCCTGCTGGTGTTCGAGGAGATCCCCGGCTGGCAGCACATCGGCGACAAGGCCTGGCAGGATCTGGCCGTAGGCAACGTGGAACAGATGATCCGGCGCGACTGGAACCATCCGTCGATCGTGTTGTGGGGCGTGCGCATCAACGAATCGCAGGATAATCACGATTTTTACACGCGCACCAACGCGATGGCCCACGAGCTGGATAACTCGCGCCAGACCGGCGGTGTGCGCTACCTGTACGACACTGAATTGCTCGAAGACGTGATGACCATGAACGATTTCGGCTTCCCGCTGCGGGAGCCGAACCACCCGCTGTATCTGAACACCGAGTTCAACGGCCACATGTTTCCCACCAAGCTTTACGACAACGTAGACCGGGTGATGGAACACGCCATGCGGCATGCCCGCGTGCACAACCAACTGGCATCCGACGACCGGTATGCGGGCGGCATCGGCTGGTGCGCGTTCGACTACAACACGCACGCCAATTTCGGCTCAGGCGATAAGATCTGCTACCACGGCGTCACGGACATCTTTCGCATTCTCAAGCCGGCCGGCCAGTTCTACCGCTCGCAGTGCGACCCCAAGGAAGAGATCGTGCTGGAGCCGTGTTTCAACTGGTCGCAGGGCGACCAATCCGAAGGCGGCGGCATCCGGCACGCCGCGATCGTTTCCAATTGCGACCATTTGAAGATCTATGTGAGGGGCGATCTGAAGGCGGAAGTGGAACCCGACCGCGAACACTACGGGCACCTGCCGCATCCGCCCTTTGTGCCCGAGTTGACGGGCGAGCATCTGGAGGATTGGGGCGACCTGCGCATCGATGGCTATATCAACGGTGAGAAAGTCATCTCGAAGATCCTGCCCGGCAACGACTACGACCGGCAGTTGCACGTGGAGCCGGACGATACGGAACTGGCGGGCGACGGCATCGACGCCACGCGCGTGGTGCTGCGGGTGACCAACGAACACGGCGGCGCGCGGCCCTTCTCCACGGGCGCAATTTTGCTGCGCCTGGAGGGTCCGGGCGAGATTATCGGCGAGAATCCGTTTTCGCTGACGGGCGGTGTGGGCGCTGTGTGGGTGCGCAGCAAGGAGGCGGCTGGCACTATCCGGCTGCACGCGCGGCATCAGTATCTGGGGGATAAGATGGTCGAAATCCGGGTGAAGGCGGCGGAGGCGGAGCAGGTTTAGGCCCGATGCTTGTTCAGCTAAGTGGGGCAGCTCCTTGAGTTGCTGCGGGCTCCCAGCCCGCTTCCCTCGGGCGGCGTGGGACGCCCGGCCGCAAAGCTACTGAACAGTGAAACTCTGCGTGGTAGTAGACGTTCCGTTGCGCGTAGTCACCGTCACTGGGCCGCTGGTCGCGCCTGCCGGGACAATCGCGCTGACAGAATGAACTGACGTGGTCGAAACGCCCGCGGAGGGTGTGCCGTTGAAGGTGACCGAGGTGGCGCCCAGGAGATAGTCTCCCCAGAGGAGCACCTTTTGCCCGACCGCCCCGGAGGACGGGTATAGTCCAGTAACTGCCGGCAGGGGCTTCGGCAGCCCGATATCCAAGCTGAACACCACCCCCACGCCCAAGTTAGGGCCGCCGTAGGGCGCGGAGGCATACAGCTTTCCATCCATGCCTTCGATGATGTCGCAGCCGCATTTGCCCTGGCCGCCGAGCGGGTCCATCTGGTAGACGCTGGTGAGCGCGTGGGTGGCTATGTCGTACTTGAAGATTGTATTGAAGTTTGTGCTGCCGTAAAGGTTGCCGTCGGCCGCCTGCATGAGGGAGCGCGGCTCACTCATGCCGGTGGCGGGAAAGTCGGCCATCTTCTGGTACTGTCCGGAGAGGGTGGCCTGAAAGATGTCGCCGGTCCTGTTGACCCCCCCGCCGCTGAACGAACCATATAGGTTCCCGTCGCTTGCGGCTATCAGGGGGATGGCGCCCCCGCCGGGAGGAAACGCGGGAAAGGTCAGAAGCTTCGAGTAAGTGCCGGCGGGCGTGAGGCGAAAGATGAAGCCAGGACTAATACCGTATTGCTGTTCGGTGCCGATTCCGTAAACGTTGCCATCCGGCCCATACACGAAGTTCGCGGACCCGATCGGGTAGCCGTCCGCGCTGGCGAACTGGCGAACTCATGGAGCAGTTGCTCCCGGCAGAGAATGGGATACTGAATACGTGCCGACGGTTTTGCGGTCAGGTCCGTACCGCCTGTATTTCTACAGCCATGAACCTAACGAGCCACCGCGTGTGCACGTGGATCGCCTTCGCCGCATACAACGGATGGTCAAGGAAAACGAAGCGGCGCTGCTGACTCTCCAATTCCGACGTTGTTCAGGAGTCGCGTCGAGTAGCCTTGGGTACCAGACCAGGGGAACTACAATCGTGCGCCCGTCGATGAGGTCGACCGCCAATGTGTCCTCTGTGAAGTGCACATCCCTCACCGGTTCTCCCGGTCTAATTTCCGAATCTTGCATTCCATTTCTCCAGCAGTTCGGTGCTTAGGTAGATCAACGCGCTACGGGCGTCTTTTGGCGCGCAAGCTGCCGGCGGTGATTCGTACCGAGGAAGAAAACCAGCGCCTCATCGCCGAGTTGGAGCAGCGACAGTACTCCGGCTTGCTCACAGTGCTTATCGAAGCCTTCGAGAACTCCAACTACCCACTAGAAGGATCGACGCCCGACAGCGGGTTGTGCAGCCTGATGGAAGAACACGGCCTGCGCCAACGCGACTTGCTGGACGTGTTCGGCTCCCGCGGCATCGCCTCCGAGGTTGTGAGCGGAAAACGAGCAATCGGTAAGGCACAGGCGAAGAAGCTCGCCGAGCTGTTCCACGTGCCTGCCGATCTCTTCCTCTGAAAAAGCTGCAACGGCCGGCGATAAGATATCTGTAACCCAGACGCGCTCCAGACCGTTGTAAGCTGTGGAAGGAGAGTGACATGCGGCAATTTCTGATGCTGGCCCCCGCACTATTGGCGACCGCGCTGCAGGCGCAGGCGCCCGAAGACGTAGTCATCCGCACGACCACCCGCCTGGTGCAGATTAACGTGATCGTAACCAAGCACGGAGCGCCGGTGCCTGGCCTGAAGAAGGAGGATTTTCAGGTCTTCGACAATGGCAAGCGGCAGGAAATCCGCCAATTTTCCGAGGATACGCGCGCGGTCCTGCCGGCAGCGGCCGAGCCCTTGCCGCCCGGCACTTTCACCAATCAGCTCGAGCAGCGCTCGGGGACGCCCGCCGGGGTGACCGCCATTCTGCTGGATGGCGTCAACACTACCTTCAACGACCAGTCCTACGCGCGCCTGCAGGTCATCAAGTTTCTGCAACAGATCAAGCCGGAAGACCGCATTGCCCTCTATACGCTCGATTCCCGCGGGCTGCGGGTGCTGCACGACTACACCACGGATTCCTCCGACCTGGTGGCCAAGCTCGCCAAGTATACGGGCGACGTAATGCCGGACATTACGGGACAGAGCGACATCAATACCACGCTGGGCGGGTGGCTGCGCGGGGGCGACAGCTTCCAGCGGGAATACTATCTCAACAATCGAATCAGGGCGACCCTCAGCGCCATCGAGTTCATAGCCAATAACCTGGGCAGCTTGCCGGGGCGCAAGAACCTCATTTGGATCTCAGCCGCCTTTCCGCTGCAAATCGGCATGCTGAGCAATCCGCGACCCGGGTCCGGCGCTCGCACGGCGTCCGCCGCCGCGGGCAATCCGACCAGCCGCGGGAGTGGCGTATTCAATGTTCCCAACCCGCCACGCGCCCAGAACACCTGGACAGCGGAGGCCGACCGCACGATCCGCGCGCTGAACAACGCGAACCTGGCAATTTACCCTGTGGACGCACGCGGGCTGATCGCCTCGGCGTCGGCACATGCCGGTTTGCGCGCCTATGCGAACCAGTCCACCATGGAAGAGCTCTCCAGCCGCACCGGCGGACGCACCTTCATTAATACGAACGACATCGCGGGCGCCGTGCGCACCGCGGTGGAGGATTCGGCGGTCACCTACACGTTGGGCTTCTATCCGGAAAACGATAAGTTCAATAACTCATTCCACACACTCAAAGTGAAGGTCACGGACTTCCCGCACCTCGAACTGCGCTACCGGGGCGGCTACATGGACCAGAACACTCCGCCGCAGGACGAGAAACTGCGCCGCGCGGCGCTGGCCGACTCTGTGTTTAGTCCCATGGACGCTAACGGCATGGGGCTGCGCGCCAAGGTGCAACAGACCGACGCAGGATTCGATGTGACGCTGCGCGTGGATCCGAATTCGCTGCTGCTCGATCCGCAGGGCGACCGCTGGGTGGGCAAACTCGACCTTCTCTTCGTGCAGAAGGACGCGCACGGCCAGCAGGTTTCCGGTATCGACGACACGGTATCGCTGGAACTGCACCGGCAGAACTACGACCGGGTGGAGAAAGAAGGCCTGGTCTACCACAAGGTGATCCCACGGGCGGCGCAGGCCAGTGAATTGCGCGTGGTGGCGCGCGACGCGTCGACCGGGGCAATTGGCAGCATTTCTGTGCCGTTTACCGAAATCACCGCGCAACATTAAAGTGGGGCAGGCCCTCGGCCTGCGGCGGCCTCCCAGGCCGCCAGCGGGTCCAAGGGACCCGCGCAGGCCAAGGGCCTGCCCCACTATTTATCGAGGCTCAGTTCGTGCAGCAGTTGCTGAAAGCGCGGGTCGCCGCGCAACGGATCCCAACGTGGATCGACCCTGAGAAATGCCAAGGGTGCATCGTGCTGCTCGTAGCTCATCTCGAGCAGCGCCAGCGCTTCATTTCTGTGGCCGAGCCCGGTCTGAATGAACGCGATATGGTGCGGCGATACGTGCCGCTTCCCGGTCAAGCGCGTGAGGGCTTCGATCATGCCGTGGGCTTTATCCGCCTTCCCTGAAACTGCGTATACATGCCCCAGGTCGGCCATTACCCCCGCGGAGTTATCGCTCTTCATGAGGTTCGCCAGCACATCCTCCGCCTCGGCATAGCGGCCCAAACCTTCGTATCCGTGGGCCAGCAAGGAGAGCCCTTGCGGCAGGTGTGGATCGAGCGCCAGAACTTTGCGCGCTTGTTCCACCGCGTCCTGGTAACGGCGGCTGTAATAGTAGACCACGCCGAGGTTGGCGCCCACATGCAGGGAAAGCGGATCCAGAATTTGCGCCTGGCGAATTTCGGCTTCGGCTTCCGCGAAGCGCCCTATGGCCAGCAGATTGAGACCCAGCCAGTGGTGCGCGTTGGCGTTACTGGGATTGGCCGCGATGGCCGCCCTGTAGCTGCGCTCCGCGGTCTCAAAATCGGGGTGGTCGGCGGTGGCCGCCTTTGTCAGAAGAGCCTCGGGCAGATTGGGCTCCAGCGACAGCGCGTGGGCGACAGCCTGCCGGGCCAGGGGCATCATTTGAGAGACGTCCTGGTCTTCATTGGCCCCCAGCACCACGTAATCTTCCGCCAGGCCGGCATAGGCCAAGGCGAACCGCGGGTCCTTTTTCAGCGCGGCATTGTAGATCGCGACGCTCTTCCAGAGATTCGCGGGCTTGCGGCTGTTGAACAGATAGCGGGCTTGCAAATACAGGTCGAGCGCTTCGGAATCGTTGGTCCAGCCCATTGCGGCGCGCCGCTCGCCGGAGTCCGCATTGCTCAATTGCAGCGTTCGGGCCAGGGCTGTCGAAATCTCGTCCCGCAGCGCTAGCACCTCGGCGGCGGGGCGGTCGAATTCGCGCGACCAGATCTCGCGGCCGCTGTGGGTATTGTATAGCCGGGTGGCCACGCCGACCCGGTCGCCGGCAAAGTGAACGCTGCCCTCCAGCGCCAGATCGACGTGCAGCCGTTCGCCGATCCGACGGACATCGTCGCCGTCCTTGAACTGCTGCGCCGACTGGCGCGCGGCCACACGCAGTTTGCCCGACCGGCCGATCTGCCGGGCGATCTGCTCGGTCAGCCCATCGGTGAAGTAGTCTTTGTCCGCCAGTCCGCCGGCAGTGGTAAACGGCAGGACGGCAATGGAGCGGTGCGGATCGATGGTGCGATTCCGGAAAGGCATCAGAGCCGCCATGGTCGTGAACGCGGCCAACGCAACTGCCAGTGTGAGACGCAGCGGCGCGTGGCTCACGGACGCGGCGGATGAAACCGGTAGCGGCGCGGCTTCGAAAACCGGGATGAAGCTATCCGCCGGCAATCGCAAGCGAACCGGATCGTCGCGTCCTTCGGCTTCGTAATAATCGCGGAGTTTGGCGCGCAGGCGGTTGGCCTCCACGCGGACGATCGGGTCGACTTGGGGATCGTAGTCCGGGTGGCGGCCATAGACCTGGCAGGCGATGATGCGCTCATCGATATGCGCGGCGTCGCCGGAGGAGGCGGCTTTCAGAGCGGCCAGTCGCAAGAAGTCGCTCGGGCGGCGAGCGTTGCAGAAGTATGGGCTGCCCAGCAGCTTCTTCAAGATAGCTTGGGCCGTTTCCGGCGACACCGGTGCGACCGCCGGAGTCCCCTGACCGTCCGTCATGACTTACAGCATACTGAATGGGGATGACGGTTCCGATATATACCAAAGTCAACGATGGTTCTGCCCCCTTTTAGGGGCGGCGCGGCTCCCGGAAGCACAAGCCGCACGCGAAGCAATCTGGGCTCCTCAGTGACATTGTCATTCCGACCAGAACGGCGCGTCAGCGAGATCGGCGTGCGCATGGCGCTAGGCGCGAATCGCGGCCAAGTGGTCCGGTTGGTGCTCGCAGGCGCATGCGGGTTGATCCTCTTTGGATTATGCCTTGGTTGCCTTCGCCGGTAGATGCGCTGCGCGCCGAGTAAGGGAAAACCGGTAGCCAGGCGAGCTTCGCTCCGGCCCTTCGGTTGCCCTGGACCCCCTTCGAGCATTTGAGAAAAGAAGATGGCGGCCTGGGAGGCCGCCGCAGGCCGAGGGCCTGCCCCACTACCGGCCGAGCGCGGTTGGATCTGATATCATCCAGAGCGAGTATGAACAGACGAACCTTCAGCGTCTTATCGGCCATCTTCGCGGGCCCGGCGGGCGCACGCCTTTCCGCCTGGATGACCACGCAAAAGCTGACGAACTGGGCGGGGAACCTCACCTACAGTACCGACCGCCTGAGTGAGGCCGGCTCCGTCGACCAGATCCGCTCCCTGGTGCGGTCGCAGGACAAAGTGAAGGTGCTGGGCACGCGCCACTGTTTCAACTCCATTGCGGACAGCCGCTACAACCTGCTGTCGCTGAAGCCCATGCACAAAGTGGTGGCGCTCGACGCGGGCGCCCGTACGGTGACCGTGGATGCGGGCATCACCTACGGCCAACTCTGCCCGTATCTGGACAGCAAGGGCTTTGCGCTGCACAACCTGGCGTCGCTTCCCCACATTTCCATCGCGGGAGCCTGCAGCACCGCCACGCACGGCTCGGGCGAGAAGAACGGCAATCTGGCCACCGCGGTTTCAGCGTTTGAAATGGTCACGGCGGCGGGCGACGTGGTGAAACTCTCGCGCCAGTCCGATGGCGAAGCGTTTCGTGGAGCCGTAGTCGGACTCGGCGCTCTGGGTGCCATCGCCCGTCTGACGCTCGACATTCAGCCCACCTACCAGGTGCGCCAGTACGTGTATGAGAACCTGCCGCTGGCGCAGATGAAGGATCACTTCGACGAGATCCAGGCGAGCGGTTACAGCGTCAGCCTGTTTACCGACTGGCAGGGACAGCGCCTCAATGAAGTCTGGATCAAGAGCCGCGTTGGCGAGGGGCCGGCATTCGCGGCGCCGGCGGAATTCTTCGGCGCCAAGCTCGCCACCCGAAATCTGCATCCGATCGCCGATCTTTCCGCGGAGAACTGCACCGAGCAGATGGGAGTGCCCGGCCCCTGGTACGAGCGGCTGCCGCACTTCCGCATGGGCTTCACACCGAGCGCCGGGAAAGAGCTGCAATCGGAATATTTCGTGCCCCGGCGCAACGCCGTCGACGCAATTCTGGCGGTGGAGCGGCTGCGCGATCAGGTGAGTCCACACCTGCTGATCTCGGAGATCCGTACTATCGCGGCCGACGACCTGTGGATGAGCACCTGCTACCAGCGGCCCAGCGTGACGATCCACTTCACCTGGAAGCCGGACTGGCCGGCGGTGCGGCGCGTGCTTCCGGTCATTGAAAAGGAGCTGTCCCCATTCGGGGTCCGCCCGCATTGGGGCAAACTGTTCACGCTACCGCCGGCGGATCTGCGATCCAGGTATGAAAAACTGGGCGACTTCGTGCAGTTGGCCGCGAAGTACGATCCGAAGGGCAAATTCCGCAACGAGTTCCTCGACAACATGGTCTTTGGGAAACCCTGAGTAGAAGACGCACCGTGGGGCCGCCAATCATGGCCGCAGCCGCCTTTTAGGCGGCAGAGCCGGCTAACAGCCGGCTGCGGGCAGGATTGCCCGCCCCACGGTGCAGCAAGCACGGTCTTTCGGAGCCCGCCATGCGTCCGTATGTTAGATTTGAAAATTAGGAGATGGTTTGACGCCTGAAGCTCCCGCGTTCCTTCTGCAGGTCGACATCTGGGAAATGATTGGCAGGGGCGGTCCCCTGACGATCGCCGTTTTGGCGATCCTCCTGATATTTTCCGTTTTCTCGTGGGCCATCATCTTTTCCAAGTGGAGCGCACTGCGCACGGCGCGGTCCGCCGACCGGCGCTTTCTGCGCGCCTTCCGCAAGGCCAACGGCCTGGACGCTGTAATGGTGGCGAGCGAGCAGTTCAAGCCCGCGCCGCTGGTGGCGGTCTTCGAGTTCGGCTACGAGGAAGTGCACCGCCAGGCGACCGCGCGCGGCTCGGTCACCAACAAGCTGGCGCTGGAACGTTCCCTGCAGCTCGGCACCAGCGAAGAACTCGCCAAGCTGGAGCGCAATATGAGCTGGCTGGCGACCACGGCTTCGGTCAGCCCGTTCATCGGACTGTTCGGCACGGTGCTGGGTATCATTCGCGCCTTTCAGGGCCTGGGCACGCAAGGCAGCGCCAGCCTGCGGGCGGTGGCGCCGGGCATATCGGAAGCGCTGATCGCCACCGCGGTGGGACTCGCGGCGGCCATCCCCGCCGCCATCTTTTATAACTACTTCGGCCACACCATCCGCGAGATCGGCACACGCATGGACGATTTCGCGTTGGAGTTCCTGAACATGGCCGAGCGGAGTTTCGGGGAGTAGCGCGTGGCGATCACGTTCAATAGCGGCAATGGCGGCGGTTCCCGTTCGCGCCGGCACGCGCATTACGGCGCGCTTGCCGAGATCAATGTCACCCCGTTCGTGGACGTGATGCTGGTGCTGCTGATCATCTTTATGCTGACCGCGCACGTGATGGAGTTCGGCATCCAGGTGGACGTTCCAAAGACGCGCGCGGTGCAGGACAGCGCCAAGGAACTGCCGGTGGTCAACATCACCAAGGACGGCACGCTGTACCAGCACGATAAAGAGGTCAACATCCACGAACTGCCGGCCGAAATCGCGCGGCGTTTCAGCGGCGCCACGGCAGTGTACCTGCGCGCCGACAAAGAGACGGTTTGGGAACCGATCGCCCAGGTCATGGGCGAACTGGGGGCGGCCAAACTGCAAGTGAACGCGGTCACCCAACCGGAGGACATCGCCAATAAGAGGCGCAAGTAATGTACCCGCACGCGGACATCCTGGGTCAGCCGGAATCGCTCGGCAAGCCGCTGATCGGATCGGTGGCTTTGCACGCGGCTCTTTTCGGGACTTTGCTTTTCTGGGGAGTGGCGCTCACCCGCCATCCTGAAACATGGGGTGACGCGAATTCAGGCGGGCAGGGCAGCGTGGCCATCAACGTGGTGAACAAGATTCCGCTGCCGCAGCGGACCGGCATCGTCAACCCGCTGGCGAACCCTACGGAATCGTCCGTACCGACACCTCCACCCGCTGCCAAGGCCCAGCGGCGGGCGGCGCCGGAGGAGCCGGATGCCATTCCGATCAAGAGCCGCACGCATCCCAAGACCGCCGAAGTCGCGCGCTCCGCGCAGAATACGTGGCGCGCCAAGCAAGAGGACCGTCCCAACCAGCTTTATAGCGCAGCCGGCCAAGCCCTGGTTTCACCCATGATGGGGCAGACGGGATCGGGCGGCGTGGGAGTCGGGGTGGGTTCGCCATTCGGCAACCGTTTCGGCAATTATGTGACAATCCTGCGACAGCGGGTGGCCGAGAAGTGGCGCACCAACGACGTCGATCCGCGCATCCACTCGCTCCCCACAGCCATCGTGATATTCGATCTGATGCGCGACGGTTCGGTCCGCAACGTGCATGTTTCGCAGAGCAGCGGGAACACCGCGATGGACTATTCCGCGCAGCGGGCGATCTACGATGCCAGCCCTTTCCCGCCCCTGCCGTCCGAGTTTGAACGTAGCGATGCCGTAATCGAATTCTGGTTCGAGTTGAGGCGATAGATCAATGAAAAGAGCCTTTTGGTTAGGCGCCGCCCTGGTTGCGCCGCTTCTGCCACTCGTAGCGCAGCAGAGCGATGTCGTCATCCCTCTGGTAGTGGGCGACCGCCCCAAGATCGCCTTGCCCGATCTGCGCGGCAGCGGCGCGGCGCAACCGCTGATGAACGCCTTCAATGAGACGCTCTACAACGATCTGGATGGGTCTGGCCTGCTCAAAATCGTGCCCAAGACCATGTATCCGCTGCAGGCGCCGCAGCAGCCCTCGGATTTCCGGGAGCCGCCGGCGGCGCAGGCTACCCGCCCCGGCCAGCCATTGCCTAGCGGCGGCGGCGCGTGGCTCTCGGATTGGTCTTCTCCGCCGGTCTCCGCGAATTACCTGGCGTTCGGCTACACGGCGGTGCAGAACAACGTGCTGGTGCTGTACGGTTGGCTGTTCAACGTGGGGCAGCCCAACGTAGCGCAGGCCCAGGTGATTGGCAAGCGCTATTTCGGCTCCCCCGACGAGGCCGGTGCTAAGAAAACCGCGCATGAATTCGCCGCCGATATCATTGCCCAATTGGGGGGCACGTCCCTGCTCGGCACAAAGATCTATTTCGTATCCAACCGCACCGGGCATAAAGAAATCTGGGTGATGGACCCGGATGGCTCCAACCAGCGCCAAATCAGCCGTTTCAATTCGTTATCCATCGAGCCGGCGGTGTCGCCGGATGGGACAAAAATAGCTTTTACTAGCTTCGCTCGCGGCAATCCTGCTATATTTATTCTCTCAACGGATGCGGGACGGCGCTTGCCGTTTTATAATCAAGTCGCATCGATGAATGCGACGCCGGATTTCACACCGGACGGTAAGCAATTGCTTTACGCGTCCACGGCCAGCGGGTGGGCGCAGATCTATAGCGCCAACCTCGACGGCAGCAATCTGCGGCGCATTTCGAACACGCGCGCGCTGGAGGTGGAGCCGAAGGTGAATCCGAAGACGGGAACCGATCTGGTCTTTGTTTCGGGACGGTCGGGGCCGCAGCAAATTTACCGGATGAATATGGACGGCGCCGACGTGCAGCGATTGAGCAATGGCGAGGGAGAAGCGTCCAACCCGGCCTGGCACCCCAATGGGCAGATCCTCGCTTTCGCCTGGACGCGCGGCTTCGCCACCGGGAATTTCAATATCTTCGTGATGGATGTGGCCACGCGCAACTTCAACCAGTTGACCTACGGCGCGGGACGCAACGAGAACCCCACGTGGGCGCCGGATGGCCGGCGCCTGGCATTCATGTCCACGCGCACCGGGTCGGAGCAGATCTGGACGATGCTGGCGGATGGCACGCAGCTTAAACAGTTGACCACCGCGGGAAAGAATTGGTCGCCGGTATGGGCGAAATAGGTACACGGGTGCTGGGTTCTAGGTGTTGGGTGCTGGCAAACTCTCACCAAACGGGAGAACTGTACGCCAGAACCTAGCACCCAGGATCCAGGACCCAACTTTTCAGGAGGCTTTTAGTTCATGTTGAATAAGCAGAAGATCGGTACGATTGGCATTTGCCTGATGTTGGCGATGTTCGCGGCGGGATGCAAGAAGAAGGCTCCGCCCCCGCCACCACCGCCGGCGCCGCCGGCGCCTGTTGTGCAACCGCCGCCGCCCGCGGCGCCCAGTGTCGCCGAGTTCGTGGCTGAGCCGTCGTCGATCGAACGCGGCCAGTCGTCCACCTTGCGCTGGACGGTCACGAATGCCGGCAGCGTCACCATCGACAACAGCATCGGCACGGTGCAAGCATCCGCCAGCCGCCGGGTGTTCCCGGGTGCTTCCACCACCTACACGCTGACGGCTACCGGACCAGGCGGTACCCAGACCGCAACGGCCACTGTCAACGTCTCCGAACCGCCGCCACCGCCGCCGCCGCCGGTGGTGAATAAACCCACCCTGGAGCAGATGCTCTCGGGCAGCGTGGTGGACGCCTATTTCGACTACGACAAGAACGATATCCGCGAGGATGCCCGCGCCGCCCTGACCAAAGACGCCGACGCGCTGAAGGCCATCTTCGCGAGTTTCCCCGACTCCAGCATCTCCATCGAGGGCCATTGCGACGATCGCGGATCGGCCGAATACAACCTGGCTCTGGGCGACCGGCGCGCCACCGCCGCCAAGGAATTCCTGGTGCAATTGGGCGTTCCGGGCGATAAGCTGAAGACCATCAGCTATGGCAAGGAACGGCCGCAGTGCACCGATCACGACGAGAGCTGCTGGCAGAAGAACCGCCGCGCGCACTTCGCCGCAGGGCAGTAAAATCAGTTGAGGGCCGGACAGCTCCGGCCCGTCCGCAACCGGCGGGACGGCCCAGCCGTCCCGCTCATGAGGAGATTCTATGATCTTTTGGCGCGCGCTCGTGCCGGCCCTTCTGATCTGTCCTGCGCTGACATTCGCGGCCAGCCGGGAAATTGTCGAATTGCAGCGGGATGTGGCCCTGCTGCAGGAACAGTTGCGCACTCTGCAACGCTCCCAGGACGAGAAACTGTCCGCCATTCAGGTGCTGGTGCAACAAGCCCTGGATGCGTCCAACAAAGCCAACACGTCCGTGGCTCTGCTGCAAAGCAACCTGCAGCAGAGTTCCAAGGATCAGCAAAGCAAAGTGGTGACCACGGTGGTCGATTTGAGCGCCAAGATGGACGCCATGACCACGGATGTTTCCGCGTTGCGCGAATCCGTGACGGATATCTCGAGCCAGGTTGGCAAGTTGCAACAGCAAATGGTGGATATCGGCAACGCGGTGCGCAGCATCCAGGCGCCGCCGGCGGCTCCTCCGGCTGCGGTGCCAGGGAACGGACCTCCGGGCGCCGGTTTCGGGGGGACCGCGGCCAGCATGCCACAAGTCCCGGCCGAGACGCTTTATCAAAACGCGATGCGCGATCAGGGCGGCGGGAAGGATGACCTGGCGCTGCAGGAATTCACTCAATACCTCACGGACTTCGGCAACACGACTCTTGCGCCCAGCGCGCAGTTCCACATCGCCGAGATTCACCTGAAACAGGCCAAACTGGACGACGCCTTACGCGAATTCGACCTGGTGCTGGAAAAGTATCCGGATAACTCCAAGACCCCCGACGCGCTTTATATGAAAGGCACCACACTGGTGAAGCTGGGCAAGCGCACACAGGGCAAGCAGGAGTTCTGCGAGCTGGTGAAGCGCTTCCCATCCAACGATCTGGCGGGTAAGGCGCGCTCTCAGGTGAAGAATCTGGGGCTGACGTGCGGTCCCGCCGCTCCGGTCCACAAGAAGAAATAGGACGTGGCGCAGGCACTCGTGCCCAATGTCATTTACTTTTCGCCAGTGAAGCGATTCTGCACAAATAGTGGGGCAGGCCCTCGGCCGGCGGCGGCCTCCCAGGCCGCCGTTTTCTCTCCGCGCAGGCTCGATTTCGGCCCAAGAAGCGGGTCCAAGGGACCCGACCCAGAGGGTCCCCCGGCCAAGGGCCTGCCCCACTATTTA